>Ga0209128_1003091_pt1 | contig 10384 bp, 21 predicted proteins | sample ETNvirnome_6_100_FD_184072 | JGI IMG/M metagenome (GOLD analysis project Ga0209128, IMG submission 184072) | Marine viral communities from the Pacific Ocean - ETNP_6_100 (SPAdes) (version 2) | ecosystem: Environmental > Aquatic > Marine > Oceanic | place: Pacific Ocean | collected 2013-06-19 | reverse complement strand
ATCCTTCCACGGAACCGAATGGTATATATGACGGTTGTTCCATCTCGCTAAAGCCTTCTGATACGGATCCGAACGGTCATACGGCATCACAAATACATCACACCCCCACCCATGAAGCTTGTTTATCCGATACAAATCCTGCTCCTCCGTGGTGTTAAACCCAACCAATACAAAAAATGCCATCTGATACGCCTTGATCCCAGCCGCCCTCACTCGAGCAAAACCCTCGTCAATCAACTTCTCCGTACCCCTCCCCCACTGATCCCACGCAAAGTGAACCTGGCGGAACTTCCCAGACATGTTGTAAAACTTAACCGAAGCCAATGCCTTCGCCTGCTCGTCCGTGATAATACGAATGTTCAACCCCTGACTGAAACTAACACGTAAATCATGCTTCCGAATCTCAGCTATACGATCCAACCATAACGGATTGCCAAAAAAATCATTGTCCAACAACATCACAAAATCACTGTCACGCTGACGCCAAATCTCCCCAATCGTACTGTTCTGATACGGCTTGCCCTCCTTCTCAGGGACAACGCAAAACTTGCACCTGAACCGGCAACCACGCATCGTGAAACCAATACTATGAGGATAGTCATATAAACTGTAATCAGGGGGCAATAACTCAATCGACAAAGGTAACGAAGTCTTCAAATCCCAGCCCGTACCGCCAATGTCCATGCCCCCAGGATCTAAACCTGAACCATCCGTGTACTTAAAAATCTTGCTCGCGTAAATATGATCATACGTCCCCCTCCAAAGAGGCTCATACATCATAACTTCATCACCCCTGTCACGATGATGCCGAGACAACTTCATTAAAGCTAAATTGGGGACCTTGCTGTCTACATCATACAACGCTACTCGCATGGGAAAAAAGAGTACACGCAACACGGACCAATGACAATTACAATGAAATATAGGTCCAAGACCCTGCTTTCACCCGGCTCCCTCCGAAGGGCGGCCGCCCGACCGGGTGGCCGCCCGATGCCGGCGGCCTGGCAAATTTTGAGTCGGCGTGTAAGTACCTAGCCCCTCCGATTCGGATTCGGCAAGCTTGCCGATTCGGTCGACCGATTCAGCGCGAGATCCAAATGGGGCGCGAGATTCTCGGCGAATTCGAGCGCGAAAATAAATTGGAAAAAATTGGAAAAGGCTATTGACTATTGTTGGAACTTCATGGTAATGTATATGTACATTAACCGAGGGGCTCTGGATATCCAATAGGACATCACCCTAAAAATAAGGAGAGTATTGCTATGAAGACGTTTAACTACAAGGATCATCTCGGAGAGATCCACGCGATTACGAAGTCTGGCGAGCTTGTCGACAAGTGCGGCGAGTGGAACCACTATCAATCTAAAGAAGTGCTTGGTGCGGCGAAAACCCATCTCAAGGGTTTTCGCGAAATCGGGCACATCTTTGGTGAGAGTTTCACCGCGTCAATTAAAAAAGGCGCGGCGAACAACGCCTTTGATCAAAAGGCATTGCTTCAATTGCTACGTGATTATGACGTACCAGAAAACGAAATTGAAGAATGCCGCAACTCTGGTTTCAAGGCCAATTCAATATCCTTCGCCAAAAAGTAATCAACTCGGGCGGCCAGAAATGGTCGCCCATTTTTCGGGAGATCCAAATATGTTTTACTTCTTTAAGACACTTGAGACATTGTCGGCAATGGCAATGATGTTGCTGTTCCTCATAACGATTTGGTACATAGGTGAACCATCGGCGTATGGCGCTTACGTGGAAACGAAAATATTTCCAGCGTGTGTGGCATTCGGAATCGCCATGTGCGTATTTGGCGGAAAAGCAGCCAAGGCCAAAAAGAAAAAATAGATCCACATCGGGCGGCCAGAAATGGTCGCCCATTTTTTTAGGAGATCCAAATGAGAACGCCACAAGTTAAACCATCCTGGACCACGGGAATTTACATCGGAAACAGTGTAGTGGTTTCCGAACCCTGGCCCGTCATAAGAGACGATGGGACAGCGGATACTTTGGTAGAATATCCAAGCGGAACATTCCACCGATTTGATTCGGAGTATCGTTTCAGTTTTGAAAACGACGACGAATTTATAAAATCAATCAAGGAAGATTTGGACGGAGATCCAACATGATTATGTTAACAAGAGACCAACGAATCGCGCTCAAAAGAATATACGACCGCGATTGGGATAAACCAGATTCCTATCTGGCATTTCGTCGCACCGTTTCCTATGGTTTCGGGTACATCATGGTGCCTTGGTGCGGAATGGATTTAGGCATTGAGCCGAATGGATATACCCATTCATAAACGAGACAGCAACCAGCGGGTGGCCAAGAATGGTCGCCCGCTTTTTTTGTGTCTGGATTTTGCTCGAGGTCCGGCGCCAGGCTCGAGGCCGGCGGCCAGGCAATGTTGGATCCCATTATTATATAGCCACGGCCCAAGAGCGCCCAGTGCTGGGCGCCCCGACCCGACCCGATTGATGCCCGACCCGACCCGACCCGATCCGCTGGCCATAAAAAAAGGGGCGCCCCGAAGGACGCCCCGACTAGGGAGAGTGGAACCCTATGCTTCTTTATTTACATGCTGACCCATAATTTTTTCCCAAGTAGGGTCGTTGATGGTACCGCCAAACATGTTGTCCATAAAAGCACGGGCCTTCAAAGTCGCTTTGTACTCAATCTTTTGATCTTGAATTGTTTCAATAAGTGTTTTGAACTTCTCCAAAACTTCGTCCTCAAAGTCCCCATGTTCAAAATGGGAACCGTCATACGTATTATTTGCGGAAAACGCTTCCCGCAAAAGAGCCGTTAAAACATCGTGAACGGTGTCTTCGTCCCACGATGCGATGCTCTCTGAAATTCCGTTCGCTAAGTCTTCGCGATGACTTTCGACTTGAGGATGCAAACTCATTTTTTTCTCTCCAATGTTGTTGACTATGGACACCATATACCATAGGATTGGTACAGTCAACAACCAACGGAGAAAAAAGTCATGATGTTAATGACAAAAGAAATTGAGAAAAAGCTTCCTGCCATCGGGACGCATTCCGACACCATAGCGCAAGATGTTCCCATCATCGCCAAGTTCTTTGCGCCTTGGTCAAACTGGACATGGTACGTCACTGAAGGAACCAAGGACGGAGACGATTGGCGTTTCTTCGGTATGGTTCATGGAAATGAAAAAGAGCTAGGCTCCTTCATGCTTTCCGAATTGGAAAATGTGAACGGTCCCATCGGCCTCAAAATCGAGCGCGACAGGGGTTACACTGGCACCCTGTCCGAAGTGCTATAAAGAAATACTCTCCAAACTAAAGGGGGCTTCGGCCCCCTCTTTTTTTGCCCAGCGCCAGGCGCGATCGGCCAGCGGTTCCCCATTAGATCCAATATTAATATACTCTCCCCCCTCTGGTGGGGGCCGGCCAGGCCGCCGGGATTTTTCCTGGCGCCCCGACCCCGACCCGACTAGTCCCCGTGTTGAAGCACGACCCGACATGACAGCTCAACTAATGAGGGCTCGAACTTGTCGGCGTTAGCTAACACCCGCTGTGCATTGGCAAGCTCCCGTCGCACGAACTTTTGAAAATCGGTCATCGCCTTAACTCCTTTTTTAGTTGATAATGTTAGAATACTATGGGATAATGAATAAGTCATTAAAGCCAACAACGGAGAGTTATCATGAGCAAGGAAGCCGAAGTCGCCCTTCAAAAGGCAATAGACGAAGAACGGGAACACGACCCCCTTTTCGATATCAAAACCCACGTTTGGAATTCGTTGAATGACAAGCACAACACCACGGGCTTTAGCATGATGCAGTTAAACGAAACAAAAGACGGTCAGAAAAAAGTCGCTGAAATCTCAGCGAAAATTGCTAAAGACATGACCAGAATATTTGGTGATTGATATGGCACATCAATATGAGAAACAAATATTGACCCTTGCCAAAATATGCGTGGCGGATCAAGTCGCACGAAGCCCAAGCCAACGGGACCCTGATTTTGTTTTAGAAGATGCAACGAAAGCGATTGAGTACATGGACACCACTTTACCTTGTGGAATGTGCGGGTCACGATTCGACCCGCACTCTTCCCCTCATTATATTGTGCATTGGCCACGGCCAGAATATCCAAGCGACAAGGAACCGCTTTGGTTATGCGATAATTGTGTCACCGCCAACACTACGGAGGAACTCGCGGAACATTTTGATTTCCCCGTGGAACATATGGAAAGCGAATTGGGTGGAGACGGAGCATGATCAACCTTCACGAAGCCTGTCTGGAATATGTAGACCTGCTGAACTCACCCGCCAATGCATGGGGCCAGCATTGCCATCCTGTCTATGGGCAATCACATCATCTGTTAGCGCATCTCTATTCACAATGGGGAGAGGAGGACGTTAAAAATTGCGTGGCGAAAATCTTCAAACAAATGAGCCCATAACTAAAAGGGGCGCTTCGGCGCCCCTTCTCTTTTCTGGCCGCCGACCTGGCTCGAGCCGGCTCTAATATATTCCCCCCGACCCCTCTGGCTGGGCGCCCAGTTCTGGATCCCCCGACCCGACGATCCCCGACCCGACCCGACCATAAAAAAAGGGCTCCCGAAGGAGCCCTTTCTGCGATGCCTCATTTTACCAAGAGGCTTGGTAGAAAACCGTTCGTTTCCAATTACCGCCCTCTAACCATTTCGCAGCCTCATCAAATTGTTGGGCATGTTCTTCGGATTCGTCAGAGAATGTCTTGTCCATTTCTGCATCGCCAAAAAAGCAACCCTCCGTATGTGGCAAGTCATTAGTGCGAACGGCCTTTGCTATCGTGCGGAGGTCATCCCCTTCCAAGGGAATCTCCTGGCACTCATCTTTACCTTTCGCAAAAGTGTTCACGATGTAACCGTGCAGCTTGCGATGCTTTCTCCAATATCCAAGCTCGAGGTTCATGCTGTCTACAGGCTTGCCGTCCTCTTCACGGAAAGGTTCATCGTCGCCCTGTAGAGATCCCCCTACATATTTACGCCCTGTTAAATACATATCTAAACCCATGACTACGTTCTCCTTTGGTTGTTGACTATCGATAGAGTATCCCATATAATTCTAACAGTCAACAACCAACGGAGAGAAATCATGAACGGTTCTTTTGTAAAACACTACAGCCAACTAGTCGGATACACCGTCACAGGAATTGCGGTGGACGATTCGGATACGGATGACTTCGGCGGTGACCCTTGGGAAGGTCTGGTCATGGAAGACGGCAAGCGCAAGAAAATCGCTTGGGTGCTAATGGACCCTGAAGGCAACGGCGCTGGTTTTCTGGATATCGTAGATGCAGAACATATCGTCTCAAAAAAAGCTGTTTTATTGAGTAAGTGACAACGGGGGGGGCGAAAGCCCCCCTTGCTCTATTTAGAAAGGATAACAAAATGGATTCTACAAATTCCCCCCTACCATTTTTTGATGATTGCGTTTCCGACTTGGCAATGCCTGAAGGTTGGGAAGACGTATCTTATGGTAATGATTCTTGTCCCTCTTGGGCTTTCAAGGGCTTTCAAATTTTCATCAATCACGCTGATTGGAAGAAACGGGAAGATGGCGTTGAGGATGAATCACGTTTCTGGATTATCAGGGAAGTTGACTATGGTGGTTCATCTTGGTCAGCTTCCGCCGATACTTTTGACGATGTCTTGAAAATTATCCATGACGAAGAAACATATCATGCCGTCGCAAGGGCCTTTATGGATATGCACAGCAAGCCAGATTTTAAGAAACTCTCCCTTGATGAATGGCTTTGGGAATATGGCGACACCCTTAAATACGACGATTACAGGGATGAAGGTGAGGCCATCATGGGATTGTTTGATGCCACGCCAATCAGTGATGGGGCAATTGTTGATGAGTGATCTTTCTACCAGCGGGGGGGCGAAAGCCCCCCCAGATCTGGAAAGCCGCCGGCTGGCCGCCCTCAAATGGATCGTCCAGGAAACCTCGAGCTTCGAGCATCTTGACTGGCCCAGCGGCGCCTGGGCCTGCAACTACTGGCTGGGCGCCCTCGAGGAATACCAGGAGTCCCGACCCCGACCCGACCTTGACTCCCGACCCCGACCCGACTAGACTAGAATTCGTTTCATAGAAATCCTCTCTAAGAAACCTCCCTAGTACTCCAGCGCCCCGACCCAAAATCGGGGCGCTTTTTTATTTGACCCCGATTAGAAAATGATGGTATACTTCACCTAGTCAAACCAACAACCAAAGAGGTGTATTATGTCGCTAACATTAATTCCCGCCTATGGGAGAGACTACAAAAGCGCGAAAGCGGCGCTGGCCGATTGGAACGCCAATAAGGATTTTGAAATAGCGAATCCTGGTCACCCGCGTTATATCAACAAGCATGATGCGGAACAGCATAAATATCTAGATTGTTGGATTCGGTATAATCGTAAACAAAAGATTGTGGAGGCATCATGAAAACCAGATTCGTAGAATCCTCACGAAATATCAAAACGGGAAAGATTCCCGTCACGACTACTGAGGAAAAGAGCTGCCCGCCAAGCTGCCCGTTAAAAAACGGTGGCGGGTGTTATGCTGAGTATGGCCCGTTAATGCACCGCTGGGCAGAAGTTAACGCTTTTGCCGATAACTGGTCCGAAACAATAGCCAAGATTGCGGCGCTTCCAGACAACCAGATATGGCGCCACAATCAGGCCGGCGATCTGCCTGGCGTAGGCGAACGGATCCACAAGGGCAAGCTTTCCGAATTGGTAAAAGCCAATGAAGGAAAACGCGGATTCACATACACCCATAAGACCACGACCCGCGCGCAATTGGCCAGCGTCAAATGGGCAAACGAAAACGGGTTTACGGTCAATCTGTCCGCCAACAATCTAGAGCATGCCGACAAGCTTTTGGCTAGTGGCGCTGGTCCCGTGTGTGTTACACTGCCCCATGATTTCAAGGGGACGAAAACGGAAACACCTAACGGAAAACCCGTCCGAGTTTGCCCCGCGCAATACCTCGATACCAATTGCAAGTCTTGTGGATTATGCCAACACCAGCGGCGAAACGTGGTTGTTGGCTTCGTCGGGCATGGCCCCGCGAAAAGGCGTGTCGCCGCGTAGGGGGGATCTGACTAATCCCCCAGCCCTTGGCCGGCAACCCTTGACCGGCCAAGGGCTCTTATTTCAAATGCCCCCCGGAATGAGCCGGGGGAACATGGGGAGGGGCGCTTCTTTTAACGTCTCGGGTTGGCGCCCCGACTCCCCGACCCCGACCCGACCCGACCTACTTGGATCCCGACCCGACCCGATCCCGACTGAACCCCAAAACCTGGTTCCAAAGTTCGTCAATCCCCGACCCCGACCACATGCACCGAACTACGGTTTGCACCCCGGTTCCCGAACCCCGAACCCCCAGACCGTGGGTCGCTAACTCCCGACCCTTGTCCCCCCCGAATAAATATAGGTTCCCCCCTTTGAGAGGGTGAACCAAGAAAAAGCTAACGCCCCCCGATTGCCAATAGGCGTAGTTCCAAGCGATTTGATGTGATGAGATATTAATTCGGTTAGTTTTGGTTGTTTTGAGTTCTACCCAAAACGGGACACCCTCCGCACATATGTGGACATCTGGAACCCCGCCGCCGAAGCGGTTTTCAATCCGCGTCACGTTCCATTTCGGGGGGATCTTTTCTTTCAATCTGTTCCACAACAACGTCTCTGGCTTCTGGGCCATTTACTTCCTCGTATTCTGCTTCTATGAAAGCGCCTGGATGAGAACTCCGAAGTTCCCCAAGCCGTTCCTCGATTTGTTCTCGGGACATATTTTCGATGGCGTGGTAGTGACTTGTTTCGCGCCTATCAATCGTCAGGCCCCCAAGCGAAGAGCGTATCTTTTCAGCGTTGACCGCTGCGGAGTACTGCCCGTCCTCTTCGGCGCTTTTGGACAATTCGCTGAACCTCTGGAGTTGACCTATTAGGGTGACGCCATATTTCTTTTCCCTGTCTTCTCTGAGTTCGCTTATATAGTCCGCTACGTGCGGGAACGTTTTTGAGTCCAGAAGTTTACAGGCTTGTATTTTAGCGATTCCATTCTTGTCGGAGTATCCGGCCTGTCTTGCACATGATGCATTGGAGTGCGTTCCTTCGACGTAGTACCTGGCGAATTCCTTCTGGCGATTGGTAAGTCGGCGGCCGTGTGTTTCTTCAATTTCCAGTGCTTTGTTTTCCATACGCGAAACCATAGTTCCTCCTATATAGGGGTCATTTTAAAAAATGTTTTCCAAAAGTGAAACCAGTTTCTGGCCACGCTCGGAAAAAGAGTGCCACGAAACAGCTATTTTTGCCCAATGTGCCACGAGCAGTGCCACGAGATTAAAAACTTAATCTATTGTTATTTCTGTTATTTTAGCCATGTTTCATGCACCGTGGCACATGTGGCACTTATTTCTCCTCCTTTTTTTATTTTTCATAGTCATTTTTATTTTTGCCCCCTATATAGCCACGAGTACCCTCATACCATCATTTTCTAAATGTCTACTGGACATTGTTTCTGGAATTTGCTACTTTTGACGTTCCTGACAACTTCCATTTAGAAAGGTAGAAAGCAAATGGATAAGTTTGACAAGTCGAATCTCAAGAAAATTCGCACTGCATTAGACGATGCGTTTGACGGCATTCGTGATGATTTGGGGATGCCCATCAAGCTGGAGCTGGGTAGCATCCGCTTCAGTGACACGACCTTCACGGCCAAGATAGAGTGTTCTCTTCTTGGTGAGGGTGGCGTTGTTCAAGACAAAGAGCGGTTGGCCTATACTAGGCTGACGGAGTTAACGGGTTTGAGGCCAGAGTGGCTGGATCAGACGTTCAAATCGTATGACGGCAAGGTGATGAAAATCACTGGCTTTAACACCCGTGCGAGAAAGAATCCTGTACGGCTGGAAGGTGTTGATGGGAAGCAGTACAAGGCTTCCACAGAAATGGTCATCAGTTATATGCAGGACCGCGCACTTTCCGCATGAGGATGGATGAGATTTTTACATCAATTTTGGTTATGGCTTCGGGGGTATCGGACGATATCTCCGAAGCACACTCCCAAGCTAGAAAGGAAGAAAGATGCCTAAGTTTGTAATTATGATGTCGGACGGTCCTGAAATTGACATTACGGATCAGATCAAGAAGTCCTCAAGCGAGGATGATGTTAAGGACGCCGTGGTGGATGGTTTCAAGAAGGCTTTGAAAAGCAAGAAGGTGTCCAAGAAATGACTCACACACCAGCACCGTGGAACGTGACGATGGGGGGTGCCGTACAAATCGGCACGTCCTATTTCATAGACCATACGACAGACGATTCGATAGAGGCGATACTGCCTGAAGATGCGGCGTTGATTTCCGCCGCTCCTGATTTGCTTGCGGCGCTTGAGTCTTTACTCAAGTTTGCTGATCAGAGTGCCATACGCGCCATTCCTTTGGGCGCGGTAACCGACAGTGATTTGGATGAGTCGCGTTCAGCAATCGCAAAAGCGAGGAGGAAGGGATGACCTTTGACATTGAAGCGTGGACCAGTGACGGCAAGGGAGTTGTCATGGTCAAGGGACCGTTGATGTCTGGTCAGTTAGACCGTGACATCATTGACATTACGTGTCCTCATTGTGCGTCTGTTTCGTCAGTTTCGGACAATGGTTGGTCTACTCTTGTTTGCCACGGTTGCAAGGAAGATGTTGAGCGGCCCGATTGGTTAGTACCGCTGGGGCCATGAGACTTAAAACCCTGGATCTTTTTTCGGGGATCGGTGGCTTTGCGCGAGGGCTCGAAGCCACCGATTTTTTTGAGACGAGCTGTTTTATAGAGAACGAACCTTACTGTCAGGCCGTGTTGAGGTATCATTGGCCTGACATTCCTGTATTGGGAGACATACGCGATGTCCGAAGACCCGACCTTCCCGAACCCGACCCAGATGTTATTTGCGGAGGATTCCCTTGTCAGCCTTTCTCCGTTGCCGGCAAGCAAGACGCTCAAAGCGACTCCCGACATCTCTGGCCGGAGATGTTTAGGCTTATCAGGGAATGCCGGCCGCCTTGGGTTATTGGAGAAAACGTTGCTGGAATCATCAACCTGGGCTTGGACGAAGTACTCGCTGACTTGGAAGGCGAAGGCTACGCCACAAGGACGTTTAATATTCCAGCTTGTGCAGTGGGCGCCCCGCACATTCGGCAGCGCATCTGGATTGTTGCACACGCCGACAGCGAAAGCGAACCAGATGGCGCCTTCGATGGCAACGCGGGACAGCGGCAGCTGGGGTTTGGATTTGTGGCCGACCCCGACAGCACAGGATGCGGCGAACAACGGGGGTCCGAGTCAGCACAGGAGGAACACCCGACCTTTGAACGCGGAAGTTCAGCTATGGCCGACCCCC
>Ga0209128_1003088_pt1 | contig 10402 bp, 22 predicted proteins | sample ETNvirnome_6_100_FD_184072 | JGI IMG/M metagenome (GOLD analysis project Ga0209128, IMG submission 184072) | Marine viral communities from the Pacific Ocean - ETNP_6_100 (SPAdes) (version 2) | ecosystem: Environmental > Aquatic > Marine > Oceanic | place: Pacific Ocean | collected 2013-06-19 | reverse complement strand
TCCAGATGCAGCAGCGCGCGGGCTACGGCATCGACTTCCGCGACCCTGCGACGCGCGCACCGAACCGACTCTACCGGCGCTACGGCCGCGGCAGCTGGAATGAGATGGGCGGATGGCCCACGCGGCGAATCTTAATCAACCAGCGAGGCGACGATGGCGCGGATAGCCTCACGCTGCCGATTCGTGGCGTTGCGGACGCGTACTACGACAACGAGGAAGAGTATCTGTGGGTCGAGGACAACGTGTTTCGCACGCCATCCCCCGCGTCGCCCATTTATCTGCGCGTCCGCTTCTTCGAGGGTGACGAGGAGTTCATCACTACAGTCAAGATTGAGCAGGCAATCCAGGCGTCGACCGTTCTCGTCGGTGCACCTGGGTGGCTGATGCGCCTGCCCGTTCGGTCGATTGGCCTGCACCGCCCGTTCGGCGACTGGCCTGGCGAGAACCGCGTCACCATCCGCGAGCGCGTCAGCTGGGAGCACGAAAGCCCCACCATTATCATTCTGCAGCTTCTGTTGAGCGGTCAGGGAACGGGCGTCAATAGCGCGACCTACGACGTGCTCCCGTTCGGCGTGAACCTGAACGAAGACCAGGTCGACGTCAGCGGCATTGAGGCGTACCAGCCGCCCGACGTGGCGCTGCGGCAGTCGCTGGTCATCGAAGACGCGACCAAGGTAGAGGACATCATCGGCCCGATGCTGCGGCTGATGAGCGCGGCACTTGTGCATCGACTGGACCAGGTCACCGGCGCGCGGAAGCTGACCATCGTTCCGCTCTCTGCGCCGACTGCGACCGACAGCAGGCGCACCATCGCTGACGGCGACTGGGCTGTAGACGACCGACCGACGACAGAGACCGACGACAACCTCACCAACCTGATTGTCTACAAACTCAACTTCGACGACGGCAAATCGAATCTCACTGTGCGCGTCGCCGACCGCGACAGCATCAACCGATACGAAGAGTTGGCAGCGCTCGAAGAGGAGCTCGTCGGCATACGCCTACCCGCGGACGACCCCGAGGTGCATCGCATCGAGTTGCTACCGCCGGCCGTGGCCATGTTCGCCGAGCTCGCTCAGCCGCGACGGGTCATCAAAGCGGCCATCCCTGCGACCGACGCGCTCCTGCTGGACGTGGGCGGCGTGGTGGTTCTCACTGCATCCGACGTTTACGACTTCTCGGGCTCACTGGGTGTGACGTCCGTCCCTGGTCGCATCATCGAAAAGAAGGCGGATTGGTCGAAGAACGAAGCGAGTCTGACCATCCGGCTCTACGACTACACCGCGACGGGGTGGGCGCCTGCGCTCGAGGTGTCAGCGGTCGGACCGGGGCCGAACGAAGTGACCGTCGCGCCCGGCGGCTTCGTTAACGCGTTCACCACAGCAGACCACCTCATCACGGGTGAGCCGCAAACGGACCTGGACTACTGGGCGATAGGCGACGTGGCGCGCGCGGTCCCTGCGGGCAACTACGCCGCGTCGGTCGCGGGCCTGGTGGTGACCGCCATCAGCGCGACGACTATCACCTTCGGCGCACCGCCTGGGTTGGCAATCGGCGACACAATCAGGCCCGACGACTACGGCCCGGCGTCGACCGACCATGAGACCAATTACGCGTTCCTCGCCTCTGATGCTGGCCTGCTCGCCGCGGTCGACCCGGCGAAGTCGTACGCCTAGACCCGCGCGCTCGTCTTCTCGTCGTAGTGAACGGGTCCAATCGGTGCGGGTCGACATCGCGCCCGCGCGCGCTGTACCCTGAGCGCGCGTTCTCAGGAACAGGGGTTCAGGTGTGCCGACGAAAATCGAGCGCGGGTCAGGGTTCGAGGGTCAGTCATTCGGCGCCTACCAGGTAGACGTCGGTCCGCCAGCGTGGACCGACATCGACGGGTCCGACTTCAACGTCCTGACTGGCGCCGCCGCACCGACCGCGGCAAGCGCATTCGTGGATGTGAGCGTCCGCAACACGCACGCGACGCAGACACTCTATGTTCTGCTGCGCGTCAGCGGCGCCGAGGCTGTCACGGTGGCCGCGGCGGTGCCTGCAGGCGACTCCGCATCCTTCTCTGGCCTGCTATCTTCTGGTGGCGTCGGCGGCGCGAACGTGATGGCGATGGCGGTGCAGGGCAGCGGCGCCAACACGACGGGGCAAATCATCGCCTCGTTCCTGGGTTAGCCGGTGGGCATCTCTCAGGGCGGAGGAGGCGGCGGAGCGCCGTCGGGCCCGGCTGGCGGTGACCTCGGCGGCACCTATCCACACCCTGATGTTGACAGCGTGTCAGGTGTTACGCCCGACGCGACGGGGCTACTTCTGCTGGCCGACGCGACGGCGCTCGATGCCCGCAACACGCTGGACGTTGGCATCCCGCTTCTGGCGCTGACGACAACCGAGCAGGCGATAGGCGTAACAGGCCCCGACTCTCAGGACCTCTATGGTCGCGTCTACACGGACTTCGGCGTGGGCCCCAACGTCGAGACGAAGACGTACAACCCCGCCAACCGCGCCGACATGGATGAGGTGTGGGGCATTTACTGGCGCATCACCGGCTTCAACCGCGTCTATTTCGCGACCGCGTCGCTGTCGCAGGGTACTGGCGACGCCGACGATGTGCTCGAGGCGTGGGTGGATACGACGGGCGACCCTGCGGTCAACATGCGCAGCGCTGAGGACTACAGCGGTTATACGGTGACCCACCTCTGGCTTCTATACTCGAAGGTCTGATCATGTTGCGCACCCGGCTATCTCTGCTCGCAGCTGCGACCACCAGATAGTGGCCCCCGACCGCGACCTCGAGCACCTACACCCGGTGTATCGCGCGGTCGTTGCCGGCCTCTACGACGAGCTCGACCGCCGCGGCCTACGCTTCCGCATGCACGAGGGTTACCGCGGACGTGAGCGACAGGAAGACGGCAAGAAGCGCGGCAAGTCGAAGGCGTCGTTTCTGCAGTCGGACCACAACTACGGCCTGGCCTCTGACTTCGTCGGCGACGTGTCTGGCATCAACCCTTGGGACAACTCGCACGACTGGGGCGCATACGGTGAGTGTGTCGAGGCGGTCGGGCTCGAATGGTCCGGTCGATGGAAGACGTTCCGCGAGCTCGTCCACAACGGCGGCCGCGGGTTGTTTAGCTACTCGCGCGGCGACCTCTACCGTGGCGCCCTCGCCGACGTCCGCGATGACCCTGAGTGGCGATGGCTTGAGTGGTGGCTCGGGACCGACGACATGGCGAAGACGTCCACGCGCATCGCCTGCATGCAGCGAATCGTGATTCGGCTCGGCGGTGACCCTGGCGACGTGGATGGCATCTGGGGCCCGCGCACTCACGACGCGATGGCGCTCATCATCGCGCCGTGCGGCATCGACACCGATGCCGTGGACCTGTCAGGCGCGGAGGCTCTAGCCGTGCTCCTGGGCGAGTTGCGCGCCGTGGTGACGAAGGTGTGCGAGTGACCGCCGACGACAAAAAGGGCATTGCCGCGAACGTCGTGGTTGTCATGCTCGGCGGTCGCAAGATGATCGGGTTGGCCATCTGCCTGGTCGCGCTGTGCTACGGACCCACCGAGGCGCACGCCACCATCGCGATGATCTTCGGCATGTTCGTCGGCGGCAACGGTTGGGAACACCACTCGAAAGCGCGCCAGGGGCCCGTTGATGAGGTTCAGTAGGCGCCAGCTTGAGCACGTCGCAGAAGGCGGCCGGATGCTGATAGCCGTCGCAGGGGCCGCCCCGCTCTTCGTGGGCGCCTTGCTCATGGCCGAGGGAGCCCAACAGTGGGTCGCCTTCTGCGAGCGTCGCAGGCCCCTCGAGCGCACCCTGGTCGCCATGTTCGCGCGTGACCGATGACCACCCGCGGCAAGCTCATCTGCGCAGGCGTGGCGGCGCTGCTGGTCATCGTCCTGATTGCCTGGAAGGCAGGCGCCGAATCCGCAGGCGTGGTCACCCTCGCCGCGGGCGCCGCAGCAGAAGCCGCGCGAAGACGCCACCACAGGCGCGCTGATGTACTCAGGAGCGACGCACGAGCGCAGGTGGGCGCCGACACCGCCGAGGATGAGCGCATCGATGCACGCGCAGCCAGAGCCCGCAGGGCGGCCGTAGAGACGCCAGAGACCGACGACGATGAGCCGCTGCGCTCAAGCCTGCTCGACCGTCGGGGTCGGTCGTGAGGGTCCACCTCGCCGCCGCTGTCGTGACCGTGCTGGTCTTCGCAGCCCATCGCTCGCTCGCGTGCCCCACCGCCGAGGATGGAGCGTCGGCGCAGGCGTCAGGCGTCTCGCTGGTCATCGGCGCTGAGTGCGTCACACCCTTCGCCGGCCGCCTCTACGACAAGCCGATGCGCGACGCTATCCGCGGCGACATTGTGCAGCTAGAAACGCTGGTGACCGAGAACGAAGCGGCGCTGAAGGTGGCGCGCGCGGGTCTTGCAACTTGTCGCAACGACGCCGCAACAGCGCTGGATGATTGCGCAGCGGACATCGAGGGGCCTGTCGCAGTTGTAGCCCCTGCCGTTCGCGCGTGGGTGTGGTCGGCGGCCGGCTCTGGTGCTGCCGTCGCTCCGGTCGCAGCGTGCAGGTTCATCGATTGCGGCTCCGACTTGACGCCCTGGGCGTCATCGCTGGGTGCTGCGGTGCTAGTCTCGCTCCTGGCGTGGGCGTCGCAGTAGGTGGCCACGTCGGCAAAGAAGCGCGCCCTGCTCAACCAGGCTCGACGGCTGGCGGCAGAGGGTCGCCTTGCGGTGGCGATTCTGGAAAATCTCAGGAGACGGCCAGACGACAAGAGCAAGGGCAGGTGGTAGGTGTTAGCAGAGATTCTAGGGGGCGTGGGTGGATTCGCGTTTCTGGGCTTCGCGCTGAAGCTCATCTCAATGGGTCGCGAACTCGGCAAGCTCGAGCAGCGATTGGCCCAGGCGGAAGAGAAGATAACCGCGAACATCGCCGACGGCGCAGCGTGCGCCGTCGACCGACGACAACAAGCGGTTTCGCTCGCAGGGGTGCGTTCCGACATCGACCACACGCGGGCCGACGTGTCTCGCGCGATGGCGAAGGATGGGTGACCCCATGCGATGGCTAATCGCTGACGACAACGAATTCGACCTCCGCGCCGCCAGGGGTGCCGTGCTCCGCGCCGACCCTGCGGCATCCATCGTGGAGGTGGGGACGGGCGCGCGCGCAATCCGCGAGCTCGACGCGGGCAGCTTCGATGCCGTCCTGACCGACGTCCGAATGCCTGGCGGGGTGACGGGTCACGATGTCGTGCGCGTGGCTAGGGACTGCGGCGTGCAGATGATTGCGATCATGACCGGCACGCCCGGCCTGGCCCCGCTCGGCGTAGACGTAATCGAGAAGGGGCCGCGCCTCTTTCAGGGCGTCGCCGACTTCGCGCCACCTGCGTCCGCGGTCGCATGAAGCGGCGATAAGCAAATTCACGACCACCGCAGCACCTTATTGCTGCAGAACAGCCGGTCAGGTTAATGGGCGGCGCCGCACTATTCCGCCCTCGTCATCATCACCCGCACGCGCGAGCCATCCACGCCGCGCTTAATGGCTGCGACCTTGCCGCCCATCACGTACACGTAGCTCTTCGCGTGGAGTTCATTGGTCAGCCGCTGCGACTGGCACAGGCTCCACTCAAAGCGCCCGGCCAGGTCCGACGTCGTCGCGTGCATCTGCTCACGACAGAACGCTTCGATGTAGAACGTGAGCGCCTGCTCCTGGCGCGGGGTGAGTGGGTCGACGGTCATCGCGGACCCCTTGCAATCGCTGCAACGAAATCGACGTGCAGTGTGTCGCCACGCGTCGCGAAGAAGCCGGCCAGTTCAGGCTCGACCATCGGAATCAGCCGCGCGTACAGCGACGTGAAGTTATTGTTCAGCTTGAAGTCGTCGCCCGTCGTGCGCAGCGACGACCACCGAAGCACTTCAAAGGCGCCCTTCGTAGACCAGCGCTTGCGCCCGCGTCGCTTGACGTCCAGGCAGAGCGACACGAGCGCATCAAGCACATGCGGGTTGGCGCCGTGGAACGCGTGGAACCGCTCGCCGATGGTCTCACAGTGGTCATAGTTGACCGCGCGGACCGTGATGCCGGGGAGATGGAGTTGTGCATTCATTCGGCGGGCCATTCGTGGCAGAGGAGCGCGAAGGCCGGAGGGTGGTCGCGGTCGCCGTCAACGGTTAGTTCAATCACTGCTCGGCCATCCAATCCTGAACGGCGCGCGCCTCGCCGTTCTGCAGGTTGATGAAGACCTGGCGCAGGTGGAACCCGTCTGACTCCGAGCTCAGCGGCTCTTTGCCGTGCGCATCGCGGTACGCGTTAAGCGCATTCGACGGAATGCCCATCGCGTCGATGGCGTCAATGAACGCGCCTGGATTCATCGGCGGCGGTCGCCTCTTCGCGGAGGGCGGCTGGTCGTCTTCATCGTTGCGCCGGTTGATGTCGTACTCGTCATGACCGCGCGAGACGTTGAGCAGGTCGCGCATGAAGTAGCCCGAGCTCGCCGTCAGCGCACCGGACACAGCCTTGTCAGGCGGCCTGCCCTTCTGGATGACCGCGGGCATCTCGAAGGTGTAGGACCGTTCCTGGCCGCTCTCCGCGTGCGTCACCATGAACACCGATGCCACGTTGGCGATGTCGTCCACCCACTCGCTGACCGCGCACGACTCGCGCACGATGAGCAGGCCGGCGTTATTGAGCGCCTGGCCGCACACCCCGATGAGCATCTCCGCGGACGTGTACTTGTAGCGCTGGTGCTGGTTCTGGCCGTCGTGGCCGATGGCGGTGACGGCGCGTTGCGCCTCGAGCAGGGCTTTGGCGTATTCGCTCATCGTCTCGCCTCGCAGATTGAAGTCCCTCCGCTGGCCTCTCTGGCCATGTCGGCAACCAGCGGAGGGATGGGACGCAGCACGCGGCCCTTATGAATGGTCATCGACTCGGCCGCCAGTCGAACGGCGCGAACTCGCGCGCCCGCTCGTCTGCCCTGTCGTCTTCACCTGCGCGCCGGTCTTCGCGGCACTCATCCGTGCACTCGTCGCGGCCGAGGTTGCCGCACCGCTCGCATGAGTGCGCGAGCAACCACTCGACGCGCGCCTTGCTTCCGAAGTTCATCGGCCGAGCCTCCCGCCGAACGCGAGCGATGGGTTCCGCTCGCGGTCAGGCTGCGGGCACGCCTGCGCGAAGTGGCGGCGGCTTCCGCAGTACCAGCACCCGCTTTCCCCGTCGTCGTAGACGCTCGCGCTGCGCCCATCATCTTCGGCGTACTCGCCGAGCTCGGCCTGGGTCATGCCCATCGCGTCGCCCGTGTCGTCTTCCCAGTCGTCGCGGTTGTTCATGTCGACCTCGAATGAACCGGCAATGCCTGGCCGCACTGGTTCGGCCGCCACCCGCTCGTATTGCGCGCGGCGCGCATGTCGACTTCGCGCGCCCTGAGACTCTCGATGAGCTCGGCGAGCAGCTCACGCACGTGGAGTCGACCGGTCAACTCACGCGCCGATTGCAGATGATCGCGCACCTGCTGATTGGCGGCGAGTCTCGCTGAATCCTCTGCTGTCCAATTCACGCGCACTTCTCCCATTGCGCCGCACTCGGCGCTCAATCACGCAGGCTGCTCAGCCCGCTTCTGTGATGTCTCCGAACATGTCCGGCCGCAGCATGAGCCGCGTCACCTTGCCGTACGTCACGCGCTCGATGAGCACGCAGAGGTCGCCGCTAGGTGAACGCTGGCCTGCGCAGTACGCATGGAGCGACGCGGTGGACATCCCGAGGCTCGCAGCGAGCAGGTCGCGGCGACCCCGGGGAATCCAGTCACGAAGCACGCCATGTTGTGGCCACGTCTTCTCTTCCATGTCCACAACGCTAGCGGGTGGTGACAATGAGTGCAACGTCTATTTAGTAGTTGCGTGATAAAAGCACCGCCGCTACGGTGGTGCTCATGGATAGGGAATCGGGAAAACGGAGAAGCGGAATGAACTTCCGGTGCATCGCAGACGCCCAGGACTACTACGAGCAGCGCCGGCTGCTCGCCGCCATCCGCGACGACCAAGAGAAGGAGACACGAGTGGAAAGCGTAAGGGTCAACGTCGAGGTCCGCGGCGACGGCGTCTACTTGAACGGCGTTCTTTATGTCGCCTCGATGCACAGGCCGCTCGGAGGCGTGCCGGCGGTCTTCGACCGGGTTCGACTCAGGCGGCGCCTGAGGGGCTGCGGTCTGGCGCCCCCGGTGCTCGCGCTCAACTCGACGTGGAGTGAATTCCACAACCTGGAGTGTGTGACCAGGGAGCGCTACTGGCGCGAGGCGCAGTTCGACGGGCAGTGGATTCCTGTGGACGCTGACGCTGACGATGATGCGAACGCCGCCAATGGATAGCCCGCTCATCTGGTTCTGCGCTGCGTGCGTCGCCATCGTGTTGGTGACGCCGCGCGTTCAGTCCGAGCCTGCGCCCCTGCCGACCGCGCCCTGTGTCTGCGAGGACATCGACGCGCGCGTCGCTGTCGAGCTCGCCGCGCAATCTGCCGCGGTGCTCGAGACGTCCACGCACGCGGCCGAGCTGACCGACACCGTCAACGCCATGCGCGCCGCGTGCTTCTTCTCGCCTGCGTCGCACCTGGGCGTGCGGCGTGTTCGGAGGGTGAAGTGATGGATGATCTCTACGCGATGGTGGTTGCTGAGTTCGCGGATGATGAATGGACGCGCGACAATTCGCTTTGGGCTGTCCCTCGACTCATGAACGCAATGCTGGATACCGCAGATGCGCTCTACGCGTCGCTGAGCGCCACCACGTGAGCGCCGAAGTCGTCACCATCATCCGAAACGTCCGACTGTCGAACGGTCCCGCAAAGTTCGTGCTGTGGCTGCTCGCAGACCTGGCGAACGAAGCCCATCAGTGCGCGCCGTCGGTGGCTAGCCTGTCTGAGACGACGCAGTTCGCTCGCCGCACCGTTCAGAACGCACTAGCCAGGCTGGAGTCTAGCGGCATCGTATCCATCGAGCGCCGCGGCAGGCAGACCTCCGTCTACACCATTCACCTAGACATTGCGGCGCAGCACGTGCACCATAACGGCACACGTGAGACGGGTGAGCATGGTGAGCGTTGAGGCAATCAACCGGGTCCGCGGAGTGCGCGTGACGCTGGCTCAGAAGGCGGTGCTGACGTGGCTGGCCGAGCACGCCGACGCGTCCATGTCGTGCTTCCCGTCGCTCGCGCTTCTGGTCGCTGAGACGTGCGCGTGCAGGTCGACGGTCAAGGCTGCGCTCAAGTCGCTGGAGGAGATGGGCCACATCACCGTCACCCCGCGACCCAATCGAAGCTCCCTCTACACCGTCATCTGCGACGTGCGTGAAGTGGTGCTAGGGGGTCAGCAGACGACCCGGTCAGCAGACGACCCGGTCAGGAGACGACCCTCTAGAGGGTCAGGAGACGACCCTCTAGAGGGTCAGGAGACGACCGTAGGGGGGTCAGGAGACGACCCCATAACCGTCAAGGTAACCACCAATGAACCACCAATTGAACCAGCAGCAGCCGCGCGCGAGAGCTGGCCGGATGATGATGAAGACGTCGAAGCCGCGATTGAGTCGTACCTGAAAGTCGCCGGCGGACTCTTCGTCAACTCGACCGTTCGCGCCGACCTCACAGCTGCAGTCGAGGGTTACGGGCTCGATGCTGTGCAGAAGGTCATCCGCCAGATTGGTTCTGAGAATCGACGCATCGTGAAGTCTGGATGGATTGGCGACCGACTCAAGCGAGGCGACCACAACCAGCAGCCGATGAAGCGAGGTCGACGCGAGCGGAACGACCCGGTCACCGACCAGGACGAGATGATGCGCAACATCGACGCGATGGAGGCTCAGGGCTGGAAGATTGCGGGGCGACCATGAGGCGTCTCGATGTAGTCCCCTGCACCATCGCCGCGGCGAAGTCATTTGTCGGGCAGCATCACCGCCACCACGAGCCTCCGGTGTCTGGACTCTTCGCTGTCGCGGTTGCGCATAGCGATGATGTGGTCGGCGTCGCCATCGTGGGCAGGCCCGTCGCCCGTCACGCGTCGGACGGGTGGACGTGCGAAGTCACTCGACTGTGCGTGCTCGAAGGCCACAAGAACGGCTGTTCGATGCTGTACGGGGCGTGCTGGCGCGCAGCCCGCGCGCTCGGGTGGCGTCGCTGCATTACGTACACGCTGCCCGAGGAGGGCGGCGCGTCGCTGCGAGGCGCAGGGTGGACGCTGCTCGGTGAGGCCGGCGGAGGGTCGTGGTCGCGCCCGGACAGGCCGCGCGTGGACGAGCATCCGCTGCAGGTAAAGCTGAAGTGGGCGCGCCAATCATGATGAGCAGCAACGCAGCACTCCGCGAGTGGTTCACGCGTCACCGCCCTGAAGCGACCGCGGACGAGTCGACCGGAGTGGCCACGCTCAGGCTCAC
>Ga0209128_1003086_pt1 | contig 10408 bp, 3 predicted proteins | sample ETNvirnome_6_100_FD_184072 | JGI IMG/M metagenome (GOLD analysis project Ga0209128, IMG submission 184072) | Marine viral communities from the Pacific Ocean - ETNP_6_100 (SPAdes) (version 2) | ecosystem: Environmental > Aquatic > Marine > Oceanic | place: Pacific Ocean | collected 2013-06-19 | reverse complement strand
AAGTGGTGCTGCTGGTGCTGGAGAAGGCGCAGGTGGATTATTAGCAAGTGTTGCGGGTGGAGGTAAAGGTGGTGGAGTCGCAGACTTCGTTGGACCTCTCTTGCAAAGTGGAGGCGGAGGTTCTGCTGGTGGTGGAGGTGGAGGTGGCCTTATGGATGTGGCCACAAGCATGTTTGCTGCAACTGGAAAACATGTAAATAGTCCTACATTGATGATGGTTGGTGAAGAGAATAGAAGTGAAGTTGTTGTACCTACTGAAAGAATACGAAAAGGATTACCAATTAATGCTGGCGTTGCAAGAGAATTAGGGTCTATTGGTGTACCGGGATTTGCAAATGGTTGGTGGGGTGATGCAAAAGATGCATCAGGAGGAATGTTTGGTGCCACACAACAAGAATTACGGGATTCTGGAGCTTGGGGAAGCATGGGTCATGGGTCAAGAACTGGCGTTAGAATGAAAGAAATGGGTGGTTTTGGTGGAATCGCCAAAGGTGGCGCTGCAGCAGGCCTAATGACAGGTTTTAGTACTTTTATGGAGACAGGAGATTGGAAACAAGGACTTACTGCGGGTGTAGGAGGTCTAGCTGGAGCGGGAATTGGTGCGGGATTAATGGCTCTTGGGGTACCTCCCCCTCTTAATTCGATGATTGGTAATGTAGCAGGCAAACTTGTAGGTAAGGGATTAAATAAAGTATTTGGAGTCACAGGTGGACAAAAAAAAGCTAGGAAAAGAGCTTTAAAAATATTAGAACAACATATAAAGGCTGGTGCACTATTTGATTTTGGCCAACCGAGTGGTCTTAAAAAACAAATGCAAAGAGCGATCGGCGGTAAAGAAAATTCACCTACTGAAGGAAATTATAAAAAGTTAATAGATAAAGTTGGTGGTAGTAGGGTTTTAAAACCTTTATTTGGAGCTGGATTTGAACCTGATATGATAGTTGCTATGGGTCAAGGACAATTAAAAGGCAAGCAAGCTTTTGATGCATATGCAGCTATGAACACATCTCTTTATGGAAGTGCAGGTGGTGATAAATATATGCAAGCTATGCAGGTTGGACCTCAATTAGCTGAGGGTGGAATTGTAACGCGACCTACTCAAGCAATCATTGGAGAACAAGGCCCAGAAATAGTTATTCCTTTAACTGAACAAAGAAGAAAAGATAAAGAAATGATTGATGAAATGAAGAAACAGAATAAATTGATGATGGAAATGATAAAAACGCAGAAAGAAACTGGTAAAACTGAAATTAGGTTGGATGGTAGAAAAATATCTGAAACAGTTGGTCAAAATTTTTATGACATTGGCAGTGGACAATAGAGAGATAATATGGCTATTCAAAGAATTAATATAGATACTAGAGGTAAAAATATAATAGAAATATTCAGAGAAAATATGAATGAGATCGGCGCGATAAATAAATTGAGTGCTGGCGACGGTGCCGCAGAAACATATGACGGTAATGGCGGTGAAGTCGATATCACTTGGCCTAGAACTGGAAATTATAATAGTCTTGATAACTCTCCCGATCCATCTCAAAGTTATTTTGTTAGAGAAATAAGTACACCAATTAATTCCTTGGCTTCACTATCGGATGTAGAAACACCTATTAGTTCACCTTTATCTCCAGAGGAAAATGACTATGCAGAACCAGGCGTTGCTAATAAAGGAGTGGACGATGTATTTGCTGGAAAATCTTCTAAAACATTAAAATATACTGATAATCCTTATAGTGGAGGCCATAACGCTGGTAGTTTTTTAAAATTAAAAAGTAGAAAGAGTTTATATACTTTATTGCAAGAAACACAAGATGCTTTTTTTGAATCGGCTGGTGCACCGGTGTATAGAAATCCACAACCAGGGCCTGATCAATTATCTGCTTATTCTAATAGATATGATGGTGGTGAAATGGGCGCTTATGATTTTAATTTTATGTATGAACAAGGTCGTAGTTTTGTAGATCCTCCAACGGAAATTGATATAACTAATCAGGCTCTACACGGATTAGTTCTAGGTCAAATTTTAGGGCCAAATACTTCTTTTGCACAAAGAGTAAGTGCAGAAGCTAAACGACTTTCTAGGGAATATTTAGAAAAACAAGCCGCGGCGGCTGACGATGATTCTATTACACAACATTTTTTTCAATCACTTGCTGGTCAGATCGCTCCTGCAGATAGAGTTTCTCAACTTTATGTTCCAGGTTGGGGTCGGCCAGCAGAAAATTGGCTCATTAAAAAACCTTTATCAGAAGTTTTAAATCAAAATATTTTATTACCGCCGGGATTACCTCTTAATGATACTGGTAATGGAGAAGGCCTTCCTGGTTATGGTAACTATGCTAATACTTTTACGACAATGTATACTAGAAATCGCGCGGGTGAAGCTGGAAATGTAACTGGTGGAGGAGAACCACAAGCTATTGATAATCAAACATTTGCTAATGGTATTATTGCAGGCACTGCTGTAAATTTATTGCAAGAACCTTTATCTAATATGAATAAAGAAATTATAAGGGGCGCTACTCCCACGGCCGTGGATGACGTGCCTTTTTCTTTTGAAAAAGATGATGCGCAATATCTTACTTGGGAAAAAAGAGATGCTGGATTTCGTTCAAACACTAATACTGCAAATTCACAACCAGATAAACAGAATGTGGCAGTACGGGATTATGCATATGACCCAGACGCTGGAATGGAAACAGTTAAGTTTAGTCAAGGACAACAATTTCCTTTTGTGTTTTCTACAGTAAATAAGATAGATGGGGGATTTAATGGTAGTGGTCAACCACGATTTCAGATTTGTTATTTACAAGCTATTATTAATAGTTTATCAGAAACTTATGCACCTGTATGGGCCTCTCGACATTTTTTTGGAAGAAGTGAACAAGTACATACTTATACTTTTACCGATAGGACGATAGATATTGGTTTTACGGTATATGCTAATGAAATGAGAACGTTACAAAATGTATACGAAAGAGTTTTATGGTTGGCACAACAATGTTATCCGGATTATGATAATACAGGAAAGATGAAGAATGGCCCAGTTGTAGCAATGCGTGTGGGAGATTTGTTTCAATATAGAGTAGGTATTATTAGAAATTTATCATATGATTGGCTATTTAATGGCGGAAAATGGGAAACTACCGCAGGTGTTAGAATGCCTCAAGGTTGCACTGTAACTATGGGTTATCAAGCTATCCATGAAAAAAATCCAACCCGCGATATGGATTATTATGGTGGCCCGGCCGGTGGATTAAATGCAGGTACAAAAAGACATAGAACAATTAGTGGTGACAAAGAAGCGGGTGGAGCATTTGATGTATTTAGTGATACTGAAACTTCATCAGTCGGATATGGAGAAGAAGGAAGATTTATACCTGCCGGCCAAACTGCGAATGCTGGCGATCTCGAAGAACAACCTTATTTAGAGAATACTGTGATAGGAGGACAAAACTTTCTTGAAAAATTACAAAATATTCCTATAGGTTTTCCAGATCCAAAAAATCCGGATGAGGCAATATTCTCTGATTATTATGAGCCCGACGGTAACTAGCTAAAATAAATAATGGAACGAATAACTTCAGCGAAAAGCTGAATTGTAATATTAAATTGGAGATTATTTTATAATGCCAACCTCTAGATATAATGGATTTAGAAGAGTTAAAAGTTACACCAATGATCCTTTAAGGTTAGAAACTTTTCCGTCCATAGATAAAAGTATTCTAGAAAATATTCCTCATACAGTTATAAAGTTTAAGGAGAGTGATAGATTAGATCATTTGGCTGAAACATTTTTAGGCCATGCAACTTATTGGTGGGCTATTTGTTTAATGAACGATCTTAATAATCCTTTTTCTTATAAACTTTTACCTGGTAAATTATTAAAAATACCTAATAATATAGATCATTTACTTATTATGATTAAACAAGAAAAAAATAGGTAATAAAATGAATGAAGAAACAACCGTAGATCCAGGCACCGTCGGGAGTAATCTTGCAGCAACAACTTTGGCGGATGTTGAAAGCAAGTATACTTCAAACATTCAAGCTGATATAATTAAGGGATGGAATGATAGAAGATTATCGAATAATGTAGAATTAACTTCATTAGTTCCTTTTGTACAATTAATTGGTGTTTTTAATCCAACTGAATATGAAAAAATGTTTGGTGGTGAAGGATCTCTTTCAAGAAAGCCTGTTTATTTTACAGCTGAATCTGGACCTGATATTGCTTCTAATCAATTTATAAGTGATTATAAAGAAGAACAGGGTTTTGGCGAAGCGAGCACAGATGAAGAAGGAAAAACAGATGATCCGTGGGCAGAAATAAAAGCCAATTTAGTAGATAGATTTATTGATTTGTTTGTTTTTGAAGGGGGAGAAGCTGCTGGCCAGACAGACAATGACCCGCCAAGATCGATACTTACTATGACTCCTTTAGAGGGTATCCTGATGGCTGAATATAAGAGTCAAGCAGAAGGTGCGCAATTTAATAAAGAAGGCGAGTTCACGGGCATTGATTCTACTGGTGGTATAGGAATTACTGATTTACAGGTTGATTATGGTAAATCTAATGCCTTGGGAAGTAGAAAACTTAATATGAGAATAACTGTTAATAATCCTTCAATGTTAGATGAGCTCCCTGAATATACTAAATTATCTACAATGCAAGGGGAGTTTATTATTTTATATGGATGGTCCAATCCTCAGATAATAAAAGGTTTTAACTCTACGCCGCCTCCAATATTATTGCCAAGCACTGCTCATCCAGCCGAGCCAGATAAGCGAAATATGATGATAATTGGTCTTGATAATATGGATACAGGAGGATATTGGTCAGCTGCTAAATTAAACGTAACTAGTTATGATTTTTCTTTTAATGAAACGGGTCAGTTAGAAATAAATGTAGGCTTTATGGACAAAACATCTATGATGATGAATACTATGCGAGTTGCTTCTATTGCTAGTACATTCAAAAGGATAATGAGTCGAGGAGATTATGATCCATTAACTAGCACAGGCTTTCCACCTGATGATGTTTCTAAAATGCCTGTGTTAATTAATGGTGAAAAAGTACAAATTGCGGAGTTAATAGCTAATGAACAAGCCGCGATGTCAATTAAAACTGGCAGTACTCCTACCGGTCCAGCACCACCAACTGTTGAGACTTTGCATGAGCGGGGATCTTCTACTTTTATTGAGATGATCGAAGGCGAAGAAGATTCTGATAAAGTTACATATTATGCAAATAAAGGTGAATATAATCAAGAATCTTATTGGGCGGAAGTAAAAAGACGAGAACGCCGCGGCTTTCCTTGGGGTGGCCTGGGAATAAGATCTTATGAAAAAGTTACGGTGCACAAAAAGCGCGAAGATGTTCCTACGGTTATAGTGACTGCAGAAGCCGGCGACGATGATGAAACGGATAGCGGCGGGGCGAGCGATGTTACGGAAGAAATTACAGGTTATAGAGTAAAGGTTGTATATTATTATTTAGGTTGGGTACTTGAGGCAATGAGATTAAGTTTAGTTGATCAAAATAGAAGTAGAGTAAGAGAAGGTGATACATCTTTTAATCCTAAGTTTAAGTATTTAAAAAATGAAAGTACCTCTAAGTTAAAATCTGCTTTTCAACAAAAAGTAAGTCAAACAGACCGGCGAGGTTCGACAAATGAAAAAATTCAAAATGCTATTATAAGATTAAAAGAAGAATGTCTGCCTCCGTTTTTGATGGCAGAGGATCTTGATATCGGGGACATACAATGGGATCCGGACAACCCGTTCGCAGATCGGCGTCAAGATGGAACACATCGACCTTGTGCTGGTCGGGTTATAGCTGAAGGTACCATAGATGCCGGGCAGCGAGAGTTGGATCAGGCGGTTGCAGATAAAATTTTTCCAACTCCAGAAGAGAATGTAGAGGGTTCACTTTTACCTATGAGAGGTCATCGGGTTCTGATTGATCCTGGCGATGATCAATATGCCGCTATCTTTACCGATCAAGAGAGCTGGATGAAGGAGAGAGATCCATTTTGGGTTTTTAAGCCCGATTGGAAGCAACGGAACGTGATAATAGAGGACGAGTCATTGACCGGTATCAGTCTTGACCTTGGCTACACAGAACCTGGGCCCAGGTCAATTGACCTTGGCTACACAGACGGGGACCGCGAGGAACGTCGCGCTGAGGCACAGGGAAAGACCGCAAGAGTACTCGATGTTATACCAGCCGGCGGTTCTCCTGAAGGATATGACCCTTTAAATCCTACGGCTTATAAAGCCGCTGATCGCGGTGGACGTTTTTTTTATGCAGTAAGTCTTCCACTCCAGGAAAGTGAAAAATCGATGAAAAGATATCGAATTTTTATTATGGAGGTAGATCAATTTAGAAAATCAGATACTGAAATATGGCAGTTAACTCAAAGAAAATGGCATAGTCATTATGTGGAATATTTAGGAAATTATTTTGAATACCTTATAAAAAATAGACTTGCTGAATTAGAAAAAGAAGGAAGAACAGTAGAAGACATTTATAATGAACCGATTGATTTAGATTTCTTAACAGGCAAAGTTTTTAATAATTTGCTGATGGCGGCAGATGGGCGTACCAGACGCAACGCGATGCCAGCTACTGGGGACATGTGGGACGTTATCCCAGATCGCTGGACATATGCTTCGTGGGCAGACGCGCGGCAGGCCGCGGGAGGCGAATCATCCGCTGCTGTTATGTTAGATGATTCCATCACAAAAACAGAAATAGCGCTAAACGATAACATAAGAGCTTTAGGAGCTGAAGAAATAGCACGGGATGAATTATTAGAACTAGTTACAGAAAAACAAAATAATAATAACACTATTAAAAGAAGAATAGAAGAATTAACTGGTGGTAAATATGAAAAAGGCCGGGATGCAACGGAAAATGAAATATTAATTAATTTTAAGAATTGGAAACAGATCGGCCAAGGTGATTTATTCCGTGACCCAGGTGGCGTAGGCGTATATTATAAAAAAATTGACTTATACGAAGACAACATTCAGCTTCCTGAAGTTAAATTAGAATGGATGATATGGAAAAAATATGGAGTACCTACTGATAATTGGTTTAGTGAGCCATCAGATAAAAATGGTGAAAACCTACAATCTAAGTGGAAAAGTAGGAATTTTGTAGCCGGAATGGATCGATTCCGATTGCAAGATGAAATAGATCGTCAACAAAGAATTGTTGATATAAACATATCTCTAATAATGGAGAACGATAAAGTATTAAAGGATGATAACAATAAATATATAGATACATTAGAAAATATTACTGTTCTAGAAAGCAATATAGATACGTTAACAGCAAGATTAGTACGATATAATAAGTATATAAATGAAGAAGGAGAAGAAACAGAATTATCTCCTTATGATGATACTTCTGAATTTGATGATCCTTTAGATATTGATATGGGTCGTGATAAACCAATGGTTCTTACTACTAGAGTAGCGCAACAATGGTATCGCCGGTTTAGTGTAGATATAGGTTCGACAGATGACCCAGCCCGTATGAAACAGGGACAAGTCGTTACAACATGGGATCGTGGTTTCATCAATGGTGTTACAGATGTCACTAATTATGGTCCTCACCCGGGAGGTACTAAATATTTTCGACCCGAAAAGGAACGAAGGTTTGTATTTGATAAGAGCCGCCGAAATAAACCCGCCGTTGGTTTCCCTCACGTAATCCTCGATAAATTAGTCACCCAACAGAACGCGTACACCATTAGCATGCTACCGGATACTAACGACGATGGGTCTTCCTGGCACGGCTTCGGCCATCCTGCAAACCCGGATACAACAGGTACCAACGAACTTGGTTTTATCGATGGGCCTAGAGAAATTGATGAAAATGGAATAAATAAAGGGGGTAATCATGTAGCAGATTATACTGAATTTTTAGCTTTGTTTGGATTAATACCCCCCGCAACGATTGTGGGAGGTTGGCCGCGGCCACAAGCACAAGGTACATACAAAACGGAAATAGGCAATGTCTGGGCCGATGATGAATTTTATTATATGATAGATGATGCCAATAACATTATTAGAATGGCTGGAGGGATTCAGGAGGAAAAGCAGCCAGCGAAAGTAGACGGTATTGGCTACAACGAGCAAGAACTGGCACACAGCTATGTAACAACGGGATGGTATTTAGGATATGGTGGTGACCCTGTTTATCTTTATCCTAGTGCAGAGCATGCAGTACAAATGGGTACAGACGCGAATGGAAAGAAAATAGTAACTAGAACAGGAAACACCGGCTGGGACCGGGACGACCTGGGCCCGGCCGAAGATAGAATGGGCAAAACAAAAGAAGGTTCCAAACATGATAGATTTTACGGAGCACATTATAGAATAGGGGCGAATCAGCATAATATAAATTTAACATTAGGTGAAAAAAGAGCGTTAGTTCTTCCTGAGATACGATCGTGGGTCTCGATGCATCATAGCGACTCGCCCGTGAAAGGGGAAGACCACTGGCCTGGCCATCGGGGAGCAACTAAAGGGCCTGTGGAGAATCGTCATGGCGGAAAAGGCGGGCTTTACCCAATAGGTTTTGACGTATCTAGATTAGGAGCTGCGGCGCCGAAACCAGACGGCGCTGTCGACGCGACGGAGGGTGGAGAAGTCAGAATATACTGGCTAGAAGGCGGCGTGAAGCAATCGCGGAGGATTAACCGAACCATACCTTATACCAATCCATCTTGGCCTTATGGCACTGGATATTACCGGTGGGATTATGAAGGCGGAATACCAGGAGCTCATAAAATGCCAAAGAAAGGCGAGGGGTCAGGACACTATGTTAAGATGGGTGATTTCATTGAGCAGCTGCCTAATCATGGTTTTTTTACGACAGTAAATAATGATAATCATAGTTCTTCTGTTATAGCTCGAGATGGTAAAATAATAAATGGAAAAGAACTTAATATAGGTTTTGTAGAATTTATTCTACAAAATGTATATGCCCCTCTAGGTCTAAATAGAAGAACAGCTATTAGAGGTAATGGTGATGGCAGACCAAGAGGAGAACTTAAGATTTCGTATAACAACCATGATAGGAACAGACTTAACGATACTACGTATGGACATTTATTTAGACCTATTGATGATGATGAAGAAGATAATTCAGATTCTGGGGGTATATCATTTACTGATTTTGGTTTAAAAGATGTAGAATCTGTTGCTGATATGCCTATAAGAAGAGATGTAGTGGATAATTTAATGAATAAAAATAATGTAAATATGTCATTAACTCAATTTGTTCAAGAATTAATTCATCCTAGTGCGATTGGAATAAATACGGGAAATATACATGTAAGTATAAGGCAAAAAGCAGCTGGAAATTTTGAAGTTTTTCAGGCTACGAAAAATTGGCAGGCTAAAGCTGATGAAGTAAATGAGGAGACTAAGGAGCTTAATAAAAAAGAAATACTTTTTAAGCACAAATTTCCGGAAAAGCATTTTTTAATTGATTATAAGCACCAGGATTCATTAATAGAAAATTTAGATATGAGTTCTAAATTTGATCCTGCTATAGCGTTAACTTTTGAAAGAGGTGCCCAAGCTTTTGCTGGAAATCCTACTGCTATAGTTAAATTTTTAGCTTATGGTTCGGTAGCTGACGATCTTAAAAATTTTTTGGATAATGAGGACAAAGTTAATAATACGAAATTGTATACTAAGGTTTTTAATGCAATAGGTCCAGGTCCAACGGGGACAGCTGCTAAAATTGTAATAGCACAAAATGCATTTTTTGATACTCCGAAAGATAATGGAAAAAAAATAGTTTCAGACAGTGTAATGACTAGATTTTTAATGCAAAACCCGGAACGAATGAATAAATTAAATGCAATGCTACAAGCTGAACCTGGTTCTGATTTTGCTACGCAGTTACTTTCTCATTATATGCGTCGCTGCACTATAACTATACATGGTACTACTAACTTAACTCCTTTTAACACTATAAATGTTTCTGGTGTGTTACCTAATTTAGAAGGACTTTATTTGATTACCTCAGTTAGAGAATCAATTCAAACACAAAATTTTCAAACTATTATTGAAGGTATTTTATTACGGCCACGCCAAATAGAGAATATGGAAACCCATAAATATACTTTAAAAGAGTAATATTAAAAATATGTAAATTTTTATTAAGATTAAGATAGTGTTTTACGTAAAAGGAGAGATATGAAATATTGGGGTGAAGATCAAGAAGCAGCAGTTGTTGCATTTAACACCAATGAGGATATAGAACAAAAACATCAAGTTTTTATAAAGGTTATAGATCCTGCTTTTCGTAAGCTTGTAGAAAACATCTATTACACTTATAACTTCAATAAAATATTATGGGATAGAGATCAAATTGAGCATG
>Ga0209128_1003085_pt1 | contig 10411 bp, 24 predicted proteins | sample ETNvirnome_6_100_FD_184072 | JGI IMG/M metagenome (GOLD analysis project Ga0209128, IMG submission 184072) | Marine viral communities from the Pacific Ocean - ETNP_6_100 (SPAdes) (version 2) | ecosystem: Environmental > Aquatic > Marine > Oceanic | place: Pacific Ocean | collected 2013-06-19 | reverse complement strand
TTGATAAACCGCCTTATACGGCGAGTTATCTCCTAACCCTATGTTAACCCACACATTGAAAGCGATGATTGATTTTACAGCCGTTACAGGGCTTATCTTGGCATTCCTACTGTTCCGATTGCTGTACGATTGGTGGACAAGGGACGAATAAGGGACGAATAAGGGACTACAGTAAGAAAAGTAAACTCTACTTGGTAGAGAAACGGGCAGGGGCGCACAGAAGGCGCATAAACCTTACTGTAATGAAAAATCTGGATTCATTATAGTAATAGACCACCTTACTGTAATGAAAAAACCGAGGTAATTATAGTAATATCTGAGTTTTATTGAGTTTTATTGAGTTTCATTGAGTTTCATTGAGTTTCATTGAGTTTTATTGAGTTTTAGTCTAACTCTTGCAGTTCCTCGTGAAAAAAGACTTGCACATGTTCAAACTATGTTGTAAGTTATATCATGGTCAGAAACAATAACATGGAGGAAACGAAAATGAAAACAAACGACATTAAAAAAGGAATGGAAATCAAATCTGTTCAGTTGGGTGTACCCGTAACAGGAATAATGATGGACAACATGAGGGGCAACACGAGGATGGTAGACGTTAAGGGTTCTGAGGTAGGTTTGTTCGATGAGATGGGTTCTGTGTATTCACATGACATAACCCTTGTCAGGGTGGATGGTTGTTGGGAAGAGGTAGAGCATACAGACAAACAAAAAGAGCTTAAAAATACGCTCTCTTCAATGGGTTGGTAATATAAGGAGATTAAATAATGAGTGAGCGAGAAGGATATGCCTGTATGTATTGTGGCGGGGAGCTTGAAGAGTGTAGCAATTACAAATGGGACTGCCCCAATGATTGCTTTCAAGTTGATATGGAGCTTTGCTACATGATAAGTGAAGAAGACGGTGGAATAGGAGACGAGGAGCATATAATATACCAGTACAAGAATAAAAAACATAAAGATATGCTAATTGCTTGTTATTTCTTACAGCATCCTAAAGAAACAAAAGTAACTGAACAAGACTTAAACAATTGGTTGCTACAGGAATAAGGAGGTTACAAATGAAGATACGCTGTCAAGGATGTGAAAAAGAAGAGGAAGGCATCAGACCTATAACTCATCACTGGTGGGCAAGGTCGGACTATTACGGTATATATACAGGGCTTTACTGTGATGGATGTTTCGATTCAGATAGATACCCTTACAAAAAAGACCGTTATCCGACTATTGAACACGATGGATACGGTGAACAGTTAGAACCTGATGACTGGTCTTGATTAAAGGAGGAAGTGAAATGATGGATATTGACATTAATCAGTTAAAACAGATAGTCGTTAGTTTAAGAAATACAGTAGAGGAATGGCAAGAAGAATACGGAATTGAGTATGGAAGGCAAGTTGAGGATTGGATGTATAGTATAGAGGTAGATTATCAAAATCATCACAAACTTGACCAAGGCGATTGGAATGTTATAGAAAGCGAAATTAAAGTTTAATAGGGAGGAGGTCAGAATGATACAAGTAACGAAATTAAAAAAAGCATTTAATGAAGAGGGTCTTCAGATTACCACGCAAGCCATTAATATACTTGATAGCGAGGTTAAGCTGTTGGTAAAAAAGTGGGTTAAAAACACGAAGTTTGGAAACATCAAAAGACTAACAGCAGATACAATCTGGGTAGCGCTGGGTAGGTATCTTAACAAAGGAGGAAAAAAATGAAATGTCCAGAATGTAAACACGAATTTAACACCCCCAAAAATGATGATGGGTACTTTCAGGTTACTGCTGTCCATAGGGAAGATATAAATATGTTGGGATACGATACGTCCAACATTAGTGATGCAGAGATGGAACATCTTGCCGGTAAGATGGCTTCTGCTTATATCTCAAATGGCTTTTGGATTGACCTACCGATATTAGTGGAGGACTACCTCAACATTCAACCAACGGATTTATGTTGTGTATGTGGGGAGATTGATGCTAACTGCAAGGACTTGGATGGATATAATTGCTGTCCAGATTGCTATGAGGAGGAATCAAAATGAAGATAAAAGACATACAAAAACACTTTGATAACTATAAACCCGATGCAGAAGTGTTTATGATTTGCTGGGACAAGGAAACCTTCAACGATGTGGCTGAAATGACTAACAAAGAATGGGTTAAGGTAGTCAAAGAGCTTAATAATTACGCATTTGATTCAATGAGTTATGAGCTTATTGATGCAATAAAAACTGAGCTTAAAAGTGTAAGGAGGGAGAATGAATAAATGTTATATATGCAGAAAACATCCAGTTAAGTATAAAGACTATCGTTTTATAGATAGCTGTGGTCTACAAGGCAAGACATACGTTTGTAAGTGGTGCAGAGACCTAAACGATGTGGCTGTAAGTGATATAATAAGAGAGGGTTACGACCCCAAATCATACTACACAACGGAGGAGAAATAATGAAGTTTGAATTGATAGATGAGCTTAAATACGAGAATAGTGATTGCTGTGATGCACTTCCACATACAGAGGTGTATGACGGGATAGGTTTGTGTTCTAAGTGTAAAGAATGGGCTGTGTTTGGCGGTTTTATGGCTCAGGATTCCAAGTGGAGTAAGGTGGATTGCGGCGGGTGTGGTGAAGTGGTGCTGAAACAACGATGAGTGCCGTAAATAGTGAAACACTGAGATACGGTTTGTTTTATCTGTTGAGTTTTAGTAAACTTCTTGCCATTAAACAGGAGGAATAGAATGAAAACAAATGTAACAGCAAGAGTTGACACGGAATTGATTGACTACTATGGGTCAAACTTTAAGACTACCCACACAGGATTGGTAATTGCAGTTGAGGGTTATCCTCGTATCAGAGAGGACGCACTAAAAAATATGGTTGGAAAGTTTCCACAAGATGAGTTTTTAGCGTTGGTTCTCGTACAGGAAAACAGAAACCTTTCTGCTGAAGAGATGTTTAGTCGGAGACTGTGGGAGGCACAGATTGCAGATGCTCACGAAATTGGACGGTTCATCTCACCACTGGACGAGCTTATCACAATGACAAGAAGTTTATCAGGAATAGAGAGGTTTGTATTGCGGGAGATTGTAAACAGCTTCCACAACAATCCTAATTTTCCTCTGGATTTGGACGGTCTTCTTGAGAGGTTTGCTCCGCAGAAGGAAACATCTGATTAGCAACAGATACGGCTCGGCTTAGCTCGTCCTTAATAAAATAGAGCGCACGCCTTGTACCCCAATGCCCAGACTCCCACTTCTGTATGCCTTTGAGTGCATTTCCGCACAGAGATTGGAGTATCATTAGGGCGTTGGCGGTGTTTTTGTCTGACTCCTCAACCGCTTCTTTGAGTTTTAATTCGTGATTTTTATTGCTTATTACCACGAAACCTTGACCTCGGTTCTCGGAACAGGCGAATAGAACTTCTGCATACTTACATTGTATATAAGTTTATCATCTTGCCAGAATACACCATTCAAACAGTCAAGTAACTTGTAAAGATTGTCAACGTCAGGCGTCTTGGTGTGTGGAAATGTCTCTGATTCCATGGCTTTCTTCATTTTTTTGCTTGTAGATTTGGGAATAGGCATGAAAAAGCTCAAATCAAGCGTTATAGGAGCTTTTATGGGTTCAGGGGGTGCGTGGGTATGACTTAGCACTAAAAAGTCCGCCTTGTCCGATTTAGAGGGGTCATACGTGATTCCACGGTTTGTATGCCGGTGTCTTTTCTGAGCTTTAGGATTTCCCCTTACCGCAAACGAAATTTCTTTTTTAGTTACCATATATATCTCATTGGCACTAATAAAATCTCTGATTGGTTGTCATCTCCGCCGAAAACTTTATTTATTTTACCGTGAGACCTCAACTCTTTTAGTCTTTCTTTGAGTTTCTCCACCTTAAATATGAACGCACCAACCATCTCGCTATTTTCAGACAACACATGAATCCACCACTTCGCATCAGTAGTGGATATTCCTGATGGCTTTCCTTTGAATCTAATCTCTATGGCTATGTTTCCTGTCTTTTTCCAAACGCTCCTCTCGGTCTTTACTTCTATGCTACCATCTCCCTCAAAAAGCTCTCTAACTTTATCTTCAAACATCTCTCCAAACTTCAAGTCTATGTCAAATCTATTCCTCTGCATATATCTCACACTGCTTTATTTCATCATCTATGCGGTCAACAAGCGATTGAGCTTGCTGGATTTTGTCTTTCTTCCAGTACCCCTTCATCGCCGATAGACCCATTCTCAGCAACCAGCGTAGAATCTCTGTCTCGCCTTTGGTGAAGTTCACCCTTCTAAATTTCTGCATAATGGTCTATGATGCCTCCGACTATGCCGATGATACAGATTAGGCTTCCAGCTATCATTGCCAGTGCAATGCCGAGTATGAGTAGATTTGCGATTAGGTTTGCTATTGTTATCATCTATTTACCTCACAATTCAAGACAAGAAGAAGCTCTGCCGCTTGCGCCTACACTCACCAACTAACTCTCATTAGCTTGTTTTAGCGTCTTCTTGTCTAATTTATTTGGTATGATTTTACCTTGGCAACACCTTGAATCCTGCCATACATCGAATTTGTCGTAAAAGTCAGACACCATGCACTTTGCACAATACCCGATGTAGTGTCCCCCTACTGCTGTTCTAAAATCTTCTAACGACTTTTTAGGCTTCGCCTCTTTAGCGCTGTTTAATATGTTTTCAAACTTTAGGTTGCCATTTCTTTTCGATTTCCTACGAATACTCGATAGCGATTGAAGGTTCGGCAACCAATTAAAATCATTGCTCTCGTCGTATGAGGCAATAACCCATGAGAGAGCGTTTGAAATCGTCCCAATGTCGTAGCCGTTTATGCGATGTAGCTTTTCAAGCTCCATAGCGCCGATTACAACTGTTTTTTTTCTCTTAGCACCGGCGAGGTGGGATAGTTTTGGGAATATCTCCTTCACTCTCTCATGATAATTTTCTGATAACGCCATAAATTCATTTTTTATTTCCCCATTCTTTTCATCCGTTTCCACAACCTGAACCATAACCTTATCCCTATATGGTATCATTTCTATCCCTTCTGTAAATGATTCCCCAAACCATTCCCTAAATGATTCCTCGAATGTTTCCCCAAGCTCCTCACAAAGATTTTTTAACTGGCTTATGTATAATGCCTTGAGGTCGCAATCTGGAATGTTACCTAAAAGCTTTAGTCGTCCCTTTAGTACGTTTGAACTGTTTGGCGGGCGGTTGTGTTGGCTCCAGTTTGGTAAGTATAATACATTTATGTCCCAATCAGCAACCGCCATCCCAAGTCCCTCAAGCTCATCCCAAGCATCTTGGAACTTTTTTGGTTCCCATCTAAGGTAGTCAAGGCAACCACCAGCACCTATATTATATATGCCCGGAAGTGGCGTCCTTATCGGACCCGTTAGAAAGAACAGCCAAAGCAGTTTAGCGTCGTCGGAAAGTCCACGAAAACCCTGTGAATTCCAAGTCCTCTGCGATATTTCATTGTACCTAACCTTCATTATTTTACCCAATCACCCCATCTTTTAGGTATTTTGAACAGCACTTTTGGCAAGCGGTAGCTCTTTTTCTTACGTGGTCTTCCGCTTGACACTTTATATCCGTTAGCTCTTGTGGTTCCTTTTGGTCTTCCTACTTTTGCCATGTTACTTCCTCCTTTTTTTGGGTCTTCCTCTTGTTTCTCTATGCGCTTCCTGTTTATCAATAATCTGTCTGTGTCTATCTTCTATAACGGCTATCAGTTTTGCGCTTATCACTGTTCCTGTGTGCCTGCTTTTATTTCCAATTCCAGTTTCATAATAGTAGTCAAGTAACTCTCTATAACAGTTTTTTGTGAGTGATAAAGACGCCGCATCTTTAGCCTTAGAAGAAATTAATTCTTTCATTGTTTGTTCCCCTTCTTATTTTTCATTATTACATATTCTTTTTCAAGTTTGCTCATTAGCATCTCAAATTCATCGAGCCTTATTTCGTGCAGAGGACGCCTGCCAACTATCTCTTCCTTTAACTCAAGAGTCATTTTTATGCCTATCCCATAGGGATATTCTCTCTGTGCCAAGGCATACCTCTGCACAAGTTCTTTCCATCTCTGGAAATCCTTACGATGGATTTGTTCCCAACTCCGACTTTAGTCTCTCTGCAAGACTTACGAGAGCGCCTTTGTTTAGAGAGCTAAGAGCGCCACTACCAACCAAGTCACCTTTGAGCGTCTTATAGATGGTGTCGTTCATTTTGGGGCGAAGGCGATTATTGATAATGTCAACGATTTCAGGTTTGGTATAATCTTCTGACCATACCTTTGTCTTTTCTTCGGGCTCCGCCTCTTCTACTGTCACATCAGGCTTTTTCCTCTCATCCACAATGCCCTTCCAGTGCTCTATCTTTTTAGACGCATCTAATTTGGTAGGCTCATCACCCAGCCACTCCTCAACATCCGCACGTTCCTCGATTGTAACGACATGAGACTCGATTAAACTACGTAAAAACTTACTCTGAGCCTCCGTAATCGAATTGTCTTTTTCTGGAAAGACGGTCTCTTGAGAAGCAGACTCCTGAGCACGAAAAAGGTCTTCAGAAAGACTTGACATTTGTCCGTTCTTTTCATCTTCAACAACCTCGCCAGTTTCAACGTCAACAGAAACCTCCTCAGCATTTGGAATGGAATCCAGCTCTGTTTCATCGGTCCAGCCAAGCCCACAAATAGAAAGCGTGACACGACGTTTAGCCTTTGTCTCTGCCTTCATTATGGCGTTGGCAAGATTGTCACCTTTCAGACCGACAATACTTACAGAGCCAGTAGCAAAGTCCCTTCTTCCGTCTGGCATTGAAGCCATAACATCAACGGAACAGAGTCCGATTTCTGGATTTACTTCCCGTCCCGTCATCTTTACCGACACCTTATGGCGCTTGCGAAGTTGGTCGGTAGCGTCCTTTCCAGCGTAAAGCGTGAGCCTGTTGTTAAGCCGTATATACTGAAACGGCTTGGTAAGCGGGTTAAGTCCAAGCGATTCGCACACGATGCTGTAGTATTTTACCCTGTCACTTGGTGTTAAGTCTGACAAGTCCCCAGACAACACAAGCTTTTCTACCATCTTAGCATCGGGCAATTTCGTTTTTGTTTCCTCTATCATGGTGTTCATTCCGACCTCCTTTTATTAGTCTTTTATTTTTCCACCAAACATTTTTTGACACTCTCTCCACCAACCGCACATCCTCTTGTTGCACATAAACGATGAACGGTTTGGTATAAAGACGTTATTTTCTATTCCCTTACCAACCCTCACCATCAGGTTAAGAGCCAATTCTTTGTCCTCTTCATTTGGTTCCCAAGATACACGCTGAAACTTAGGCGCCTTTGTCTTGATTGCATAGTCAAGCCCAAGCGACTTAGGCTGTTTACCGTAGTTAGCTCCAAACCCCATCCCATACATTGTAAGTTGAAGGCGATGGTCTGCCGGAACAAGTAGGCTACCGTCCCCATTCTTGCTTATTGACCGTCCAGCCGTTTTGTTGTCAATGACTCTATCATCGTCAGTAATAATATCTGCATATTGCAGAATATTGTAGTCAAACGAAGGGAAATCTATTGGAAGTTTTTTTTGTACTGCTGATGGCTGAACAGTGGGCGCTATTTCTCCAGTCCACTGACCTATGGATTTTATTCCAATCTCACGTATCTCAGTAGGCTTATCCTTTGCAAAGAACTCGGTCAATTCCTTGTTCTTATCCCAAGAGGTTACAAAGGCATCCTTCACATCGTCTTCTGGGAGGTCTTCGTGAGAATCAATCTTTTGACCCATGTCTTCGTTGATGGCATCATCGTAGCTCCTGCCGTACAGAAAAGCAATGCCCGGCGGTTTTGGTCCAACCTCCATCTTAAACATGGTCTGAGCGGAACACCGCAAGTACTGATTAATTGTAGAAGGGCTTAAATGTGGCTTATCGTTCATTATTTATCTCCCCACAAACATCACATTCCCAATAATTGCCACCTATTCCATCAATGTTAATATCGTATGGACCAACATAGAGAAAATCGTGCCTGCACGCAGAGTCAGAAACCTCCCCAGATTCCGGCTCCACGCTTTCAACCCTGACACGATGGTTGTCTATAAATTTAATATAATCTTGACGCATAATAATATGTGTGTGACCAATCAAAACAGACTTTAACATACCCGACTTAATCCAGTTGTTAACGGTCTGTCTGGACACACCAGTTAGTTTTGCTATTTCCGATGTTCCTAAAATCGCCTTAGTTGGCATTTAGACTCCCCCATTTCAGAAGACAAGTTATTTGTTGTGTTATTTGATATTTTGCCATGTGGCAAGTTACGAAGCGAACAATATAATGTCAAGAAAAACTTTTAATTACTATTTATTTGAAATGAAGGGAAAGACGTCAGCTACCGATTGGAGAGCTGATTCACCGTCGAAGAATGGGTTTGCATCTTTATACTCATGGTTCAATACAACTGATGGGTAATCTACTTTTAATGTGTGTGGTGTGAAGTATCTTCTTCCGTAGTTATCGTCAACTTTAATAGAACCACAACGAAGACCTGTTATCTGCTTTCCTCGTATATATATCTTGCCTATGGCTGGTTCGTGAATGTGCCCTTGAGCGAATATATCTCCATCTGTAACCATGCGAGCCGCATTAAACACGCCGTGTAAAGGATTGTACATGCTAAAGCCCTTGAAGAAGTGACTCAACACAAATATATATTCTATATCGTTTACAAATATCCTTGCTTTTCCTATGCCGTTAAAATAGGGAGCTATCTTTGCTTTTATATCTTTCAAAAAGCTAATTCCAAACCCTATTTTCTCCGCCCAAGCCTCGCTATGATTACCCCATGTTATACACAATACCTTATCTTTTATCTCCTCAAGCCACGATTCAAAGAACATTACCTGTTCCTCTGGAGACATGACCTGACTAAATATAGCCTCAGCACTGGGAAAGTTTTTATGGAAGAAATCTACCTCATCTCCCAACAGCATTACATAAAGATTGGGGGTGCTTAGAATATAGTCTGTAAGTGCCTTAAAGGCATCGTAATCAACACCATAAGAACCCAAGTGCAGGTCGGACAGGAATTGTATTATTACTGGTCTATCCGTCTTTATTTTTACTGTAGCCTCAGTTTGTGACCAGCCTGCCGCCTTTTTAAGTTTCTGCATGGACTGAATTGCTGGTGTCCATTCCCGCCAATTAAACCTTCGTTCTTCCGACCTCTTGTCCGCAAAATAGACGTCCGGAACCTGACTGACGCTCGTATGGACAGCCCTTAAACGGTCCTCAGTTGGGAGTATGATGTGTCCTCTGCGTACTTGATGCCTTATGCTGTTTGACGTTCTAATGATACCGTCTTCTGAAATTATCTTGGATACAGCAGCATAACTATAGCCCTCCCTAAGAAGGTCTGTTACCATCACCCGTTCTCTGTCTGTCCACTTCGTCCTCGTCATTTTCTTCTGCCTTCCCAAGCATCAAGAAAATGCTTAATCGAGCTTACAATTTTGAAACCGCTCTCCGAAACCAACCATACCAGAACTTCATCTGTGATGGTTTCTTCTGAACAATTTTGCTATAGTGCAAAACATTGAAAGCAACCACTCTATCTATTTCAAGTTTCTGACACGCCTCCGCTGTCATTCGTCCAATCCTGCCATCCACAGTGATTAGCTTACCATTTTCATTGAACTTCTTGTTTTTGTCGTTAGCCGCTTCCTGTAATATCTTGACACCTCTTCCACCTTTGTTGACTACCATATCAAATGTGATTCCTTGCAGATGTACTGGCAACATCTCTATCTTGAATTTCTTCCAGTAGAACTCCCAATAGATTTTAATTGCATCTGCCTTGGTCAAGTCAAGAATATTAGTGTCAGGAAATGCTCTCTTACTTATACCAAAATTAGTTTCGCCACCAGCGTCATCTGGGTCTTTACTGTATCCTCCTTCGTGTTCCAAAACTTTCTCAACCTCACGAATGAAGATTTTGTTGTAAGCTAAATCCAAATTACTTACTTGCTTTTACCGCGTTCTGTAACTTTGATAACTTTGCCGAGAAAGCAGCACCGCACCAGATGATAACAAACGGCATTAGTGCCTCATACATATCTAATGAAATATAATCCAGCATATAAGCCATTGAACAAACCAACCCAGCCGCTAATCCCATTTGACGTTTCTTTGAATCTTCACCGACGAAGAATCCCGTGATACTATTTAACCATTTCATATTGTTTTCTCCTACTTAAATAAATTTCTAATTGTGACATACGCCATACCGACGAAGCCAGTTACCATTACCCATAACATTCTTACAGACGACCTTCGGAAGTTTGTATTCCGCTCAACCGCACCTTGTAATCCTAAATCTT
>Ga0209128_1003084_pt1 | contig 10415 bp, 14 predicted proteins | sample ETNvirnome_6_100_FD_184072 | JGI IMG/M metagenome (GOLD analysis project Ga0209128, IMG submission 184072) | Marine viral communities from the Pacific Ocean - ETNP_6_100 (SPAdes) (version 2) | ecosystem: Environmental > Aquatic > Marine > Oceanic | place: Pacific Ocean | collected 2013-06-19 | reverse complement strand
CTGCTACGACACAAGCATCTGCGGCCTCAACTTCAGCTTCAGCAGCAGCGGTAAGTGCAGCAGCGGCAGCAGCTTCAGCCGATGGAATTGATGACGTATACTTAGGAGCTAAATCATCTGATCCTGCCACGGACAACGATGGCGATGCACTCAATGCAGGCGACTGGTATTGGAATACTACTTCGTCTATTACCAGGATATATAACGGGAGTGCGTGGGAAGATGTATCGGTTTCCCCTAGTACGGTAGTAACTAAAACTTCAGCAACGGGTTCAGCTGCACTTCCAGCAGGAACGACTGTACAACGTGACGGTTCACCTTCAGCAGGTTATCTGCGATGGAACACAAGTGATACATCAGCAGAGGTCTATGATGGATCAGGGTGGGTGGCAGTTGGCGGAGGTAACACAACAACTGAAGGCTTATATGAACACGCACACACGATCAGTGCTAATTACGTTATCACCACTAACAACAATGCGTTGACGGCTGGCCCTATTACGATTAATTCCGGGATATCGGTGACCGTACCTTCAGGGTCAACCTGGGTAATTGCATAAGGAGCAATAATGGCAAAAGTAAAAATACAAGGACACGCAAGCGGTACAGGCGTTTTGACGGTGACAGCACCGAACACATCGTCTGACCGCACGATCACACTACCAGATGCTACAGGTACTCTGCTAAACAGTGATGGGGATGGGAGTAGTTTGACTTACGATGCTACGCCAGACTCAGATCATACAGCTAGTGGGCCACAGACAAACACTTTAGCATCCGGGTATAGCTCAACTATAATGGACTTAGTTTATCTTGGAACTGGTGGTAAGTGGTTAGAGGCCGATGCAGATGCTACAGGTACTTCAATTAACTTATTAGGAATTGCATTGGAAGCAAAGACTGATACACAAGCTATGAATGTGGCTTTGCCCGGTAGTTTTGTTCGTGATGATTCGTGGTCTTTTGGGGTTGGAGTACCTCTTTATGTATCAGGAACTCTTGGTGCCATAACAGCCACTAAGCCCACAGGTAGTGGTGATGTTGTTAGAACTGTAGGATATTCTTTATCAGCTACAACTATCTTTTTCGATCCATCATCTGATTATGTCACATTGGCGTAGGGGAAAATAATGCCAGATATAGCAACAATTAACGGTGTCGCTGAAGACGATATAGCAACATATAACGGAGCTACCGCTTCAACTGTCACATCGGTGTTAGGCAATACTTGGGTTCACTATACCCCAATGGTTGCTACGGGTGGAGATACACACGTTCAAGATGGTTCAACAGATTATAAAGTAGCCACGTTTACTTCTGACGGAACCTTTCAGATTACCACTCTAGGGGATGATGCTGTTGTTGAATATCTTGTTATTGCCGGAGGTGGAGGCGGAGGAGAAGTAAACGGAGGTGCTGGCGGTGGGGCAGGAGGCTATCGCACGGCAACTGGATTTTCAGTGTCGGCTACCTCATATTCTATCACGGTTGGTGGAGGAGGTGCTGGTGGTGTCAGTTCGGGAAAGGGGAGCAACGGTGAAGATTCTGTTTTTTCTTCAATTACATCCACTGGCGGTGGAGGGGGTGGGGCGGGGTCTGACACACAGTCAGGCTCTCTTGCTGGTGGATCTGGCGGTGGTGGTGGTGCAACTACTGGAGTTGCCGGGGCTGGTAATACGCCTTCTACTTCGCCAAGTCAGGGGAATAATGGTTCTAATCCCACAGCATCTAGTCCCTATGGAACTGGTGCAGGTGGTGGGGCAGGAGCAGTCGGTGGCTCTTCGTCAGCGGCACAGTCAGGAGCAGGGGGGGCAGGGTTAGCCTCTTCAATCACAGGGTCTTCCGTTACCCGTGGTGGTGGTGGTGGCGGTGGGAATACCACACCTCAAGGTGCAATTCGTGGGGCTGGTGGATCTGGTGGTGGTGGAACTGGTGGAGTTAGTGCCACAGGAAGTAATGGAGTTGTAAATAAGGGTGGAGGTGGTGGTGGATCAGGAGGAAACTCTTATTACGGTGGTGCTGGCGGTTCTGGTGTAGTAATCATCCGATACAAATTTCAATAGGGAATAAATGATGAGCCATTTTGCAAAAGTAATTGATGGAATTGTCGAAACAGTTCACGTTGTCGATCAAGATTATATCGACAGCGGTAAATTAGGCGATCCTGATAATTGGGTACAAACTAGCTACAATACCAGAGGCGGAGTTCATTATGCTCCTAATTCTAATACTCCTGATGGTGGCGTAGCCCTCCGTAAAAATTATGCAGGGAAAGGTTACACTTACGATCAAACCAGAGACGCTTTTATACCCCCACAACCCTTTCCATCTTGGTTGCTAGACGAAGATACTTGCAGATGGGATGCACCTATACCAAGGCCAGATGACGGTAAAATGTATAAGTGGGATGAAGATACAACCAGTTGGAAGGAGATATAAATGTCAACAATTAAAAGTTCAGCCGAAGACCTCACCCTCAACGCTGATGGGTCGAATGAAGTTAAGTTCCAGATTAATGCAGTGGAGAAGGCTTCTATAAATTCGTCAGGGCTGTTCACCTCAACGACCATAGATGCTACGGCTCTTACTACTGTGCCAGTTAATAAAGGTGGCACTGGTGCAACAACTCACACAGCCAACAATGTTCTTGTAGGTAATGGAACAAGTGCGGTTGGATCAGTAGCACCATCGACTTCTGGAAATGTGCTGACAAGTAATGGAACATCGTGGGCTAGTACTGCCCCTGCGGGTGGTGGGTTCACATTAGCAACCCCTCAAGCTACCACTTCAGGAACGACTTTCACGTTCAGCAGTATTCCTGCTGGGACTACGATGATAATTATTCATTTTGATAATTGTTCCTTATCAGGTAGTAATGGCATTAATGTGCAGATAGGAGATGCTGGTGGAATAGAAACTTCAGGCTACTTATCAGGGGCTGTAGACCTTTCAACCAGTGTCGGCGCAACTCAAGGAACTTCTGGGTTCTTCATGGATAGTAACTATAGCGATAACTTTCTACAGGGACACATGATATTGGCTTTGCAAGACGCCTCAGCTTTCACTTGGACAGAAAACCACAGCCTCAGAGTTGGTACAGGTAGGCTATTACTTGGAGGAGGGGCTAAGTCCTTAAGCGCAGAACTAACACAACTTAAAATACTAACAGATGGGGCAAATACTTGGGATTCTGGATCTGTCAACATATCTTACCAGTGAGAAACTTATGACATATTTAGCAATAGTAAAAGTAGAAAATAATAGGATAGCAAAGTATCAAGACTATGACTCTAAGTCTGATGCAGATACACACGTTGATAAGTATGGCGGTTTTGTAGTTGAGGCTCCTAAGTCTGGAAGTATATATTATTGGGTTGTTAACGAAGACGCTCAAACCATAACTCACGATGCAATAACTGAAACAGCAGATAAAGCGGCTTACGATGCTCTTGCTTATAGTAGAAGCAGAAAAGAAGAGTACGACAAGCTCAACCAGTTTGAATTGATTGGAGAAGACTCTATCAATGGTACGACTAATCACCGTGATGCGATTATTGCAATTAAAGATAAATACCCGAAGGAGACTAGCTAATGGCTATTGTAATAAATGGCAGTGGCACAATCACGGGAATTAGCGTTGGTGGACTCCCAGATGGCGTGGTGGACTCAGGGACTCTAGCGACTAATTCAGTGGATAGTGCAGAGCTAATAGATGGGGCTGTGGATGATTCACATATGGCGGCTATGGCGGCTTCCAAACTAACTGGTGCTTTACCAGCCATATCGGGTGCTAGTTTGACGGGGATTACTACTGGGAAAATCCTTCAAGTGTTGTCCACTACTCTTACAGCGGTCACGGCTACAACGACCAGTAGCACTATGGCTGATCTAACAGGACTTAGCGTGGACATTACCCCTTCAGCAACAAGTAGTAAAATATATGTTGTTCTCAGTGTAGCCGCCTCTTCTGATTCCACCGGAGGAAGTGCGGCCTTTGGATTGATGAGAGACACCACAGCTATAGGTAATGGGGTTGCCGCAGGTAGTAAGACTGCGGCTGGTACGGGGATTAGTACAAACGCTACCAACATCATACAGGGTGTAACTATGTCGTATCTTGATTCACCGAGTGCAGATGTAGCCACTACATATAAAGCTAGATGGGCAGTACATGGTGGTGCGACACTTTATATTAATCGTAGTGCTGAAGATTATGATGACGCAGATCGGCAGAGGTGTGCCTCAACAATAACAGTGATGGAAATAGGTGCATAACAATTTAAAGGGATAATAAAGTGCCAGATATAACACACGTTTTGTCAGAAAAATATAAAGGAATGGAGTGGTCACTTAGTGGTGAACCCACTACCGAAGCAGAGTTCAATGAAGGCTTCACGATCCATAAAGCTAATGGAGTAACAGTACCAACGTGGGTTAAATTGCAAACACAGTTAGCTGAACTTCAAGCTGAGTATGATGCCAAGCAGTACCAGCGTGACCGACTGCCGGAATATCCTCCAGCCACGGACTACCTTGACGGGGTGGTCAAAGGGGATCAGGGGCAGATAGACAAGTACATCGCAGATTGTTTGGCAGTTAAGCAGAGGTTCCCCAAGTGACAAAAGAAATTACAGCTAACGGGAACACGGCAGTAATCACTACTGACATACCGATGGAACAAACCATTGTCATAGAGCCGAAGCCTTTGAGTAGCGTGTCCTTCATGGGAGTGGATGTGCAGACAAGTAGCGTGTGGGCAGGGCTGGTGGTGGTTTTAGTGTTGGTGGTACTTACGAGAAAAATATTGAAACGATGAGGTGTTTGTTGATAGCGAGTTTGTTATTAGGCGGATGTAGTGGAGTGATCGAAACGGTGGCATTGAGTACTACTGCCAATATTATCAGCGAGATGATCATGGATGAGGTAAAAGACGATTGTGGAAAACAAGTTGAATGAGTGGTTTTTGGCGTTGTGTACTTTTCTTGCAGGAGGAGTGGCCTTCATTGTGAAAAGATTATTCGGACGAATTGACAGGCTGGAAGAACGGGCAGATTCTTTAGAACGCTCGATTTTGACGAGAGAGGATCTGGACAGTAGCTTGGAGCCTCTACAGGCAACTAATCAGCTTATTCTTTCGCATTTGCTGGAACATAGAGGAACTGAGCATGAACATAAAAAAACAAAAAAAGATTAGAGCCAGTCCCTTACGTTGTTTTTTTTAGCTCCTCGTGGGCGCGTAAAATTCTCCCCACAATAGCATCCACCTCGTCTGGCTCCCCCCCCTCAACCAGAAGTTTTAACATATCTACCGCAGGATGGTTTTTTACGCCGCGAATCTTTGACAAATCTCCTGCCTCGCCAAACACTAATTCATCTAAGTGAACATCCAACTCCTCACAAATAGATTCTATCAGGGATAGCTGCACATTCCTGCCACGCGCCAAACGTGTATTCATATTGTTTGGGGATATGCCAATAGCCTTCGCCAGGTCGGCCTGAGTGCGCCCCTGTTTGTGTAAAATAACTTTTAAATTGTCTCGCAGGTTCATCGGTATCCAAATAAAAGTGTTGACAATACACGCCTATTATACTAATATATGCCAAGTTGGTATTTAATGGTCTATATACACTTATTTTAGGTTGGATTCTCAGATGCGAAACGGGATTAATAAAAAACACCGACACACCCAAAAACACGATCTCATGGAGAGTGCGTTTTCCCCCTCCTTTCGCGCTAGTCTCAGCCCATCCTCTAGTGAGGGTGGGTTGGGACGCTCCTTCCACCAATCTAATCTACAACCATCAATTAAACAAGCATTAAGTGGCCTCTCTGCCACCGACAAGGACAGTGTCCTTGCCAACCTCCTGGTATCACTCTCGGCAGAGCAGGTCGCTTTTTTTATTAAGAGACAAGCTGAAGGTGTCACAGTGAGTTACGCCGCCTGCCCAGTTTGCGGTCTGGATGGCTATAAATTTCAAAAACCGCACATCACTTATGAACTACCTTGAGTATAGCATATTCATCCTGATTGTAGGATTTTTCTTAGGCGTAATAGTCGCCAATATAATGGAGTATTTTAATGCTGACTGAGCAAATGTTGGAGGATCGTAAGCAGGGCATCATGGGAAGCATGGCGGCTATCATTGCGGGGGTTGCCAGGTGGGGTGATTTGCATTGGCTCTACCACTGGCTGATTGGCTCACCCACTAAGCCCATTGTTGAGACAATTATGATGAGTCTTGGCAATTTTTTGGAGCCGTTCATTGCCGTGTGGTATGCCGAACAAACAGGGTACAAGCTGCAAAATGTCAGGCGAACTATCTGGCATAAGAAGCATAAGTTTATTGGCGGACATCCTGATCGCATTATTAAGGGTGATCGTAATCGCGGCCTAGAGATTAAGTGTGTATTCCAGAGGGCCGAGCGTGACTGGGAAAACGGGCCGCCACTCTATTATATCGCCCAAATAAAACACTACGCATTATGCACTGGCAGATTGAAGTGGGACTTTGCTGTGCTGTTTATGGCGCATGGCTCACTGAAAATATTTTCTGTAGAGTTTACAAAAGACGATGTGCAAGCCCTCTGTGACCAAGAGGTAGCTTTCTGGAATGAGCATGTGCTTGCCAGGAATGAGCCAGACGTTACCCATTTATCTACTGACACGTTAAAACAAATCTGGAAAACCTCTGACCCAGAGAAAACTGTAGTAGCAGATGAGGCAACACAAAACTATGTAGAGGAGCGTAACAAGCTTGATGAGTCAATAAAGCTCTTTAAGGATCAGAAAGAATTAGTTGAAAATAAAATTCGCGTCCGTATGCAGGATGGCGAACTGTTGGTGGCATCGGGGGGTGAAACGTTGACGACTTATAAAACAAATAAGCGTGGCAACCGATGCTTTAACTTTAAAAAGGAAGGAAAATAATAATGAACCAAACACACATTAGCCCCTCTGGGCAAGCAAAATGGGCAAAGGTTTTCTCCCCTAATATGAAGTTTATTAGTGATAAAAAACCGCATGGCACCTATGAGGTGGACTTGATTCTTACAGAGAATGAGGCTAAACCCTTAATCAGCCTTCTGACTGATATGGACAACGCCAATTACGCCCAGGTCGCCAGTGAAGCGTTGAAGGCTCACCGGGAGAAGGCGCAGGGCAAGCAGGATACCTTCAAGGATGGCCTGGACTTCGCCAAGAAGAAGGGTATTGAGCGCAACCCATTGCCATTCAAACCTGAACTTGATGAAAGCTTGGAGAAGACTGGCAATATCGTTTTCAAGTTTAAAGAAGATGCCAAGTGGGTTCGCAAGTCTGATGGTCAAGAGTGGGATATGAAGCCCAAGGTTGTTAACGCCAAGAATAAGAAGTGGGATGCTGGTATTGAAATTGGCAACGGCTCCACCATTAAAGTTGCATACGAAATTTCACCTTACCAGAAACCGTGCTGTGGCGTATCTACCAAGCTGCGTGGCCTTCAGGTTATCACATTAGTGGAATATGGAGGTGGATCAGGCTCCGCCTCTGCATTGTTTAACGAAGAAGAGGGCGAGGATATTGGAGCGGAAGAGGTAGCAGATCAGGCCTCTGAAATGTTTGCAGAACAATCAGCAGAGGATGTACCCTTCTAATGAAAGATAAGTTTATGACCTTGCCTGCGGCGTGCAGGTATCTTGGTGTGTCGCGCCCTGTGTTTTGCAGGAACTTCAGGCCGCATTTGTCTGAAATGAAGCCTGGGCCGCGCACCATCCTCTTTGAGAAAGGGGAGATTGACAGGCTGATGGAGCATCTAAAAAATGGAGGGATTGAATCATGGCAAAAAGCAAAGGTGGACTGCAAGAGAGGGGTAGGTATTGGCACGCGGACACGAGTTACCTCGGAGTGGCAATTCGCGGATCAACCCGATGTGCCAGCTACAGAGAAGCTGTTAAGTGGCTCGATGGAAAGAAGCGCCAAATTTACAACCAAGAAGTCAACGGCATCCAGCCCGAAAGTAGTAAGACTTGGCAAGAAGCTGTCGATGCATACGTCACTGAAAAAATAAGAAATAACCCAAAGAAGATGCGGAATATCACATGCAGGCTCAACGCTCTATTGCCATATCTGCCGAAGAAGATGCTGATTAGGAATATTTGCAACGACAGCTTTATTGAGTACCGGGCAGATTGTCGCGCCAGGGGCATGAAGGGGTCTTCTATCAACAGGTCAATTGAGGTTGTGAGGGCAGTGTTGAATTATGTTGCGACAAAAGGGGCATCACATTCAAGGTGGCTGGCGGTATCGCCAAAATTTGTGATGGAGTCCAGGGCTGATAAAGAGACTCGCTATGTTCTTTCATACGAAGAGGAAGATCGTTTGTACGCAGAACTGCCAGGTCATCTTGAGCGCATGGCAAGGTTCATGGCGCACACTTTACTTCGCCCGATTGAAATATGCCAACTACAGTGGAGTTGGTTGAGAGAAGTCCCAGGCATCGGCCTCGTGTTTCTGATTCCAGGCTCCAAGCATAAGAATGAGCAACCCAAGGCTGTTGTGTTGAATAGCGCGGCTGAAGCGATTATCAACTCTTTCAAGCACCGAAGGATTGGCACTGTCTTCACATACCTGGGTAGAGGTATCACCCGTATGAATGGCAGGGCGTGGAATAAGGCTGTAAAAAGGGCTGGATTAGAAGAGTTTCATGTAGTACCTTATTGTGTGCGACACACTGGATGCACGAGGTTGGAGCATCTTGCGGTATCCGAGCGAGTAAGCAAACGAATTATGGGGCATAAGATGGGCGACATAACTCACGATACATACTCAAGGACAACGCTAGAGCCGCTGAAGATTGCGCTGGAGAAGCTGTGTCAGCGTGTTCCTTTAACGATTATACAAGGGGGCATGGCATGACACCACGCATATCGCACGCACTACAGAACGAGCAGACATCGTGTTTTGGCATAAATCGCTATATTACAAATATTAAACACCTCTTTAAGGTATATAGCGTTACTCCTCCCGAACTATGCCATCCCCTCCGCAACACCTGTAAACACCTAAGTTTACAAGCGCCTAATAAAAACGACTATGCCATATTATCCTTTGTTATATCACTCGTAACCCTCAAATATCACGCAAAGGAGGGTCAATGAATGTGGCTATACCTCCCTCGCAAGTATTGTCCCTCTTCTCAGGAATCGCTGGACTCGATCAATCAGTTCGGCTTGTTTTTCCAGAATCGAGAACTGTGTGTTTCGTTGAGCGGGAAGCCTACGCCGCGTCCGTACTCGTGGCAAGGATGGAAGACAAGACCCTGGATGAAGCTCCTATATGGAGTGACGTTACAACCTTCAACGGTGAAAGCTTCCGTGGATGCGTGGATTGCGTCACTTTCGGTTTCCCCTGTACCGACATCTCAGTTGCAGGCAAGCAAAAAGGAATCAGCAAAGGCACAAGATCAGGACTCTTCTTTGAAGCCTGCCGAATTGTTCGCCAAGTACAGCCAAGGTATCTTTTTATCGAAAACGTCACAGGACTCCTTTCTAACAAGTTCATGTCAGTCGTACTCGGAGAGCTTTTCGAAATGGGGTTCGATGCGGAATGGGGAGTGTTTTCGGCAAGAGATGTGGGTAGCACCCATCTTAGAAAAAGAGTCTTCATCTTGGCCTACTCCAAAATCAAGTGAAGCAAAGGGTGGATACGCAAGTAAATCCAAAGCTCCTTCACTAGGACATATGGCACAACATTCCTGGCCTACTCCATGCTCTACCGAAGTAAGGCAGGGTTATCAAGATAGAAGTCGAGGCAAGAAAGGCTCACAAGAATCATTAACAACCGTAGTTTTGAAAGGGGAACAATGCAACAACCATACTGGCCCCCTGGCCCAAACGAAACAGACAAGTGGAGGCAAGTCCTCGACCACACCCCCCATCTCGCCCCAGCAGTTGAGAAGGTTAAACCCGACCTTTGTCGAGTGGCTGATGGGACTGCCGACTGGCTGGAGCTTGCCAATACCTATAGATCAGAACGATTACAAGCTTTGGGAAACGGAGTCGTGCCACTTACTGGCGCTGTTGCTCTTGCCACACTATTCAAACGATTAACAGGAGAATCAATTGAGCCGCAAGGAGAAATATGAAGGCGGGGCCACTCGCAATTTCATCGGCAGGATTGCCTACAACCTCATTGAATGGGGTTTTATTAAGGCTATGGCAGCCGTAATGTTTGAGGGCGCTGTGTCGCATGGCCCCACCAACTGGCGTTCTGGAATGCCCAAGGGAAGCGTCATTAATCACGCGATGAATCACCTGGTCATGTGGATTGAAGGCGATAGATCAGAGCCTCACTTAGCCAAGGTGGCAGTGGGCTGCATGTTCCTCTGGTGGTACGAAGAGAACGGCAAATTTCTGCCAGAACCGCTGGAGAAATATG
>Ga0209128_1003073_pt1 | contig 10438 bp, 10 predicted proteins | sample ETNvirnome_6_100_FD_184072 | JGI IMG/M metagenome (GOLD analysis project Ga0209128, IMG submission 184072) | Marine viral communities from the Pacific Ocean - ETNP_6_100 (SPAdes) (version 2) | ecosystem: Environmental > Aquatic > Marine > Oceanic | place: Pacific Ocean | collected 2013-06-19 | reverse complement strand
GAAAATGTCTCCGTCGAACATTCTTTCGAAATGATCGAAGACGTTGTCAAATCCTATTGTAACTGGTCTGAGTTGATTGAAAATAGATAATGCTTTATTCATGGTAACCTCCTTTTAAAGCAAGATTTATTAAGACCCATTACGGCATCTTAATGGAAAGGACGATCGGAATCGAACCGACTTGATGCGGGTTGCAACCACACGCATAACCAGTCTGCCACGTCCTTATGTATATTATATAATACTTTGCAGGTATAAGTCAAGCTTCTTCATGAAGGAATCACCTGCGCGGTTGAATTTCTCACCCGTCAGCTCAAATCTCTGAAAAGTAAGGTCACGAGAGCACATGAGAATGACTCCCTGGTCTATGTCCGTGCCAAACAGCTTGTTATGGGCCATGGCGTACGCTGAAAGCTGCATGAGATAATCCTGTATCCATTCACGCTTCTTCGGCCGGTTAGTCTGCTTGAAATCAATGATTGTCGGTCGTCCCTTGTAGACGCCGATCATGTCCGTCGTTCCAGCGTATTTTCCTGGATAATATAAGTGAACCTCGGATCCCCACACTTCGGTGATGTCGGAGAAGGCCTCTTCAATGATCTTTTTGGCCATTTTCTCCGCCTGTTTCCCTATTTTGGTGATATCCTTGTAGGCGTGTTTGTTCGTATAATGTTCTATATATAGGTGGAGCGCGGTTCCAATTCTGCCAGAATCCCGAATGATTTGCTCTGCTTTTTTCTCGCCAATTCTTTCACGCCATTTTTTCAGGAACGTTCTGTCCTTCGTCTTATTCAGGACGGACGTGACCGACGGCAGGCTCTCGCCGTCAGGCGTGAGATACAGTCTTACATCCCCGTCTTCCCGTTTAAGATCCGCGTAATTATATTTCTTTATTAATTCCACGTGGCCTTATACCACACAATTCCCCATATGTCCAGCCATTTCCTGCGCACGGTTTGGCGTTTGCTTAGCCCAGCGTGAGTCAAGCATCTGGACTGCTGCTTCCTTGTAGTTTGGTGGATCCTCTCCAAGAGCGGACCACATGCGACGGAACTTTTGTATACCGGCGCTTCCAAGCTGAAAAATCATCTCAATTATCAGGAATTTTGCGTCGTCTGAAACCTTCAGGTCCTTGCACATTCCTTCACCCTGGTTGATGGCGTACTGCAGATCATCCTCCAAAATCTTTTCCAGATATACCTTGTCATATTTCTTTCCGTCCTCCCAGTGGTCCTCCACGCATAGGTGGCCGAACCCCACGGTTCTTTTGTTCAAGGTATCGCGGTACACGACGTCCCGAAATCCCTCGTGTTTCTTGACTGACTCTATAAGCTTATCATAATTCATTACATTATCGCCGTGTAAACTACACGAACAATCAATCCAAGGAGCATGAACGAAACCGTCCATACAATCTTGAAAATTATGTCAACCTTCCCTGAGATATGATTGATATGGTTGTCAAGCTTCTGGTTGATGAGCTTCAGCTGCCCCTCAATCCTTATGATGTCCTCACGGTTCTGTAACATTTTTTCTTCTGCCATACTAACTCACCAATGATATGATGCCTCCTTTTGCTGCCCTTGTAGGCATTTGTGTTGCTGGAGCATTTGGCACTCCAAATTGATTAGCCAACGCCGCGTCAGTGTTGCCTGCGTACAGACTAGCCGCAGCACTTGGATTCATAGTTTGATTCTGTGCGATTGATGAGCCTGTCGCGCCACCACCGAACGTATTTCCAGTGGTTGCGCCGACAGACGTTGGGCTAGTAGGTGCTGTTTCACCAGCACCAGTCACCGGAGGAGTGAGCGACTCCCCAGGTATAGCGTTTGCCGCTCGGGCATTTTTCATTTTATCAAAGATGTTCTGCTTGGCAACTGTCTCTTTAACCGTCTCTTCTCCTTCACCGGACAGCTTGTCCACTTCAGATCTAACATTAGCGAATTGAACTCGTCTTGATTGTGAATTTTGAGCTTCAGCCAAGGATCTGTCCAGTTCCTCCAAGTCTCCATTAAAGTTAGCGCCAATAGTTGCGAGTGCGTTCTTCAGTGCGATGCTTTTTGGAGCTGTTCCGTATTTTCCGTAAGTCCACGGTTTATATATGTTAGCAATGTCTTCATCAGTCGCCCTTAAAATTTGATTGAAAGCTCTTAAGTTAACTGGATTGGTTAATGATTTACCACCCTGTCTTGCGATAAGAGAGAAAGCTATACCATGAATCAAGCTGACACTGGGCATCACTCCACCAGCTGCGGCACCGTAGCCGGCAGCCTTTGTCATCCCCAGTCCTGGCATGAATGCTCGAAGGGCTCCTTTCAATCCTGAAATTTGCGCTCTTCTTGCAATGAACGTACTGATGTCAGGTATTCCATTTCTGAATGAGCTCTCCAGTATGGATGCGAATTCCGTCAGGTCTTTCGCATTCACGAATCCTGGGTTGGCAATAACTTTAGAGCTGTTTCCAAGAGCCTTGATTGTTTCCGCGCGTGCTCCAGCATCAATTAATTCATCTGTTCCGTGTGCTGCCCACTTAGGAAGATTTTTTCCTGGCTGTCCTTTTTGAGCGATGGATAATCCTTCATCAATCTGTGCGTACAGACGTCCGTCAAGTTTATCCAAACCTAAATTCTTAATGAACTTGACTGGGTCAATTGCTTTTCGTGCGACTTGACCGCCAGCTATCGCCCTGCTCGCAGCGCCTTCAGCACCGAAAGCTGTTTCACCAGCCCTTAAATTTTTAATGTTTCTGGATTTTAAAGCCAACGGACCAGCGAGATCCGCTACATTCATGTCCATGAATGATTTACCCGGCCACGTTGTAAGCGCGCTGTCGTACGCGTTCACGATATGTCGTCTCATCATTCCCCTGAAAATGTCAGGTCCCACTAGGGTGTGAAGATGCTTCATGGCATCCGGTGAATCCATTATTTTTGCAGTGTTCAACAGGTCATCAGCGTATTTAACGCCCTTGTTCATCAGCTCATGCTGATATCCGTAGAGCATTTTTTCCGATAATCCCAATTGCTTTGCAACTGGAGAGTTCATCAGCATTTGTCCTTGCGTCCACAACTCATCATATCTGAGCCTAGCTGCCTGTCCGGCCTCCCCTAGATCAATCTTCCTGACGGCTGCCTGCATGGATTCCGTGAATTTTTCAGCAAAGTTTACCGCGGTGGCGTTGGTCTTCATGCCACCCATTCTCATAGTCTGCGCCAGTTCGTTCAGCATTTCATCAGCTCTCGCCATCGTGACTGATCCTGGTTCCTGTAAAACTTTATTGAAAAAATCATCTAATCTGTTTTTAACTACAGGTGGAATTGGAGTTCCATCCACACCCTTTCCTGTTGTCTGCGCCAGATGCGCCTTGAATTCCTGTATGATTGCATGGGGGGAAGTATCAGATAAGTTTCCGCTTCCAGCCAGTTTAACGTTCGCTCCACGCGCCGAGGCGTGCTTGAACCATTCGGATCTAAGCCTTGTTAATTCCCTTGCCAATTTTCCAGTGGTGACCTTGGAGCTCGCGACCACAGCTTCTGATAAAGCGTTGTAACTGACGGAAGGAGCAATCCTGTCCGTCATGTTATTTAACATAACATTTAATTTCTCTGCGCGAATCGCAAGATTCTTTTGGATTCCACCCCCGATGAATGGGAATCTGCCGAGTATGTTAGGAATACCTTGTATCGCCCTGAACCTGCTTATGTCCGTGATCCCTAAGATGGGATCCTTGACCCCTTCCTTCATCGTCCATGATCCATATTGTCCGGCAGGAATAAATTTTGTTGAGAGTGCTCCACCCAGTTCAGCGGCGCCCATTTCCACCTTGCCGGCTCCTAATCCAGCACGCGTCAGATTCCTAACCTGATTCAATCCTGGAGCGAGATAACCTGTTCCTAATGTTAATTTTGCTTCCAGTTCAGCCGTGTTTAAAAGTCCACGTACTCGTGGCGCGACACCTGGCCTGTTAATTCCTTTGTCTCCAAACGCTCCACCTGCATTGGCGATGTCCAGTGCCGTTTCATAACCATAATCCGCTGTCAGTACGCCAACAAGGCCACCACCCAGCGCTCCTAGAATTCTTCCCCAGTAAGGTCCTCCTTTCCAGAATTTCATTCCAGCTTTCAATCCACTTCCAAAAGCCTGTGCTCCTGTTCTCATGGCTGAAGGTTGTGCGATCGCCCAGTGCTTGGACATCTTATATCCCATGATATTGCCTGTGACCCCCGTGCCAAACTTGGCTAGGTTCTCCGCTTCAGGGAAAGGATTCGGCTGGTCTGTCGCCAGTCCATAAGGATCAGGCATAAGATCAACATCCACGTCATCTCCCCCTTGAATTTCTGATGCTGTATATCCTTGAGATCTTGCATACGCCACGATGTCCGCCTCCAATTCTCCTTGGTTCACGCTTCCTGCTTCATTATCTTCCTTCTTTTGAGCCGCCGCTATGATCTGCGATATTTCAGCACGAACTGTCCTGATGTCACGCCTGTCAGCTTTCGCTTTTTCATATGCAATTTGAAGACTCTCGTCTTTCTTGATGGCGTCCAAGGCCGACTTCGCTTCAGCCGCCCTTTCTTCCTTTATGTTCTCCGGAACTCCTCGTGGTCCGTAGTTATAAATGTCATAGACTGTCTGTGCCCCACCTTTCACGGCGTCCCAGAATCCACCAAGCACGGCGTCTTTTGCTTCACCTGCATTTTTTCTTATTTGATCAATCCTATACTCCGCGTCAGAGATGGGAACGTCCCCCCTCATTTCTGTGAGTTCCGTGTCCTTCGCTCCAATTATTTTTTTCTTTCCTGCCTCCCCCATTAAAAGAGTGGAGAGCTGGTCAGATGAGAAAGGATTTAATTTGATTCTATCAGCCATTATTGTGTATATTTTTCCACTAAGTTATCAAAGTTTTGAGGACCGGATATGACAACCTGATTCTGTCCCCCGTAAATGTTTCCTGGACCTTCAACGTTCAATGTTTGCTGGTCACCCATGAAACTAAAATCAATTGGTGGATCCGAACGCTGGTCACCAACAAATCCTTGGTATTGTTTTTCATAATCAAAAATGGACATTGGTCCTGAAATTCCCTGCCATTCCGTTTGAACTTTACGACCGCCGATTGCCGCGTGTCTCGCGTACGCTTCGTACAGACGCTTGACGAAGAAGTGCATTTTATTCGCCACCTGTACTGGATCACCGGCACCAAGTCCCAGTGGTTGTTGCGCCTTGATGGAACTTCTGATCGTGTCAGCAAGCAGACGGCCAGTAGGCTGTTTCAAACGTGCTTCCAAGAAACCCATCATATTGGTCAGTTGTTCTTCAATGTCATAAAGTGAATTGTCGGTGAGACTTCTTACATATGTTTCAGTTGCAAAGTCCCCTTCCATCATCTGTCCGTTAGGCCCTTCCGCTGTGCCGTGCCATATGTCATTGATTCCCGCACCAGCATGTTCAGATGACATTTGGTTACCAGCTCCTGGCATGATTCCACCGGATGTCACTAAGGCGTCCAGTTGCATGGCCTGAGACTGACCGAGTGTTCCGTATAAACTTTTCGCCATGTCACCCATAATTGGAGACTTGACTCCGATTGCATCGAGTGCCTGTTGAACTTCCCTAGTGATGAACCTCAGTCCCTTGACCACTGATCCAGTACCACCCGTCTTGAAATTCCCTGAATGAAGTCCCATTTTTGGATCCATAAGGAAGTTAAGAATCTGCGGAATGTTTTTCTCAAGTGTAACCGCCAAGTTTGCATGCTCACCACGCTGTGATTTTGTAAAGTCACCCACGTTTGATCCAAATCCACCTGCAATCATTCCAGCATCAGTAATGTTGAGTGGAACTACGCGGTAGTTGGGGTCCATTGAATTCATGATTTGCAGAGCTTCAGGGGACTTGCTGTAAGTCTGTTTCAGAATTTCCCAGCTCTCGTCGAACCCTCCGCCCGGAAGTGGAACGCTTTTCTTGACTAGTATGTTTGACAGTACGCCAGGAGGATTCATCATGTTTTTGTAATCCTCTTTCCACACCCAGTCAGTTAAATCTGTTTGTCTTTTTCTTACCGCTGCACGATCTTCACGGAGCATTTCATAGGCCGCGAGTCCGATTTCCTTGTCCTCTTTGCGCTTATCCTTCATGTGCTCCATCCACATGGGCAGAACTTGTTGCCCAGTCTTTCCTAGAATCTCCGCGAATCCTGCGAATCCAGGTTGATCGGATCTTCCTGCCATCATTCCCAGTCCTAGTTGCATCAGGATCAGTGAGCCCGTAGTCTTGTCCTCTTCACCTATGATCGCCCTCAATTCATCCTTGTACTTATTAACTCCTTCCATTGAGATGCTGTCATCTGCGATGATGGCTTCATTGGTAATGTCAGCCATGTCAGACGCGTCTTGGCTTCCGAATAATCCTGGTTGACGATCGGAGCCTTCAGCTGACGCTCCGTCATAATCTATTCCTTGCGAGCTTTCAGGATCCTCATCCATCTCTACCTTCGTTGGATAGGAAGGAACTGGTGAACCCCCCTCTTCAGCGATGCCAGTGTTAATTTGTTCTTCCACTCCGACTCCCACTGTTCCTTCAGTTGGAGTCTCTTGCGTTGAAGCTCCTCCGTCAGCCGCTGTATTAGCTTCCGGATCATCAGGATATCCCGGACCCCATCCGTATAAAGCGGGAACACCAAGACCATAGCCGATCTGTTCAACTCTTTTTCTGCCTGTAGGCATTTTTGGTCTCGCCCTGTAATGCTGTTTTAATTCTTCCGGCATGAACTTAAATCCAATGCCTCGTGCGTTATGTTTATTTTCCAGTGCTATTCGTCTACTGTGCCATCCTTGCATACGCGCGTCAAAGGCGTCATCTACAACGGAATAATTCCTTGGTCCGTCTTTTCCCACGACAGCGGATGAATAGTCAATGGGTTTAGTTGTTCTTTGAGCCGTCCCGAACTTGAATCCGTCACGCGTGACTTTAGGGACGCCCAGTTTTTGCATTCCCTTGTTCCAGTAGTGCGGTACGTTTGAAAATTTAGGGGCGAATACTTTAGCTTGACGCCACATCGTAGGCAGTCCTGCAAGACCTCCCCAGAAGTGCGCCTCTCTCATTCTGCCGTCAGGCCCTCTTTTGAACATGGGCCTGTTAAGTGTGTCGCTCATTTAGCCCCCTATTTAGTATTCTGATAGCCTTGGTACGCTGCAAGCCCCGTGATGCCCATTCCAATCGCCTGTGACATTGGGTTCGCCTGCGGAGACGTCGCCATCGTCAGTGATGACGCGCTTGTCGGCATTCCCTGATAGATGTCGGATACGAATCCCAGTCGCTGGTATGGCTCGTACATTTGCTGTAATTTCTGCTTGTAGTCCGCGTCAAACGCCTGTTGCGCCAGTTGCTGCTGCCGCCCACCGGTCTGCATCAACGTGTTGATGTCCTGTCCGGCGAGTCCTTGTTGCTGTGCTCCAAGTGCCGCCTGTGTCTGCGCCGCGCCGCCGTAAACTTGTTGCGCCGCCTGTTGCGCCTGCTGGTAATTGGCTGCCAATGACTGTCCTACTGCCTCTGCCTGCTGTCTTCCCAGCTCCGCTCTTTGTATTCCTTCTCTTCCGCCTCCAAACGCTCCAGACTGTCCTGCCTGTGCGGCGGCTTGGTTCTGCATTTTCTGGAACTGGCTTTCTATTCCAGCAGTAACGTTTTGCTGGTAGGGATTCATGAAATCCTGATAGGATGTCGGATCCGCCGCTTTTGCCGCGTATTGCTGCGCTTGCTGCATGTAAGGCTGATATCCGCCAATTCCCTGTGAAGCCAGATCGAACGCCTGTTGCTGCTGTGGATCAAAGGCAGCCATTTGCTGCGTTGGAATCTGCATTCCCGCATAGGCCCCAGTCTTTCCCTGCGCCAGCTGTCCGGCGATGTCCATCAGTCCAAGCTTACGCGCCTGAATTTCAGGTGCCTCGTACTGGTATGATTGCTGCGCCGTTGTAGGAGGTGTTCCTACGCTTGGAGCGCCAAAACCTGGTATGCTCATAATTTTTTCCTGTATGTCTTGCTTACGATTTCCATGCCTAACCGCTTGGCCATCGCGTCAAATCTATTTAGTTTGCCGTTCGTTGACGGTTGAAGATAAACTTCCTTTGCGTTCATTCCTTTTGCCCATTCAATAAATTTTTTCATCAGCGTGATCGCCACCTGGCTCCCACGGTGTTTCGGCAGTACAAACAGGTCGCTTTCGCGTGCGAATTTAGTCTTCATGAAACTGAACTCGCCAACCTGCCCTGTCATAAAGCCGGCCCTTTCCTCATCCTTCAGTCCAATCGCCCCGAACATGATGGTCGGCTGGTCAATGACGTGGTAAAAGTATCGCTTTACCTTGTCCTCGTCATACTCCCCTTCCTTCCACTCTGACTCCGCGAACATTTCCCTGGTCGTCTTAATTATCCAATCAAGGTCATCCTCTTGGAAAAATCTCCATTCAATCATGCATATCCAACACCACTCATCTCAGCCGGTGACTGGGATTGAGGATCCAATTGATTCATCATAGAATACATTCGTCTCGCTCCTTCCATGCGGTCACCTCCGCCTAAGTTCCTCACCGCGTTAGCGGTGACGACAAACTCTCCGTCGCTCAGCATCGCCGGTATGTCATCCGACGTGCCGGTTCCTGGTCCGAAGGACGCTCCGCCTCCGCGCAAGTCCAGGTCGGCTATGCCGCCTTCGGCAAGCCATTTGTAATCTTCTGGCGCCTCTTCATCCAATAATTGTTGATTATAAACATCCTCTGCAGTCATCCCTAATCCTGCCGCGCCAGGATATTTTTCTGAAAAATTTTTTAAATTATATTGATTGTAAATATGTCGCGCAGTATTCTCGCCTTTTTGGCTAGTTCCATAATCTTTTCCTCCAAATCCTCCACCAGTGCTTCTCCAATCCTTATAGTCTTGCGCTGCCTTGTTAACATCTATTCCACCAGGAGATAGTCTAACTCCTCCGCCAAGTGGATGCATTAAACTCCTATAACTTTCATATACTCCCTTTTGACCAGGGTCTACAGTCTTCGCCTGAAACACTCGTTCTCCGCCGGACCTGTCAAATCCTCCGCCGAAGTTTAACCCGGAAAATTGTCTTCCGCCGAATCTGGCGTTAACTCGTCCGCCTTTATTCCATTCATCTGCAACGTCATAATCGCCGTGGAACATCGCTCCTTCCTCTCCTAAAATTTCCAGCAACTCCTCGTCGTATCTCTCGTTATCTTCAAGTTCATCATCCGGTCCCAGATATATTCCGCCTTTTGCATGAACACGTCCGCCTTCCGCCGCCATCATCGGTCCTTGCTGTCCGCCTTGTGCCACGTCCGTAGGGGATATGTCAATTTGATCTCTGAACAGGTCAAGTTCATTCGTGTCCACGGGTGGTCTTCCGAATTCATTAAAAAACATTTCGTACCATCCGGATTCATCAGCGTCACTGCCGGCTTCCTCCATGAAATCAAATTCCTCCACGAGTTCACCTGGGCCCATGGTTCCCGGATCCATCTGAAGTTCCTGTATGTCAACCGCCTCTGCTGGATCGTCTTCCAGTGATGATATTCCTCCAAACTGGTATTGTGGTCTTGATATCATTCCGCCTTCGGCTCCAAAATAAGATTGAGGAGTCATGAAATTTTTAGGATCGGCGACGTCATAGCCGGCGATCCGGCTCAGTCTCGCGATTCTTTCATCTTCATCTTCCTGAAAAATTCGTCTTCTGGCTTCAAGGGCATTACGGTTAGCTTCCTGCTGCCCGAACATTTCCGTTCCCATTCCAATGCCGGACATCGCGAGAAAATTCGGAAGCAGTTTTTTTCCAAATCCGAACATGCCACCATCACCAGCGTATTTAGCGCCGAGGCCACCGGTGATTCCACCAAGCGCCGCTCCTGAAAGAGCTCCCTTTAAGAAGTTTCCTCCGCGTTGCTTAGCTCCTAGTCCACCGATGAGTGCTCCTATTCCTATGGCTCCTAAACCTGCACCTCCAAGTAAAGCTCCAAACATTATTTATTCCTCATCTGTTCCACGAATTTCTTGATCCATTTTGATTGTCCCTTTTCAACCTTGAATTTAGTCACCGTTCCACCTCGTGCGTAAGTGCCGATGAAAGGTACGCGGCTGAGTATCTTACCGATTTTAATTGATTGGATTCCTTTCACTACGATGTTCCTCCGAGTATGTCAGGCAGTTTGTTCACGTTGATTGAAACGTCCCTCCTTATGTCCTGTTCTGTGGTATCAGTCGCAGGGTTGTCGACGTCGGCCTTCGCCGCGTCTTCACTGGCGTAGACCTCCCCTGTTGTGGCGTGCTTGACCGTGGTTTTCGTTTCCACGTCGGGCGCCGTGATTATAGTCTTTCCGGCTGTCACGATTATGTCCTCTTTTATAGTCATTTTTTGTCCTCCTTGCAAGAATTATTAT
>Ga0209128_1003072_pt1 | contig 10438 bp, 13 predicted proteins | sample ETNvirnome_6_100_FD_184072 | JGI IMG/M metagenome (GOLD analysis project Ga0209128, IMG submission 184072) | Marine viral communities from the Pacific Ocean - ETNP_6_100 (SPAdes) (version 2) | ecosystem: Environmental > Aquatic > Marine > Oceanic | place: Pacific Ocean | collected 2013-06-19 | reverse complement strand
AGTTAATAATGTACCTCGTGCTAATGGGTCATTCATGGCTGCTGAACCAATATTAGAAAGTCCTTGTCCAACTCCATCTGAAAATACTGTACTAAAATCATCTCCAAACGTAGCTGCACCTGGTCCTGGAATATCGCCAGCATAATCTGCTAAATATTGAGCAGCCTCGTCTTTTATAAAATTAGAAGAATTAGCAACTCTATTTGCTAATTGTATTCTTGCTGTGTCAGTTAAAGCTTCAGGTCCTAATTGAGCAGCTAATGTAGGGTCAGTAGAAGCTATATTTAATAAATTTGGGTCTGTAATACCTAAATTAGAAGGGTTTTGTAGAAGGTCAGCAGTTGCAATATTAGTAGCTTCAGTAGTAGCTGCTTGAGTTCCTTCAGCTAGTTTTTGTGCTTCTGCTCCTCCACCTAATATTCTGCTAAACATACCTGATGTAAGACCTGCTTTTAATCCTTCTTTAATATCACCTGTAACTGCTGTTTGTGCTAGACCTGCACCAATACCTGCTGCTGCTGCTTTACTTAAAGCCATTCCTGCTATTGTTTTACCAGCTAAAAGACTGCTACCTAACCAACTTCCTAACATAGGTGCTAGAAAAGGTAAAAATGCTTCTGGTTGTCCAGTTTGAGGATTTACAGTTAAAGGCATAACTTGTGCTAATCCTCGCACTTCTGCTGGATTAACGTGCATTAGCATAGAATCGCCAAAGCGACCTTGTGATGCTACGTTGTTAGTTTGTTGTTGTATATTCATAGTTCCACCTTTATTAAAATTATATCTTGTTTGTCCACCTATAGCCGAAAGATTTATATTGCTTCTACCACCCTCACCTGTGCCTTCTTGAGGTCCATAATAACCCATAAAGTTTCTTAATTGACCATAAGCATCAGATACACCTATATCTCTTACACTTCCTAAATATTCACTAAGTTTAGCTAAACCAGTTTCTTGTGTTTTTGGTGTAAAATCAAATTTATCTTTTACTATAAAACCTCCATCATCTGTAGGAGACAAAGAAGCTCGACCTAAAAAAGATTTTAATACAGTAACAGGGTCAGTAACTTTACCAATTAAACTTCCTGTTGAACCTTCTTGTTCTAAATTTTCTGCACCTAAAGCATTGTAATCACTATAGCGTATCGTATCAGGATTTATGCCTCGTTCTATTTTAGCTTGTCTTACTTCTGGTTTTTGACTATATGCAATTACCCTTTCTAAAGCATCTTGTTCTGCTTTTGATAAATCTTTTTCAGTTCTATCTTGTTGTGGATTAAAAAATTGTCTTACATTAATTGGTAATATAGGTTCTCTTTTTTTTTCTACTATTTTCTTTTGTTTCTTTTTTTTCTTTGGTTTAATTACTTCTTTTTTTTCTTCAGGTATAACTCTTTCTACAGTAGATGCTTTCTTTTTTTTTGGTGTAGGAATAATTAAATTTGCACCTGCATATATTTTATCAACATCTTTGATATCATTAGCTTCTGCTAAATCCTTCATAGATATATTTAATTTTTTAGCTATAGCACTAAGAGTATCTCCCTTTTTAATTTTATATTGCATTATCTATCCTCTTTAGTTTCGCAACCGAACACATTAAAACTCATATCAACTGCACTTGTATAAACCTTTAATACATCTGTTTGATTAAGTGTTATACCTATAACTATAGCCAATGAATCATTAGCTGCAACTGATTTGTCATAGTATAAATACTGTTTATCATCTGCACCTGCTCCAGCCACATGAACACTTAGTCTAAATGTTATGGCTGAACCTGTTCTGTTTGCTGCCATAATAGAACTAATTGTGGTCTGCGTCATATCTGGCACTGTATAAAGCGTAGTTACAGTTGTTGCAGAAGGGTCTAATTGACCTAATACTTTTAAATCATCAGCCATGCTTTAACCCCATTAATAAAAATTGATGTCGTTTAGAAGCTTTGCTTGTAACTGTAGACTGCATTCGCTGTATAGTAGTTATTTTAACATTTATATCTTCTAATGCTTGCTCAATAGTTCTGCGTGTAACAGCTTCATTATTAGCATCATAATCTAAATTAACCATAGGTAATGCTATCGTTTTGATATCAGCCATTATCTTTTCCCATCTGGTCTAATTTCCAATCTTAAATCCCCTAAACGCCAACCATAGTCACTAGACGAATTAGATATACGCATAGCTGCTTGTCTGCTCCTAGCTCTAGTATTTTCAAAAGTAGAAGCTGGAGTTACATTTATAGTTTGTAAAGTAGACAAATCTTGCAAAGGATAATCTCTTCCTTTTATTGTAAAAGTAACAGTATCACTTGTTGATTGTTGATTTCTAAATTCTATATCAGGTATTAACTTAGATATAAAAGTAAAGTTTTCTCCATCAGGAGCTAAATCAAAATCACTTGATTCTATATATGCAGTAAAGGCATCTGTTCCATCTCCATGACCTATTTCATGGCTATAAACATAATTCAAATTTGAAGTATCATTTTTGCTGGCAGCAATTGGATTTTCATATATAGATGCTTCACTCCAAGCAGTTCTTACAAAGTTATCAGCAGTTGTTCCTATTGACCAAGTTTCTTCTAAAAAGTTATATATAACGTATTTATCAATTTCTAAACTTGTTCCTGAAGGGTAAAACCAAATTACTTCATTTACTCCTGCATTTGAACCTGCAACAACTTTATAAGCTTGATCTTGATTTAAGTCAGACAAAACATAATCCAACACAGTACAAGGCAATCTTTGCGAAGTTCCTGAATAAACATGAAATCCATCACGATCCATAAAATAAACTCTATTATTAGCACTTGTAGCAGCATTAGGTGATATTAAGCTTGCACCTTCAGCAACTTCTGTAAAACTAAATATAAAAGGCTCGCCCACAAAACGCATTGAAACTATGCCAACATCTGTCCAAATAAGTATCTCTTGTCTAGTTCTTAATGCACCTATAATTGTAGAACCTTGTGATAATTGCACGCCACCAGCCTGATTAGTAGCTGTAGGTGTCCAATCTACTGCACTTTCTCTATCTGAAAATCTAACTAACAAAGGATCAATAGCAGAACTTCCTATAGGATTAGAACCAAAAGCTATAACGTGCTTATCAACATCAGATGTCATAATTTGTAAACAAGCCGTAGGAACATCACTAGCTCCAGACTCTGATGACAATGCAACGGCTCTAGTGGTTAATCCATCTGATTTATCCCAAAAGTATATACCACCAGCTCTAGGTGCAGCTATTGTATCGTCACCAAAGTTATCTATTGTCCACAGTCTTAATTGATTAGTTAATGACAAATCTCCTGAAGAACCAAATCCACCAGCACCCCAAGTATTTACACCCCAACCAGTACCCCTTACATATACATCTAAGCCAGTATTAATTTGATACGCTCCAACTACGGAACTACCACCATTACCACTGTCACTACCATTAGCAGTTACTGTGTCTCCGTCTGTGTCTTTAGCGGTTATTGTGTAAGTGTTTGTTCCTGTAACTAAGAGTATTTGATATTCTTGGTTTAAAACATCAGCAGTAACTAAACCGCCTAAAGTAGCAGCACCACTAAAAGTAACAAAATCTCCCGTTACTGCACCATGACTTGCATCAGTTACAGTTATAGTTGAACTGCCATTACTTGCAGAAAAGGTAACATCTCCAGCAGAAGTTGTTGCTCTTAAAGGAGTTATATCGTAATAAACATCACCAGATAAATTATAGAGTTTCTGATGAGTGCCTAAGATAACAAACGAATCGCCATTTGTTGCTTTGTATGGATAAAGTTGTCTGCAAGTTCCAACATAAGAATCTGTTGTAAACTTATTCCAACCTCCTATCCTTTCTGGTTTGCCTTTACGGAATCTTACTTTATCAGCATCAAACCAACCACCCTCATTTGAGTAGTTTGTTCCTTCTTTATTTATTCCTGGTTTGAAAACATATTTAGCTAAAGGCATTCTTAGACCTCAATCCATTCTTTACCTTCAAACAAAAGAGCTTCAGCTTCTCTTCTTCTTATTAATCCTTGCAAAGTCTTTCCTCCTGCTTTATTCCATCGTTTTATTTGACTAGGAATTAAATGATAGTCACCAGCATTAAGTAATTTTAATAGAGTTGAATCATTTAAGTTAGTTGGTCCTAAGTTATAGACCCAAGCACACAAAGCATCAAATTGACATTGCTTGAGAGGCACTTTAACCATATCGTTTATATAGCCTTCATATTCAGGTAATTCTTCTTCTAGAAGATGTTCGGCTTCATCACGATTAATGCTATCACCTTCTTTTACATTTTTTATATGCCCATATCCTATAGTCCAGACACCTACTGAATCTTGATAAGCTTCTAGCTCACAACCTTCAAATTTTTTTATTAATTCTATTCCTTCTTTTGATATATTCATTTTGTTACCCCTGTTGGTGTTGTTACAGTCTTATAATAAACTACAACTTCTTTTAATTCCGTTATATATCGTTTAAGTTCTTGCATATTATAAGCCATCACCTCATAGTCAGGTATTGTCATAGCAAGAAAAACTAACTCTCCTTCTTGTTTTTCTATTTTTGCTAACTGTTCTTCTAAATTTTCAGGAGTAACAGTAATCCACATGGGTTCATGCAAATCTATTTCTCTTGGCATAACAGGATGAGCAATTTTACGCTCTAGAGGTTTTGCAGATATTTCTATTTGTTTAGTTGGAATAAGACTGCAACTGCATATCGTCATCAAGACTATCAATTGTAACGCTGATCTTCTCAATGTCTTCCATAATGTGTTTAGTTCCATTATTTATTTTCCTTTGCATTTCTACAGGGTCTGCAAGTATTTTAGCTGCTAACTCGTAGTTTTGTATAAACTGTGTATATCTATTTAACTCTCTTTGTGCAGCCTGACTTTTTAAATTAAGTTCATTTAATTGTGTGGTTTGTAACTCAAAGTCATCTTGCAAACTTTGTATGGCTTCTTCTTGTGTAGCTATAGCACCTTCTAATGCCATGTTATTAGCTGTAAGTATTTGATTTTGATTGTATAAATAATAAGTTAGAAATCCTAATACTATTATTATTCCTGCTAATGCTTGATTCATTACATATCCTCAATAATATAATTAAGACCTGATGCACTTCTATATTCAATTAAATTATTATTTTCATCTTTAAACTTTAAATGTTTTTCTTTTTTAGTAATAATTTTTTTTGTTATATAAATTTTATCATCAGCATCTCCATATTCTTTATTAAAAGATACTGTTATTTTGTATCTGGTTTTAAATAAATCTACAAACCAGTTTAAAACTAATTTTAATTTTATTGCCATTTAGTTAGCTAAAGGATTTTTACTATCTTCAAGCTTATCTAATTCAATCCAAATTCTTTCAACATCGCTAGTTAATGAAGCAACAGAAGCCTGCATATCGCTATTGTCAGGTATTTTTATACTGTTTATTTGTTTTTCTAAGTATGTAACTTGAGTTTCTATACTGGCAAAGCGTTCTTCAATAGCTTGTTGTGCATCTTCTGTTTCACCCAGCCCACCTATTTTATTTTCTAAGTTTTCTAGTCTATTAACATACCCAGCTCCAGCGTACCCGAAACCAGCTAATGTGCTTACAATAGTTGCTAAAGCAATTAATTGACCAGCTTTTGATTTAAACCATTCCATATTCTTCTCCTATAAATTGGGTTGTTGTCCAATCATATTATTCATTAAACTTATATTATTGCTTGCTAAACTATAAAAAGCATTAACATTATCACTTATATTTATATCATTATAAATATCTTTGGATTGATACCAAGTTTCTTGTTTAGGTATTTCATAGGTCTTATATACTTCAAATGCTGGTACATAACCTAAGTAAGCTATTAATGTTGATTCGTCTGCGTATTGTCCTGTTTCTTGTTGTTCTGTTTCTGCTTGTTCTTGTTGTTCTTTTATATTGTTAGCAATAATTTCGTCAGCTATTTGATCTGCTTCACTAGCTGTCATTACACCTGATACTGCTGTGTCTATTTCTCCTTGCATATTACTAACTTGTACGTCTGCCATAACTACTTGTGGGTTATTATCAAATGTTGGCATAGGCGTTATAACTGTAGAAACACTACTAACTGTTTGTGAACTACCGCCTGACACACTGCTAGTGTCTTGGCTTAAAGAAAGAATAGTGTTTGTCTGCACATTAGCAGAAGTTATTTGGTCAGACATACTGGGTGAACTGCTTGTGCTAATCCCACCGCCTGTAACAGAAGAATTGACAGCACTCCTATTTATACTACTAGAGCTACCACTGCTACTACTTCCACTTGAATATCCTCCAGAAGAACTGCCAGAAGATGTGTTGCTATTAGATGCTGTTCTTATGGACTGACCAACAACATTCAACATAGTTGAAGTTATACCACTTCTTGATGTTCTTTCTTCTGCAATTAATTCTGTTTCTTCTTCCTCTAAAACTTCTTCTTCCCTTTCCTCTAAAGCAACTCTTTCTTCTTCCTCAAACTGTTCTTCTATTTCTTCAAATATTTCTTCTACAACTTCTTCTTCAGCGTAAAGTTCTTCTTCAGCTTCTTCGTTACGCTCTTCAGCTAACTCTTCTCTAGTTTCCTCTTCAAACCATTCTTCTAATTCCTCAATGGTTTCAAACTCTATAAAAGTATTAACCTGTTCAAAATCTTCTACTAAAACAGTTTCTTGTAATATAAATTCTTCTATAAGTTCCTCACTTGGGTTTATAGTAATTACATCATTTCTTTCAAATTCATTATGGGATAATAGAAACTCAGGTTCATCAAATACTTGAATATCATAGATAGCGTCTATAACATTAAAGTCTGGTAAAGGGTCTATATCTTCTGAGAAAGGTTCTTGAAAATCGAACTCAATAAAAACTTCTTCATACTCAAAAACAAAAGTTTCATTTGGTTCAAAATCAAATTCTTCTATGTAAGAAAAAATATCTTCTTCGTAACCAAAGTTATCCTCAAAACTAAAACTTCCTCCCTGCATATCATCTTGATAACCATAATCAAATTCTTCTTCAATATAATAAGCTACTGATGCTTCTTGTGTATATCCAGCACAAAATGGTGCGTATTGTGAGTCTTCATCGCATTGTTGGTCATCATAAGCACTCCAGTAAGAAGGACACTCCTGACTATAAAGCTGAGTGATATTACATTGTTGAGCAAGATAAGCTGCTGCGTAACCAGCACAATTCACTGAAGTTAAAGGAGTGGTTGTACAAGCTGATTGGTCTGTACCATCACCATATAAAGAGCCACCATCTTCTAATAAAGTATTAAATGTAGAATTATTCCAATCAGTATTGACACAAGTTCCCGAAACATTGGTTGTACCCGTATTACATTCATCATAAAAAAGATAAGTATATATATCTGAAGTAGTTGGACCTTGTTCTCCTATAAGTACATCATGGCTAATAATATCTAATTCGCCATAGCGATACTCATAAGTATTATTAGGGTATAACCAAACTTCTAAGCTGTTATCAGAATTAGCACGATTGTATTCCCTCATGTTATACCAACCAAAAATAGTGTAGTCCTCAAAGGCTTTAGCTTTCATGGCTGAACCATTATCTTTGATTAGGTCAGTCCAGAACACAAATAAAGTATTAGTATATTGTGGTAGTGGATCGGGGGTGAAATCCCCACAATAACTGCCTGTCAGGTTAAAGTGCAGACAGCCATTGGTAGCCATTCTCGCTTGAGTATAGTCATTACCATAAAAGTTAAAAGTAAAGCCTAAATCAAAGGCTCCCGAAACTGAATCATCATTTGAGCCTAGTCCTGTAGAGCCTGAAGAATTTGTTTGTAAATCATACAAGTCTTGGTTAGCTTCATAAATGTAGTCAGCTTTTACTATAGGAGTAATTAAGCCTAATAAAAACCCTAAAGCTATACCCAATCCCCATGATTTAAGCATATTATTTTTCATGATACCATACATTGTGACCAGACTTCTGAGTCAGTCCATTTTTTACATTCTTCCCATTTATTAGATTCATCTTTAACTTGTAAAGAAGAACAACTAAAGGCAAAAATTCCTGATAAAACTAAACTAGCTGCAAAACACCAAATAAGACCTTTATCTTTTTTATGAGGCATTATTCCATTCTTTCTTACATTGCTTGGTCGATTTAGTTTTCTTAGTCAAAACCTTTCTTACACCGCTTACAACATCTTTGTTATATCCAGTGTCGTTAGGGTTTAATCCTTTTTTACAGTTTGCTATCCAGTTAGATTTATATTCTTTAGCGTCTGGTCTTTTGGAAGGATTAGTTTTCCAACCTTCTGAGGCTTCTTTACCTATTTTACCCATGTAAGGACATGGAGTGCCTGCCATTTCCATAGCCTGGAACACCCTAACATCTTGGCAAAGCACAGAAACTGCTGCAACTTTCATACCCATATCATAGATATATTTACTTAATTTTAATCTTTCACAATTTTCATCTGTAACTGTTCTTCCGCCAGATATACCAAACACTTGACCTTGAAACGCTCCTGATCTGCCAACAGTACAAAGGTCTTGTGAATAAGACATGATGCTTGGTGCGATAGCTGAAGCTGGCGGTGCTTCAGTTTTTATATTTTGATTAATAGTTTGAGTTGAATTTGACTCATTTATATTTCTATTTGTGTTGTCTGATTTAGAATTATTGTTGTTTTGATTTACGTTATTTGTTTGTACGTTTGATTCAGACTTACTTTCGTTCTTGTTTACATTAGTGCTATTGTTTGTAGACGTTGAAGTGTTTACATTCGTGTTTGTATTATCTGTAGTGCTAGTGTTACTAACATTTTGATTAACTGTTGAATTAACTGTTGAATTAGATGTAGATGTTGAAGTATTTACATTCGTATTTGAGTTTGTATTATCCGTTGTTGCAGTTGAATTAGCAGTTGTTGTATTCACATTCGTATTTGAGGCTGTCGAAGTATTTACATTCGTATTTGAATTATTAGCAGTCGAAGTCGAAGTGTTTGTATTTGTTGCAGTCGTAGTGTTAGTGTTTGTATTCGTATTCGTATTCGTGTTTGTATTCGTATTGGTATTCGTATTGGTATTGTTTGTAGTTGTGGTGTTGGTTGTGTTTAGGCTGTTGTTTTCACAATACTCCGTACCATTAGCACATCCTGTTCCAGTTTGGTCAGGTGCATCAGCATAAAGATTAACATTAAAAAACACTAATCCTAAAAGAATTAATTTGTAAATACCCTTTTTCATTATTTATCTTTTTCACCTTTAAAACTCTTAGAGCTACCTGAAGTTCCTGCATAAAGACCAAACCAAGCTGCACCTGCACCTACTACAATAGAGATTAATCCTGATTGTTCAAAGCTAGGTGCTTCTAAAGCCATAAACCAAAAAGTAGTGAAATAAAGCAAATACATATAAACACTTAAAAAGGCTCTAGGAAATATTCTCCATGAATCTACTGCTTGTGCTAAAAATATCCATCTTTGATGAGGGTTTTTAGTTCCTTCATCTTCTAGCTCTCTTATTCTATCTTTTAATTTAGATTGTTCTTGTAACAATTCCATGAATTTATTGAGATCAATTTCGACCTCATTCCTATCCATATCGCCACCAAACCTTCCCATATTATCGTTCATGTATATCTCCCAAATTAAACAGGCTCAAATAATCCTAATTCTATTAATATTTTTCTGTTTTCTATATGCCCTAATTCTATTTCTTCTTTACTCTGACCAAAGTAAGCTACAGCGTAATTATTTGTAATTAATTCTTGATTAATATTAATTCCATCTACAATTACATCACCCAAGACTCTTCCAAATTTACCTCTTGAATCTTTTAGTTTAGTCTGAATTACTACTTTTTCTCCTGAATCTATAGCCTCTTTTAAGAAAGCCGTAGCCATTTTTCCTCTAGCCTTTTCATCAAGGTCACGAGTGCGTGACTCGGGAGTATCAATGCCATATAAACGAACACGAGACTTGAAACTAACATCAAAACCAAGGTCCAATACAACATCCACAGTATCACCATCAACAACTCTTTCAACTTTACAAGCGTATTCATACATTATATTAACTTCCTATCGTAATCTCCGTAATTCATAAATAAACCACCAGATTTATATTTTTTTTCTTGTTCTATAATAAAATTTAATAAATGTTTTTTTACATCATATTCTTTAATTAACGGAGCTTCATATTGTGATGCAACGGAATCTAATGGAGTATTCCCAAAAATTGGTTTTAATTTTGGTTTATTTTTATCTGTAGCTTTATATCTTTTTATTTGTGTTGCACTAGATATTCCTAAAGGATCAAATTCTTTTGATTTATATTCATTTTTATTTCTAGCAGCATCTACAATTTTTTGAAAATTTTCTGAAGATGATAATTTTGGATTATATTCTTTTTCAAAAATT
>Ga0209128_1003068_pt1 | contig 10441 bp, 13 predicted proteins | sample ETNvirnome_6_100_FD_184072 | JGI IMG/M metagenome (GOLD analysis project Ga0209128, IMG submission 184072) | Marine viral communities from the Pacific Ocean - ETNP_6_100 (SPAdes) (version 2) | ecosystem: Environmental > Aquatic > Marine > Oceanic | place: Pacific Ocean | collected 2013-06-19 | reverse complement strand
TTCCGGTAAGCTCTGTGCCTCTAGCTGAGCCTGAAATAATGAGGCGGTCGCGACCATCTTCATCGTACTCTATTGTTGCATCTTCATTGGTACCAAAGTACAGCTTTTTATCGTCTGCCACGCGTGCGGATTCATTAAATATAGTTACCATATTGGATGTGTCAACCGTCACCAGAGATCCAGCAGCCGAGCCAACAGTAACGCTATCGGTTGAGGAAATGGGGCCTAGGATGCTCATGCCACCAACAGCACCAGAAATTATAAGCTCGTCTGTACCGTCTTCATCGTATTCAATAGAGGCGTCCTGGTTGGCACCGAAATAAAGCTTTGCATCGTCGCCCACATGAACACTGCCAGTAAACTCGTGAGTGTCATCTGCGGAATCGCCAAATTTTGTAGAACCCTGTTGTTCTATGTTTGTCACTGTTGTGGTTACGGTGTCAACAACATATTCGTTTGCATAAACGGAACCAGAAACATATAAACTTCCGGTGATGTCAACACCTGCGGCGGGTGCTTTGATAATGAGTCTATTGCTTTGATCCTCATCATATTCAATGCTTGCTTCTTCGCTATCGCCAAAATAAAGCTTTTTATCATCCTTGATTAAAATACCTTCGGAGGCAGTTAATTGTCCTATAAAAGTATATACATCAGTAGCAGCATCGCCAAATGTTGTGTCGTCAAGTGAATCGCCAAACTCTGTCCAACTTCCAGAAGAGTGATCCTTATATTCTAATGTGCCGTTAGCATTCTGCCTAATGCCCACAGTGGTTGCTGAGCCGGTTGCTGAACCCCAACTAACATAAAGGCTTGATGAAAGCGCTAATGAGCCCGTTATAAAAAGACCCGAATTATTATACATATATCCAGCCATTTACTCACCCATCTCTTGCATTAATAATTTAAATCTTTTGCCCGTCTTATTATTTCTTATCGTTAAATAATCTTCTTCCTCGATTACAGTCCAATTTCCACGTTCATTCGCCAAGTGCAAGTCTCCAGTATATACATTAGCCCATCTTTTTGTGGCTGATCCTAAATCATAACCACTATCGTCGGAAGGAAGAATGCTCCCAGAAACACTTAAGCTGCCTGAAAATTGGTGTTCATCATCTAAAGTGTCGCCAAATTTTGTAGATCCTTGTTGCTCTATTTTTGTTACAGTTCTTGTCACAGCATCAACAACATATTCACTTGCGTAAAGCGAACCAGAGACATATACGCTTCCCGTAATCTGATGGGCGTCGCCACTATCGTCTCCAAAGCTTATTCCGCCGGCAAAATTTCCAGGCGCTCCTTGCATGTTAGGCATGGCTTATTTCTCCATTTATGATCATTATTCACCTTCATCTGTGTGACCAGAGCCAGTTAAATGATACATCCTGCTAACTGGAACATTGGTTAAATCTGCCATAACTCTATATGTTATCGCGGTGGAGGCGTGATCATTAGAAACATAAATTTCTTTGCACTTTGCTTTAAAAGTGAGCGTATTGCTTTTCGGCACATCCACATAATGTAATCCTCGAAACACGTTACCAGCGCCGGTGTAATCGACCAATGGGGCGTTGCCGCTGCCCGAAAAAGAATACAAGACATTTCCGCTTACAAAGTGCACTCGACAAGTTCCGCCGGCGGATCCGGCGTCGTGATATACAGAAATCTCTCTAGCCACATAAGGGAGTTTAAATCTTTTTGTGGTTTTCCCGGCCTGGCCATCAGAGCCTGAAATCCACGGCTCTCCAGATACCTGGTATGAGCCGACATTTCTTAAGCCTACTCCTGGGGCTCCTCGATAAATTGGTTGTCCTGTGTTTGGGTCTGTTGGGTGTGCCATATTAAACTCCTAGTTTCTCCTTGTAATTAGTGTTTATTTAGTGTATTTTCTCTTTTCAGTCTTAATTTTTCTAGAACCTTCTTGCGTCGGGCTCTTTCTCTTTTTCTTCTCACAGAAGGTTTTTCATAGTACATGCGATCTCGATAATTTTCTACAATTCTTTCTTTTTTAACTTTTTTCATAAAACGTCGCACTACTCTTTCGAAAGGCTCATCCCTATATCTTGGTTTGATTTCTATATTTATTGTTCTCTTTGACATTATTTCCCTTTTGCTAATTTTTTCCAATTTTGACCATTGCCAACTGCCAGAATGCCGCTAATATCAATTCCTGCATCGTCAGGAGCAACGCCAGATAAAGGCCCTTGGGTTGCTGGGGAATTTGATTCTCTAATTTCGCCGGCAGAAGTCATTGGCTCCGTCCCTTCGAAAACATCGAAATCCTTAAAGCCAGTTGCATCAAGCAATTTTCTTCTTCGCTGTTTTTCTGTTTCATGTCGCTGCTCAAGCATTCGCCTCCTGTCTTCTTCGAGGCTTTTTTGCTCTTTTAATTCGGTGCGCTTTTGTGAAGGTGGATTAATAGTTGCTTGGGGCTGGACGCCTCGGACAACTTCTGAAATTACGCCCGATAGAATCCCGTCTTCAAATAAAACATCTTTTACACATTCTTTAATAAGTGGTTTAAGTATTTTTTTTAATTCTGCTTTGTTCATTTTTCCTCTCAACTTAAAATAATTCATTCAAGGCGCGATTAATTCTATCGCCTTTTGTAACAACGTTATTTATTAATTTTTTTTGCAGGCTTTCAGTGACATCTTCTTCCAAATATGCTCCAGGAGTCGAGGCCTCAGAAACAAAATCAAAACAAATTAACTGAAAATCATCCTCGACAAAAGTTTTTCCGCCTTTTTCCCTTGTGGAGCCCAAGCCCCTGGAAGAGATTCCTAATTTAACACCCGCGTCAACTAGAGCTTTTAGCACTTGGCCAGACGGAGTATTTAAGACTTGTACTTTTCCCATCACATCGTCGCCGTCCATCCAAATATCAACCACCATGTGAGAGGCATTTTTTAAATTAATAACAGAATCGTCAGGGTGGTCTAACTCGCCCAAAGCTCGCCTTTCATCAACTAATTTTTTATAATTTTTTATTTCTTTTTCTAAAATATTGCGAGGATACACTCTGCCATTACCATTGACAGTATCACATTTTTGCATGATGCCTGTTAGAAAACAAACTTTTCCTTCTTTAACTAATTTCTTTTCCCGCTCTGTCAATAAATCATGACAGACGCCACCATCGCAAAGTTCGTAATATTCTCTTAAAAGTTTTTTATTAGCCATTATTTTTTTCCTTTTCCTTTTAAGTTGCGGGCGCTACCCGCATGATTCTAGAACCCTTGCAACAGTGTCGAACTGGTTGTATCATCCATTTCTTAATTTGCATCACATTCACCTTCATTTTTATAAGTCACTTTAAAACCAAAATCATTAACCAAAACACCTAAAAGATAACAAGTTCCAGAACTAAGCCACCCTAAAATAAGCGCGTTGGCTAAATTATAGTCAAATGTAAATAGTTCTGTCCATCCGTTTATTCCGAATAAAAATACACCAACCCAAAAGCCCATGCACATTGGGCAATGAAATAGTTTTCCAAAACCATTTAACCACTTTCTTGAGGGGCGCACTTTATTGAATATTGAACCAAAAATTAAAATCTGCGTTAATCCATATGCAGTTAAAATAAAATATATTAGATCCATGCTTCCTCTTTGGTTTTAAAATCTGGAAAAAATTCCCGGGGCGAAATTTTGGTAGGTCGTGTTTTTAAATTTGATTTAGTTATTGTCATTTAATACCTTTATTAACTTTTTTATTGACGTGCATCCTTTGCGCGTTTTTTTTCTCTTGAAGCGACAGCTATAGCATCGAGAAGGTCTGTAAGGTCGGAAATCGACATTGCCGAGGCCAGCATGCCCGCAGGCGGCGGCAATCGAACACTAGGTGGGGCATCTGATGCCCTTGCTATTGTGCCTGCCACGGGAGGTAAAAAAGGAGCAATCGTTTGGAGAAGGTCGAATGCCTGCGACGGCAATAGCGATTTTAGATCGCCTGGAATCGAATCTATTTTTTCCTCCCTCATAGCTTCCAATTCTTCCTTGATGAGTTGTTTAAGTTTTGATTTTGTTAGTTTCATATTTTTAAGCCCTGTACATTCCTGTTAAGCCGTAAGCAGCAGTGCTTCCAGGCCATCTGTTTTGCACACCCTTTCTTGGCTGATGTGTTTTAACTGCCCAATCCAAATCAGTAGATTCTTCATCGTCTGGTTCAAGGAGCCACTTATCTAGTTCATCTTCATATTTCTTCTCTCTGCTGTAGTGGGGCAGCTCCTCATCAACGAAATTTGATATTACATACAGTGCAATCTCGATTGGATCTATTCCCTCATCAAATGGGGGCGGTAAATTTGCCTCTAGAGAACCATATAAATTTCCACCAGTTACTGAGTCCATTACGATGATTCCTTTTTTATTTAGAAAATCAAAAAGTCTGGATTGGGCTGCATATATGTGATCTCCATGTTCTTCTTTTGGAAATGTAACAATTTTTAACATATGTGGCATAAGCACAATATCAATATCTGGGTGATCATTGATTGCAAAACTCCCGTCTAATGTCTTGCGAATCTGCAAGCTAATTTGAGCTTGTGATTCTGGTTTGGGTTCTTCTTCCGGCGGTGTTAATCCGGCCATGCCCAACGGAGCTTCTTCTTCTTTTCCAATGCTTACTGTAATATCTGCCATTAGTCTTGAATCTCTTTTACTAAGTTTTGTATTTTTAAGATTTGGTTAACCATATCTTTATCGAGTGGTTTGTTTTTAAATTCTTCAATAAGGTTTAAAACATTTTTAGTTTTCTCTGTCATGTTAGAATCTGATTTAATCTCGTCTGCATCTAATGAACTGTGAACGCTCTCTTTGAGTCTGTCGATTTCTTTTGTGAGAAAAACTTTTAAGCCTAAGCCATTATCAGAAAAAGACATAATGTAATTACTTAAAAGCTCTCTTTGCTCTTTCAATAAACTTTCGCCATAGCTTTCATTAAACTTTTTAACAAAAACATTAAAAGCAAGCTTTGATATCGGCTTTACTTTTGTTTCTTCTTTCTTTTCTTCGTTAACAATTCTCTTGAGAATTTTAGTTTCCAATAAAACTCGATTTTTTGCTGAAACATCTGTGTTGAAGATTTGTGCTATCGTTGCGAAGCTTTTATAGTTCGGAACAAAATTAGAAAATACTTTTTTTGACAAAGTTTTATTTATTTTTGATATAAGCGTGCTTTGCTCAAAGAATATCTTATCCTGATCAAGTTTCTCATGCTCTTTTTTAACTTCTTGAATTAATTTCTCGCCAGTGTACGGGTCCATGCCCTTGGATCGATGTAGTGTCTTGTACAATCCCATTTCTTTTGCGAGTTCAGTGTCTTGATTAAAGTGCTCTCTCAAAAGAGAGACAATTTGAGTCTTTCTTTTGAAATCTTTACTCATAACAGTCTTCGCTGCTTCGCGAACTAATACTTCATATAAAAAAGCTGTATTTCTTTTTTTATTGTGTCTCGGGCGCATCAGTGGACTCCATTTCTTTTATTAAATCTTCTACTTGCTTATTAGCTTCTAAAAGTCTTTTTTCTTCCTTATCATAAATAGTATTTTCTCCTTCATAAATCGCATTTTTTCCTAGACCAGCCAATTCTAAATAGCCCTTGTGCAAATTTCTTTGAGCGGCGCTTCCAACTTCAGACGCCCATTGTCCTTTATAGTGCCTTCTTCTTGCGCCCATATCTCTTCTATCATAAGTTACAGGATTGTACCATTTTCCTTTAGATCCGGATGTTGTTGTTTGCGCTGGCCTGTCAAATGCATCTTTTTTCTCACTTTTATACCAATCTTCGTCACGTTTTCCTGGCGGGGTAATTGCGAGTGCGCTTTCTTCGCCCTCTTCGCCACCTTCTTCTTCGCCTTCTGCTTTTTCTTCTTCCGGAGTTTCCTCTGCAGCTTCTGCGCCGGCTTCTGCTTCTGGCATTGGCTCTTCTCCTGGCGGTAATTCACCAGGCCCACCTAATCCCATTTCTCCTCCGCCGGCTTGTGCGGCTCCTGCCATTTGAGCCATAAATGCTTCTCCCACTGTCTCTATAGCTTGTGCAAATTTAGCATCAAAGAACATCTCTCTTTGAATACGAATAGCTTCTTCGTCTGAAACTCCCAGAATCTTCTCCCAAACCCATCGTTTGCTAAAGAAGCCTTCTGTTGCGGAGCCGGCCGTATCAAATTTCATTCTCCAGTGCTCAAGTTCTTGCATTTCTGCCAATTGAGAAGGATTGTTTAATGATAATTTAAATGAAACTAAATCGTCCCCTCTAAATCCCAATGTATAAAGGTGAACAACGCCAATTTTTTCAAGCTCTGAAATGATAGATCTCTGCAATCTTTGAATTGTTCTTGCAAAACGAATATCTTTTTGTGCTAATGTTGTTTTGTCTTCTTCTCCGCCTTCTCCGCGAGCAAGATAAGATTGCGGCACTTTTAATGCTGAAAATAGCTTGTCTCGCAAGTATTTAACATCATCAATATCGCCAGTATAAGTTCCGCCAGGCAAAGATTCTATCTTTGTGCTTTGCGCTCCGCCGCGGACTGGAATAAAATAGTCTTCATCAACGCTCATTGGATTATAGCGAAGATCGACACGACCAGTATCGGGATCAATGATTTGATTTCTTTTCATTGAAGTGATAACTTTTTGCATATATTGTTCAACATCGGCTGGGCCAACATTTCCAACATCGACGTAGAAAACTCTTCTTTCTGGTGAACGGACGATGCGATAAGCCATCATTGCATCTTCGAGAAGTGTTAATTGTCTCCAAATTCTTCTTGCCGGCTCTAAAACAGAGGTGCCATATGGCGCATATTTATCATTTCCCAAGATACGAAAATGCCCCATCTGCCAATTCTCAAAAGTTAAGCCGCCTGTATTCCATTGGTACTGCACATAATTTGGATTGGTTTTGTCTTCCCCTTCTAACCTTTCAACATCTGACGTTGGAAGACCAATGGCATTGACAATGCCAACTTCAGGATTCAAGTCTAAATACAGAAAAAAGTCTCCGTATTTGCACATCGTTCGTGCCCAGCCAAATAAATTAAATTCAAGATTTAAAACATTATAATATAATGTATCTAATATACCTTTGATTTCTTCATTCCGACATTTAATCTCCATCATTCTTTTTATATTATTAGATGTTGTCATCTCATCGGCATAAATATCTAAAGCCGAAGCGATCTCAGGAGTGTATTCCATTTGATCAAAATCTACGTATCGCTGCGTTCTATTTTGCTGCGACATAATATTGGCTGAAAGATTGTCGAATGGATTATATGATAATCGTTGGAAGTTCTGCCCTGCAACATCTTTGAATCTTGAACTATATTTGTCTAAGCGCCGGCGCGAAAGCGCTCGTGTGCTTTGAGAACGATAATTTATAATTGGGCCAGAAAATAATCTTGTTAACTTTTTAAATAAAGGCCAAGATGGGTCTTTTGGATTATTGTTTTTTTTGCCTGCCATTTTTTATCCTTTTAATAACCACAAATGTTCTTTCCATTCATTTGCTTTCTTAGTATAATCTTTGCGATTTTGTGCCATTCCCGGAATGGATGTATCTAAAACAGAATTACTCTTTATTATAGCACCTAGCATTGCTTTTTTATACTCAGAATCTCTTTGATTTTCAACAATTGCAGTATCTCTCACCCAACATCCAATTGCAATGGCCATAACCAAATCATCATTATAGCCTCTTTGCGCTTCTGGCCTTCCGTTATTCCAGATAAAAGTGTCTAATTCGGCCCTCAGTCTAGAAGAATAAATTGTTAGCATTTTATTTCTGATAAATTCTTCGAATTTGGCCACTAAAAGTGGGCGAGTTTTAAGGGAAGTTGTGAACCCGGCAACTGTGCCACTCCTACTTTCTGCAGTTAGTTGATCAACATATTCATGACTCGATTTAATTGAATGATATACATTTGGATAATTATTTTCTTTGAGCTTTTCCAAAACAGAAAATCCAACTGTATTATTTTCAACTACTATCATGCAATTTCCATATTCCTTTCCTGCATTAAATACTACATCAGAAAATAAATCTGGTGTGACTTTTCCCTGGTATTCTCCGATGACTTCCATCGTTTCTAGTTTAAAAACATGGAATACCGAATAGTCATTGCCATCTCCGCGTGCCACATCTGCTGATAGTAGATAAGTATTTTCAGGATTGAATTCTTCCCAGATCCAAAAGTTTCTATCAAAGCCAGTTCTATATTTGGGCGGCGTTACTTGTTTGTCGATCCTTGCGATGTCATCAGAGTGAATTACAGTTTCACCAGAAGCATTAAAATTACATTCTAATTCTTGAGCGATTTGACGGTGGGACATATTACGAGTTTCGCGCTCAAACCAGCCGCTGTCGCGATCAGGGTGCACATCCCATAATAATTTAATTGGGTGAAAATTACTTTTGCCAGAATCTGCATCGATATATGTTTTATGAAACCAGTTTCCTACGCCATTTGGTGTTGAAAGCGCAATACAGCGACCGCCAGTTGAAAGCGTGGGATAAAGGCCAGTCCATAATTCTTCTAAACCTTCAACATGCGCAGCCTCATCAATAACCAAAAGAGATAATGCTTCAGAACGGCCGGCGTCAGCAGAAGTTGAGGATGCTTTAATCTGTGAGCCATTGTTTAATTCAAAGGAGTTTCTATTATTTACTTCAACTTCAGCAATTTGAAGCCATTCGGGAAGATTCTTAAGCATGTGTTTCACTTTCTTGACAAGGTTGGATGCTGTGGTATATTTTGTTGCCATAACAAGAACATTCTTATCTCTATGAAATAACATCATCCAAATAATATATGCAGCAGTAATTGTAGATATACCAAGCTGCCTTGCTTTTAAAATAACAGTGAACCTATGGTCGTCAAAAGCATTAATTAGATCCGCCTGATAATCATAAGTTTTAAAAGGCACTAAACCTTCTATTGGGTGTGCAATTCTTGCATAATTATTGATAAAATAAACTGGATCCTTGCCGCTTTTGAGGATCTCTTTCATCATCTCTTTCTTGGTTAGTTTGTATCCCAACTTTATGCACCTTTTCTTGATACATTTTCTGGTTTTTTAGCACCAGGATATTGATCTTTCCCAATCGCTAACCACTTTTTTATAGAGTTATCCAATCGATCTTCAGAAGATGCGCTAACTTCTTCAGTTTCTCCCATGTTTCCAATTTTGAAAGTTTTGCTTGCCTGTACCCAGGTTTTTACTCTAGATGCACTTTGAGCATGCATATCTGTTTCACCGACTGCAGTCAAAGTTAAAGCACTTCCTGTTATGGATTTATATTCCTTTTTAAGATATTTAACAATATCATTAATTGTTGATTCGACATCATTTTCATATCCATTGCTGTGGAAATCTTTTAAAGAAATTTCTGAGTGGTAAGAAAGAATTAATTTATCCCCGTGTAGCTTCACATTAAAGCCATCCATTACGCGAGAATCAATAATGGGACACCCCTCTTCTCTTTTTAATCCGACTTTTTTATCTTCACCTTTGCGCACAAATCTTTCATCATGCGCACCATCATAGGCATTTGCGGCGGCCTGATTAATGCCTTGAACAATTTCATATACGGTGGCCATTCTTTTTCTCCTTTTTATTTGGTCTCCAGCCAGTTTCCCATCGCTCCTCGCGATGTTCTACCCATTGAATATAGCATCCCCAACAACATTGAAATTTATTCATATATAAATCATCTCTGCCGCTGAAAGAATATATGTCACATATCGGACATTTTCTTTTGCTTTTCTTAGTAATTAGATTCTTAGAAAGGAAAAAACCGTCTTTCTCAACTTTCTCGGTATCTTCTTTTTGAGAATATTCTTTTTCATAGAATTCTTTAATTTGTTCTAAATATTCTTTTTCTTTTTCGTCTGTCCATAATGACTTTGGATTTACAATTGCATCATGCCCATATTTTTTAGCAATTGCTTTTTCAACTTTAACAATATAATCTGGATCGTCTTTCATTTTATGTACCTATAATTTTAGAAATATTTGCTTTTGCTGCACCTAAAACTTTACCTAAACTTCCCGCCACAACGCCCTTTACTGTATTAGCATAGCCCGCAACTGGCGCGCTCACAAACTCAAAAGCGCCAAGATCTGGTGGATCGGCGCGAACGTTACCGCTTAAATCTGTAGACGTCAAGCCAAGATAGCTTATGGCCGTTCCGGCGTCTAGCGCCGGAGAGCCCGAATCTAAAGTCCAATCGGCATATATAGACTTAAAAAGTGAGTCGGGTACGTTAAACATGTCTAAAGATTGATCTCTTTTATAAGACAGCTCAGTGGCATGAAATGAAGCGCTAGTATCATTTGAAGTTCTTCTTACGCCAATTGTTACAGTTTGCGAACTAAAGCCTGCATAAATATTGTTTGTGGCAGTGTCCGCACTAATAAAACTTACCTTATCATTA
>Ga0209128_1003066_pt1 | contig 10445 bp, 11 predicted proteins | sample ETNvirnome_6_100_FD_184072 | JGI IMG/M metagenome (GOLD analysis project Ga0209128, IMG submission 184072) | Marine viral communities from the Pacific Ocean - ETNP_6_100 (SPAdes) (version 2) | ecosystem: Environmental > Aquatic > Marine > Oceanic | place: Pacific Ocean | collected 2013-06-19 | reverse complement strand
AAAACGAGATAGATACCCTGAAGGACGATCGCAAGATGTTGTTCGATGAGTTCAAGGACAAGCTGGATACTAAAGCATTTCGTGCAGCACTTAGTATTTACAAGATCCGCCTAAAGAATGTAGACTCTACTGATACCATCGAAACGATGGTTGATATTCTTGAAGAGTGAGATAAAACCTGGCGACTTAGCGTGGATCTCCGACGATGATCTGCCTGATGACTATAGGTTTATAGGCTTGGTGCTGGAGAAGCCCAAGTGGCGGGAGGATGACTATGAGCATATGTGCTTTAAGCTTCTTTCCGACGGCCAGGTTTACTACATTGAACCGGAGATGGTGAGCCGATATGAAGAAGTACGATAAGTTAGTTCGCGATAAGATTCCTAAGATCATCAAGGAAAACGGCAAGAAGTGCAAGACAAAGTCTTTAAAAACCGAAGACATTGAAAAGTACTATCGGGCCAAGGTCCTTGAAGAGATGGATGAGCTGTTTGAGGATCCGTGCCCAGAGGAGATGGCAGACCTGATGGAGGTTGTCGACTGTTTGCGCAGAGCTCTCAAGCTTTCCATCGAGGATGTGATCGACGTGAAGCACACCAAGCGCCAGGAACGAGGTGGCTTTGAGAAGGGCATTATTCTTCGCGAGGTTAGTGATTAAACCTCAGCGCCTGAATATTTAAAGTAGGGCTGTCGTATGAAAATAAAGATCAATCCAGGATTAGAGCACGTCACAGATCGTTCAGATCTGCTGCGCGATTTTGTCATTTTCGTCTGCAAAGATCTCCACTGCATGCCATGCGACATTGATATCGTTAATGGCAGAGATGGATCCGGGCTTAAGACGACAGCTCAATACGATCCCAACAATCATCACGTGATGGTCAATGCTAAGAACCGCCACTTTGGCGACGTTCTCAGGTCCATCGCTCATGAGCTAGTTCACCATAAGCAGAACGTTAACGGTGAGTTCTCCGGCCCAGTGCAGGATGTCGGTGGTGATATCGAGGACGAGGCCAACGCGCGCGCAGGTGCGTTACTTAAATCCTTTGCTTATCAAGAAGGACCTGAGCGGATCTACGAATCTCCCGAACACCGGACTTTATTTGAAAGTGAATCTGAGCAGCTTGAGAAAGGGCTTAGAAAGTTTAAGTCTAGGGTTCCCTATACTCTGATGACTAGTGCCGAAGCCGAGGCCTACCTCTCCGGTCGAGGGTCGTGGGCTGCACGTGCCGAAAAAGCTAAAGCAAAGGCAGGCGAGGCTTACGATGACGCAAAAGACTATGTCTCAGACAAGGTAAGAGGGGTGCGGTCACGGATAAAGCCGCGCGCAAAAGCCCCCCAGGAATTTTTTCGCAATAGTAGAATTTCCCGAGCCCAAGCTGTAAAAATCCTTGCAGGGCATAAGCTTAATCCGTGGACAGAAACAGTGTTTGTTCCTGTGCCTTTCCGCGGATCCCCAACCAGCTCTACTTTCCAGGGAGGTAAGAGCGCGGTATTTCCAGGCCAGGCAGCTCCGGTACATGCCAGCGCAGAAGGTGTTGTACAAGAGATAGGGAACAAAGACGGCATGGGAAACTATGTCAAGATAATCCATCTGTCAAGATCCGAAGGCGAAAACGGTGAAGAAAAAGAATCCAAGATATTCAGGACTTCTTACTATTTTATGGGAAGGCTTCTCAATAACATCCGGACAGGCACCAAGGTCGAGCAGGGTGAGATGATAGGATACACTAACAGCCTCCTTGATCCCGAGATAGATAGAGATGAAAATCGTAATTTCGAGTTCACGTTTGAGCAGCTAGGTACAAAATCACCGAAGACGAATAAGTGGACACAGAGCCATCGCTTTATAGATCCTACTAGGCCGGGACCTTTGCGTGAGCAAGTAGAGGATGCCCTGGGAGCCCTTAAGCAGTCTTTTGTCCAGAATGTATTTAAAGTCGTATCGCCACTGAAAAGCATGAATGTTACATCTGCGGCAGGAAAAAGGAATCTGACAGGAACCGTGGAAAAACACGGCGGAATAGACTATAAGGCGGCAGTCGGAACACCAGTACGCAATCCAATGCTCTCAGTTGTCAGGGCTATAAACACGGGTGAGGACCAGTACGATGCTCGCAAGTTCAAAGGCAGCGACCTGACCGGAAAGCAAAGGTCAGGAAACTACGTCACCATAGAACCTGTGTTCCAGTGGCCTGACGGCAAGAAAAGACGCTTTTCTTTTGCGCATTTAGATCAGGTAGATGTTCGCCCCGGACAGGTTCTTTTGCCAGGTGATATTCTCGGAACCACAGGTAACACCGGAAGAACGACAGGGCCACACCTTCACCTTACCCCCAAGAAGTCTGGCGCCCGCGGAGATATCTACCTTTCCTTTGATGAGGTTGAGGAAGATGTGGAAAGACTGCAAGCCCAGTTCATGGGCGTCATGGATGACGACAGCAGATTTCTTGCCCTCTTTTCCGATGCCATCCCGCAGGAATACTCAGGGCTTGCCGAGAACAGTGATAGAAAACTAGTTCAGTCTTACATCAACGAACTGATTACTTCTTACGGGGTTGGAAGGATAGATCCAACCCAGGGCGGTGTTGGAAAGATGTTTAAGCTGGGCGTTGATTACAAGAATGCCAGCACTAATATTCCCCACGTAGGCCAGGGATACGTCGATAGATCACACGCGCTCCCTTACGAGATAACGCTCAGCACAAACCTGGATGCAAAGGAGATGTTCAATACTCTCTTCGGCGAAGATTTCTGTACAGACTACATTCTCATAGTCCCAGATCAAGTTAGCTATACTAAGGACGGATTCCGACTTTCAGCTTCTGTCTCTACGGGCAGCAACCAGGGTGACGAGGATGATGTGAACAGGATTTCTACAGAGCTCTATAAAGCTGTACAAGGTTTTCCCAGTACCCCCAAGGACGCTAATTTCGTCATAGATGTCAAGCCCGTCGCTGACAAGATCAAGTATTTTGTTTAGGGGCCGATATGAAGCTTCCTTTGAACGATATGGCAATGATCCTTCTCGCTCTTTTTCTGGCACTTGTATTTGCTACTACTGCTTACGGGCAAGACGCAGTGCAGCAAGAAGAAGATAAGATCACGTACAAGAAGAAGACGTCCATCGACTTCTCAGATAAGATGATCGAAGGTGAGCTCACCAAGCCAGAAGGTTCCTTCGTCGGTGTTCGCAAGGATATCAAGTTTAAGAACTTCATCAAGGTTCGTGCCAACTTTCGTGACAAGCTCGCAGAATCCTCGGACAACATTTAGGGGTGGTCATGATTTTCACAGACACCTGGGCACACATGGCGGGCGCAGTGAGAAGCACATCCCTCAAAGTTCTGCATGACTGGGAGCGCATGGTGATAAGGTGGTCGATGAAGCATGAACCCGATGGCCTTTCTTTGCGCACGAAGAATCTATTAGATGACATCGACCGGGTCACCTCCATGATCGAGGACGATCCCTGCGACTACGGCTGGGAAGAGCAGTGGGGCGACGAGATCGAGGCGATCGGAGCTACGATGAACCGGATGGGGATAGTAGCATGAAGTTTTCAGGGTGGATAATCAGATCAGAACGTTTCACGAAGCTGATATCGTGGTTCTTTCCTGTTGGGGGAATCACGCTCTTTCCCTTCATCGTTGTTAATGCCAAGTACGAGTCTGAGACAATGATACGTCATGAGCGCATTCACCTCGTACAGCAGATGGAGCTACTTGTGATCGGATTCTACCTACTCTACCTTTACGACTGGGTCAAGCACCTTGTCATAACTTGGAAGCCTTACGAGGCTTATAAGACTATACGCTTCGAGAAGGAAGCTTATGATAAGCAGGACGACGTGACATACTTAGATAATAGAAAGCCTTACGCGTGGCGTGAGTACAGCTAGGAATAAGAAGTGAAGATTACTAAAGGTAAGTTAAGACAGCTCATCCGCGAGGAGATCGAACTTCTCAACGAAGCTAAAGTAAAGCCAGAAGCTAGGCCGGCCTTTAGAGATATCTTAAAAAACATCGGCTATAAAAAAGACATGATAGATAAACCCTTCGACTGGAAGGGTGCAAGTTACCAGTTCAATAGAGACGGCACTGTAACGTTCAAGGGCCAGAACTACAAACTTCTCAGCCCAAAGGGAAAACCAATTAGAGTCTCGCAGCTTTATCTGACTTCTTTCTGGAAGGGGCACCCTGCAGATAAACTGCAGATTGTGTCTCGTCCAAAGATTCCGATTGGAAAACCACCCGGTAAACCTGATGAGAGTGCACTAGACCAGTTCACCGAGTTCATGAAGCAAGCAGCTGATGGTGCTGCAACGGGCGAAACCGGATGGGGTACTTACTGGGGCAAGAGAGTTGTAGGATTGCGGAAGGTATAGGAATAAGAAGTGAAGATAACAGCAGGGCATCTTAAACAACTATTGCGTGAGGTGGCGCATCCCCAGCCGCTTCCTCGCAGAACTGTGTCAGTTGAAGGGCACGAAGTAGATTGCGAGATCGCCGACACTGACGCTTCTAGAATGCGAGGCCTTATGCACAGGCAGGATCTACCGCAGAACACAGGCATGCTCTTCGTCTTTCCGTGGTCTGAGCAGCAGTCCTTCTGGATGCGCGACACACACATTCCCTTAGACGTTGCGTTCGCAGACGCGCGCGGCAAGATACTAAACATAGAAGCAGGGAACCCGCTTTCAGAGCGCAAGATGCTCTCACAGGGCCCCGCGATGTACGTTCTTGAAGTGCCCAAGGGTTGGTTCGCCTTTAGACGTTTAGAGCCCGGATCGATACTTAACTTCGGAGATTAGTTTTAAATAAGAGCGGCCCTCCTAAGAGGCACGCAACAGAATTGTTCCCAGCTTTGTCTGGAGCATATTTCTGCGGTCCACTATAACACACCCGCAGGAAAGAAGGAGATGAGTTATGTTAGAATTAGTACAATCACTTTGGAGCTTGGTTTGGGGCGTAGCGCTCTCAGTCTGGGATCTGGCATGGGTTTTGCTCAATGGAGCACTTGACCTACTGCTGGTACTGCATAATGATGCACCTCGACTTGAAGGCTTAGCCGTCGGCGTCGGACTCGCATGGGTCATGATGCGCCGTGACAAGCACCCGTTGCTTCGCGCACTTAGCGCACCACTGAAGCTCGTGCTTGACGTTTTGGATCTCGCATGGGACCAGGTTGTCGAGGTTGCTTCTGACGTTTGGGAAACCGGAGTCAGCTGGACCAAAACTGCAGCTGGTGTTCCCGTAGGTTGGGCACGTTCCGGCTGGAATTGGGCACTTGGCGGCCTACGCTCCCTGCGTGATCGCCTGAGCTCTAAGGAATAGTAGCCTATGCTCGACATGCTCCGCCCAGTTCATGACACACTACATAAAGTAATTGATCCTTTTTGTGGTGATCCATCATATTTAGGGATGTGCCCTGAATTCTGGGCGGGCATGCTCGTTGCTGCGGTCATTGCAAAATATTGGGGCAATAAAAACATTCAGGATTTACTCGGTAAGATCTTGAAAAAGAAGGAAGATAAAACATGAAGATTACATCCGGCGATCTAAGAAACATCATTCGATCCGAAGCAGAAAAAGCTTCAGTGATAAATGAACAACAAGGCCCAAGTCTAAGCGATGCTCTCGCTGATGTCATGTCCAGGCTGGCGAGAGAAATGTACGATCAAAAGGGTTCTCGCTATGAAAATGCAGACAAGACTATGAAGCGCCTAAAGTCATCAGTCGGAGTCCTAAAATCTATCATGAAGAGAATGCAGCCTGCTGAAGTCGGCAAAGCGCTAGACAGAGAACGACTTCTCGCCCCAGGTATGTTTTCTGTGCACACCCCTAAACCGCTTAGGAAGACTCGAGATTCAAGCAGTCTTGTTGATTCTTTCGAAGCAGTATCTGAGATTCTAATTGCCAGCGACGAAAGAGGTTATCCCAGTATCGGGAAGTTCCTGTCGAAGATGGGAAAATCTTTAAATAAATATGCCCCTAAAGGTCAGGAGCAGTTCACGTCAAGAACTGTAAAAGAGCCTGAGAAGCTTCTTTCACTTAAGATTGACGTCAGTAAGAAGCGCCACCGACGAGGTGATGCAGTGAAGGCAGTTCAATTAGCACTGATAGACCAGCAGATTAAAGTTGAAGCAGACGGCGCTTTCGGCCCCAAGACTCGAGCAGCTATTAAGAAGTTCCAAGAGAGGGTCAACTTAAAGGCTGATGGCATTGCAGGACCTAATACGCTTAGGAAGCTTGCTGGAAGAGTTGAACGCCAAGATATCGCACGCCCGCTGAGGCAGATGATCGAAGCTGGAATCATCGTGGGATCAAGGGGTGGAAAAGCCGCAAAGAAAGCTAAGCCAAAAGCTGAGCCTAAAGCTGAGCCAAAAGCTCCCGATGCCCCGAAGAAGGACCGCGGTGTAGGTGAGGATGAGGAGCCAGGCGATGAGCCAGAAGAGGCAGAGCAACGCAGACGACCAGTTGAGCGCAAAGCGAAACCTATTCGATTGGGCGGCGCCGGAAAAAGATGGACAATTTACGCAGACGTCGCGATCGCTAATGACGGTGAACGTATTCCTACGTTTGGAGAGAATTCTCTGATATCACGACTACAGGCAAGCCAAACTAAGCGCGCAGCCCAGACCCAAATTACGATAAGGAATGCTCAGACCCGACTCCCGAATGCACCCACCAACGAATCCCTGAAGCTTACAGCCAGCAACCTTAGAAAAATAATCAGAGAAGAGATCGCTAAGTCTGTGGCGTCTAGTCCGGTTGCTCTTACAGCAGACCAGCTTAGAAATCTCATTATCAGCGAGGCCGCCAAGCTAGGTGCAACTGATCTTCTTCAGGAAGACCTTCAATCTATCGTCGACACTGGCGAGGTTGTTAGTCGCAGAAGGCGAAGAAGAAGCAGGGCCAAGCCTAAGGTTCAGCCTAAGCCTGGTGCTGGAGGCGGTAAACCCGGTGATCCAGCTGAACCAGCAACACCAGCCGAAGAAGAGAAAGAAGAACTGATGGGTGAGATTGAGCTTGAAGATCTCGCCATCGACGTTGCTGACAACTTCGTAGCAAACCTTGACCTTGAGGATTTTTACTCTAGCGTATCTCACGAAGAAGCCGGAGCCGCGAGAAAAGCGTTTATGGACGCCATCAGCCAAGTAGCTCAATCTCAGCAAGGAATGTTTGTGAACGCTCTTGAGCAAGCAGTTACGGACATCACCGGAGAAGACCTCTACGACCAAATGCAGTCTTCTGCCAGAGGGTGGTTGGATGACAGCCCAGCTGCTTCGGCGATCAACAAGCTCAAGAACAGAATCAAGGCTGCCAGGAGAGGCAAGCTTAAGATCAGTGAGAGCAGAACCCGAGTTCTGGCCGAAGCTTCTCGCAGGGATCAAGTTAAATCCATTCAGCAGGCGCTCGTTCAGCTTGGCTACGATCTAGGCAGGTTCGGACCTAACAAGGACGGCATTGACGGTGACTTCGGTCGCAAGACTGAGGAAGCTGTAAAGATGTTCCAGCGCGAAAATAGTTTAGATCCTACAGGATCCGTAGGCGCAGGTACAGCTGAAGCACTTATGAAAGCAACAGAAGGCAAGGAAGCTGAGACTAAAGCTGTTGCTGATGCTGAAGCTGCTAAAGCTGCCGCTGATGCCGAAGCGAAACGAATCGAGGATGAGAAGAGAGCTTCGGCAGAGATCCAAGCCGATGCGGCATCCAGAGCCCGGGTCGCTCTTATTCAAGCTGAGAATCTTGGAGCTGAGGTTACAGGAGATCGCACAGGCGCCTTCGGGACTCCTCTTGAGTTCATCATAGATAGGCCAAACTCTGAGCTAGAAGCTGGCGCTAACAGCGTTACGGCAGCCAAGCTTAAAGATCTAATGATGAATGTTTACTTCGGCACGAATCGAAGTCTAAGCATGGAGGACATCGAAGTTAAGATTGCTGATCCTAGAGAGGTGGATGCTGCTGTTCGCCCTGCTGAGCTTGAGGGCAAGATTCGTTTGACAGTTACAGGACCTGCTCGCGAGGTCTCCTCCTCGCCATTAGCAGAGGTGAAATCTGCTAAGCTTTTTGAGTCATCACAAACATCTACTCGTCGAGTTCGTTTAAACCGAAGTCGCAAATAGCTTTCAAGGAGTTGTTTATCGATGAGCATCCCTGGGACTCGTCACGATAATAAAAGATCTGATGCCGAGCTTCTTCAAGAGCAGGCAGATCCTGCCCTGTCCCGGATTATGTCGATGGATCGAGGCCCGTTTAGGGACGAGATGTATGGCGACCCCTTTGAGTACGAGATCTTAGGCGATCCTTGCGCGGATCCAGAGAAAGTAACGTTCAAGGTATTCAAGTTCAGTAGCAAAGCCCGCCCTGGATACATGAAGCGCCACAAGAGAAAGCTCGGAAAGCGTGTCTTGGAAAAGGGGCGCTTCATCTTTCCAAAGACTTCCAAGTACCGAAAGCTCGGTCTTGCAGGCAAGGACTCATGGCAGATTCTGCGGGATAAGCTCGGTGGTGCTGAGGTCATCTGCGATAGGGTCAAAGAAGCCGAGAAGAAAGAGAAGAAGCCTGAGAAGAAGTCTGAGAAGAAGGCGGACGACGCCACGGGTGGGCGCACTCCCGAGGCCGGCGCTGAAGTAGCTGCGGACACAGGGGAGAAAAAGAAATCTGAGAAGAAGGCTGCAGCAAGTGGCCCTCTCCCGGGTAGCTTAAAGTACTGGATCCTCAACGGCAATACAGGCCTGAAGGATTACCCTCTAGACGTGGGAAGTTCTGAAGCTGCAAAATCAACTCTTAAGGGTGCCACTGAAGAGCTTCTTGGTAGTAGAACCTCGCAGCCCTTTTACTATAACCCTGCTACTCTTGGGTATGCCTTGTACTCTCTGGTCGGTTCAAATGGTCGCCTAGACGTTCCTGGCGGCATAGGCGGATCTCTCTATCCATCTATAGCTCTTAATGCCGCGATGAAGCTTATTAAGATAAAAAGGCTAAACCCAGACTATAATGGCGCGCTGACAGACTTGATGAATAAAAAGCGTCGTAGCATGAGCGATGAAGAGAAGAAGATCGCAGGAGCTCCTGCCACAAAGAAAGTACCCAACTATCCCGAGATGGCTCAGTTTGCTCAAGTTAATTCTAACAAGCTGGCAACGTATTTAGGCATGCCCTTTTACGGGAAAGTATCTGCGGATGTTCCGGCCAAGCCTAAGCCCGCGAAAGAGAAGAAACCACCCGCTGATGAAAAGAAACCTGGTAAAAAGCCCGCATCTAAGCTTGAGATTCCACAGGGCAACTTAATGAACAAGTCGGTTAATCTGGGCGGCATGAAGATGAAGATAACTCCCACGAAGCTCGTCTTAGATAAAAAGAATTACAAGGCGACTGCATACGGTTTTGATGTCAGATTTACAAAAGCTGTGGGAACTCCTAGCGGTATTCTCCTCGCCGGCGAAGGCGGGATGGGATTTGTGAAAAAGAGTGGCGAAGGCATTCTAACGCCTCAGCAACTAATAAGCCATGCCCGAAAACTTAAGAGCAATGATAAGACTGATATTACACTTGGGGATGTGACAGCAACTGTGTCTCCCATGTCAGAGGCAAGGCGCATCACTCCGCAACAACTTAATCGCATCGTCTTGAACGAGCTAAAGAGCATCGGGTTTATAAAAGAGCCACAGGAAACAACTATGAAAATCACAGCAGGCCAGTTACGCCAAATAATCAGAGAAGAACTCGGAAGAGAAGAAGTTTCCGCAGAAGACCTCGTGCTCCTCGTCATGGACGCACCCGCAGACGAGAAGGAAGCACAGTCACTCGCAGTCAAGACCGTGATGGATCCCAACGACAAGGCGAACTCTTTCTTCGTGGATAAAGGTAAGATCTACTTCTTCGCCTCAGCTGATGATTTGCGGTCGTGGCAGCAGATGACAAAGGAAGATCGAATGGACAAGCCAGCACCAGAATCCAGTCAGGAACTCGGAGACCCGTATATGTCTCGTGAGGAGTTTCGCGAGAAGGCTAAAAAACACAACTGGTATTACGAATACTCTAGCGGGGATAGATACTATAAAGGCAAAGACGCCGCGGCAGTACTTCGACGTGCCTACGAGGACTTCAAGAACCGCGGATGGGATCCACCCTCGTGGGCAGATCTCCGGCTTTGGTCCTACGAGAATATCATTGAAGATCTGCAACAAGACGACGCCGGAAATCTCTATCGTTCTGACGCACCCCAGCGCCCGGCCTATAAGATCTCTAAGGATTCCACGATCTCTCGAGAAGACTGGAACAAAATCGACCAGTGGTTTAGCAAGTGAACGACAAAATCAGAGACATGATTATCGAGGAAGCGACTGCCGCGATGCGTGAGCTTCTTCCACAGTTGATCCGCGAGATCGCCCAGAAGCACGTCAAAGCGCACGTTCGAGAGCAGGAAGCTCTGCGCTT
>Ga0209128_1003063_pt1 | contig 10452 bp, 16 predicted proteins | sample ETNvirnome_6_100_FD_184072 | JGI IMG/M metagenome (GOLD analysis project Ga0209128, IMG submission 184072) | Marine viral communities from the Pacific Ocean - ETNP_6_100 (SPAdes) (version 2) | ecosystem: Environmental > Aquatic > Marine > Oceanic | place: Pacific Ocean | collected 2013-06-19 | reverse complement strand
TTGCCCCGTCGAGTTTTAGGCTCCCCGGGTTCTGCTCAAGCCATGATGCGGCTTTTTCAAAATAATCAACTAAATCTTTACCGCTTTTTATCTTTGGCAAATCAAAAGGATGCATCATGTGGTCGCCTGCGGCGCCCTCTTTTAAGATTGTATCTTCAGACACTAGTCTCTACCTTCTTCTAGTAATTTAACTTGTTCTTCTAGCAGGTTTAGTTTTTCAGATAAACGTCGTTCAGCTAATCTTGCCTGTTTAAGTTCATAAACAGCCATTTCAACTATTCTTTTTTGTCGCTGTGATGATACTTTTAGCTCACCTAGCCTTCCAGCAACTGACTCCAAAATATTTCGAAGACCAGGAATATTACCTTCATTCAGGTGGACAAAGTCTAAAAACTTTTTTTGGTATCCCCTAAGCATGCTTCAAGAGTCTTACGAGAGATGCTTTTGTCGTCATTCTACCATAAGAAACTCCCTTTGCGTCACACAACTCTTGAAGTTCTGTTTTTGTCATCCCATCATAGCTGACAGTTACAATAACATCTTCTTCGGGCGCCATCTCTATAACAACCGGTTTGGCGGCTCCATTTTCTCCGACGACTTCGGCGGGAGTTATCGCGCTAACTTCGGGTGCCGAGGCTCTGATCGCGGCAAGTTTTCTCGCTCTTCTTCTTCTTGGACTAGCCATTATTTGTTCTCCTTTTTAATGTTAAACTTCCTCAAAAGCAAATCATTTAGCATTTCTCGCTTTACTGTATGATAATCTTTTGATTCTTTTTGAGTTTCTTTTTCTTTCTCTTGGTTTTCGTTCATTGGGTATCCTCCGCATTGTTTCTGAAACCGTTTCATTAGTTGTCCGCTCCCTTTGTGAAATGCTTCATCTTCCATTGCTTTGAGGTGATCGTCTTTATCAATGTCCTGGGTGGTGATCATAAGATCTTCTCCACGACAGTTTTGAGCGTGGTGAACCAGCTCGTGAGAAAGAGAACGAAGTATGTCTTTGGGATGTCTCCCTGTAATATAAATAGTAATAGTCATCGAAGTTGGGTCATAATGGCCTGTATACCCCATCGGGTTTTGAGCATTATCATCGTCTTCCACAAACTTTATTTCGGGATCCTCATCAAAACCAAGTTGTTGCTTGGCGAAGGGATAAAATTGTTTTGTTAGATCTTGATGCAAATTCTTATACCTTTTTTACTAATTGTTACTAGTAATTAGTTATTTAAATCTTTAATCACCTCTCCGCAAGAAGTACATCTAAAAACTGGAACAGGTATCAAAGATTCCTTTCCATTTGGTGATTGGAGAGCAGATAGTTTCTTTATTTGTAAAACCTGCTCAAAGTAAAGGTTCTCACAACCTTCACACTTCACATCCAGTAAATCATCTGGATTGATTCTGATTTGCATTTCGTTATTCATTATGCCTCCGCTTTTTTTTTGAATAAGCTTACTTCGCTTTCTTTTGCCCAACTCATTTCATAGTCGACATCTTTCATTTCTGTATCGTATACCCAAAGAATTTTTACGTAATGGAACCCACTCAACTCTCTGGTGTCTACGATGAGACCAAAAGTTAGCTGAAAATTAGATTCAGCAGTTATCCCCAACACGAGATCTCCCACATCAACGAGGGATCCTTCTTTCATTCGTAATTTATTCATTGATCTTGTATAAGTAAACAACGGGAACTTTCTTATTTTGGTTTAGATTATCTTGCGGATCTTTAAGTTCCGCAAACCATATTCTACCATTTTTTACAAAAAAGTCCACTAATAAATGTAGTTTTTTCTTATAATTGACCAAATTACCAACTTCTAGCTTACTTTTATGGTATTCTCCCAGCAAGTCTAATCACAAACTTGAAGCAAACTTTCATCGATAGAATGATAAACAAAATCAGTATTATCAGCTATATTGACAACAGTTCTAGCATACATTCTGGATATCTCTGTACATCTATTTCCACTATTATAATGACACAATGGCTCTAACCACTCATTATAATTATCTTTATCATAAAGTTCCGTACAATAAGGAAGTTCTGAATAAAGATGGTAATACCTTTCCAGAGCTCCAACACCACTCTTTACTAGATCACATCCGTCTAGACTTCTATTAGGACAAAAGTATCTAGGGTTAATCTGTAAAGGACCATGACAACATCCAGTACTAGATATCAATCCATCATTAAATCTAGACTCTACCCATCCAGTTGAAATAGCTATTTCCGGATCTACTCCCTGATCAAATGCTTCATTAGCTATCTGAACACAGGTTTCAAAGTTATCATCTCCATAGTATCTAGGTGACTCATCAGCACCGGTAGCTATAAATAAAGATAAGCAAAGTACCTCAGCAACAGTAATCATATTATATTCCCTCCTTAATAATATTATATATAGTTATTATATATTAATTATAATTATTATCTGCGCGTACATGATATCACATACGCGGGAGCAAGTCAAGAATCCGAAGTTAGTTTTCACTTCCAGACCTTTTTATCAATGTCTCCAAAGACCGGAGTGTCATCCTCTCTAATCTCAGTAATGTGTACCATCGCTGCTGTAATAGGCTTGGCTCCGTATAGTTCAGCACTTTGTTCAGCCCAGTTCCAACGACTGGTTATTTCTTTTGGTCGACGATAGTCACACCATTTCATTACATTATCTTTATCTACGAATACACAAACTACATGACCTGAAAGTTTTCCAGTTTCTTTATTCTGCATTTGAAAAAAGGAGAACCAAACTTTCAGAACGAGGTCTGATTTCAGTAGACATGTCGCCCAGTATATGCTATGATCATCACAATCACCAATTTCCAACGTTCGGTCAATACGTCTCTGTATCTCGGTCGGATGGGTTAGGTTATCGAGCTTGCCGTCCCACTTGTCCTTCCGATAACGCCTACCCCAGTCTAACCGATCTGCTATCTTCCAAGCTTGATCAACTGGCGTAACTGAAAAATGGCGATTCTTTGAAAATTTCATAGTAAGTGAATACCACCACATTCCCACTCCTACAAAGTTCCAAATAAAGTATAAGAGTCTAAGAAGTATCTTCATTATTCGCCTCCTCCTCCGTCTCCTCCTCCATCACCTACTCCCGCGGAGTTAGAAGCGAAATCACCATAAAAGCCAGCGTGCATAGGATAATAACCAGCGCCGAAATACTTTGATCTAGAAGATCTGCGAGACTTTCTCTTCTTTTTTCGCTTCTTCTTTTTCTTTTTTGCTTCCTCGACGGAATCGTCATTTTCTTCGAAATTTTCCTTGCATTCGCAGCTATGTTTCTTTATAATAATTTGTAGTTCCTCTCGGATCAGACTATCTATTATAGACTCAATTTCATTCATGTTAAAGAACCTTCTACTAAATTTTAGCTTGATAAATTTAAATTTTATTGTAAATATAAATAGTTTATTCCAACAAAAGGAGAAAGAAATGTCAGAATTCGCACAGATTATTACTAGATTCGAGAAACAACCAGTTGAAGCAATCAAGTATCCGCAAACTATGGAAGGATTTCAGACTTATCTTGACGATATGGGTATTATTTATGTCTCAGCAAGAGAGATGTGTACACCCAACCACGTCTCAAAAGCCGCTGAAATGGGTTATGACGCATTTATTCCGCAACATAGCTGGTGGGAACGGGGTGGTGCTCTCGCTTCGCTCTTTGACTCGTGTAGGAGCCACCTAGGGAAACCTATCACGGTTCGTAACTGGTGGAGACCTGCTGACTACAATGCCGAGGTTGGTGGTGCTTCGGGATCCGATCACATTGGTGCTTATGCTTTTGACATGGACTTCAAGAGTGAGAATGATCGGAGAACAATTGAAAAATACCTCAAAACTATGTATCGCGATGCGGACCTAGGAATGTCTCTCGGTTTAGGCGGATACACAATACACTTGGGTTTGTTATCAGAACGAGGTAATAGAACTTGGTATTACGATAGTTACAGCGCTTAAGAAGAAACTTTACCAAAAGAAAAATTCTTAATGGATATTGATGCTGCGCCGGCGGTACCATCGCCAATCAACCATCGGTTGCTAGCATAGGTACCTATATGTCCAGTGCGAATATTACTGATTTTAATTGGTATTTTAGAATGCCCAATCCAGGCCATGGCCCCATTGGTCGCCGCGACGACAATGTCCTGGGGGAGATAATATTCAAACCAGGGAGGATCACTAACTGTTAAATCGAAAGTAGAACCCGAGGGCGTCGTATTAACCCCGATCTCTCCGGTACCGCTTGTCCCACCGGGATATGCAACAAAATTTGGATCCGGGGCTGCAGCGTCAGCCAGAAGATGCGCCGAAAAACCCCAATGTCCACGACCATTCGCAGCACAGATTATTCCAATTCCTTTATATGAAACGGTTGGAGCTCCATTCGATCGAAGATAGCCGGCAGCATACCACCCATGACTGCCGGCAGCCCCAGATCCCGGCCCGAGCCAATACCGGCCGCTCTTGATAGTAGTCCACCCATCAGCGGTTGAGGCCAACCCCGACCACGCTCCTGCGCCCACATCTACGGGACACGCGGCCTCGGATCCTGTAATGTATCCATCTAAAGTTTTTGTAGTTTGTTCGTATATAATAGGTCTTACAAGAAAACCGAATGTAGAGTCATATCGATATATACTACCGCTCATGCTATAGAAATCACCGTCAGAGGCGCCACCCGGCCGAGGATCCCAACTATCCAAAATAGTAATAGGGGATCCCGGAGCCGGCCCTTGCATTGTTATATCACCACCAAACTTCATTTATTATACCAACCTCGCAAAATAACATTCTTTTATATAGATCTTGCCACCTGTCGACGCGTCACAAGAGCCTACAACCCAGTTGAGGCCCGAATCACTTATAGTATCATTGCAAAAACGAACTGGACTTTCTGAGTGTCCAATCCACGCAAAAGCCTGTTCAGTGGTTGTGCTTCCACTGATCACATAATATTCTACCCATTCGCCACCCGTTGAGGCCAAATTGAAATCATCAACTTGTTCTAATTTTACATCCCCATCGGTACCACTGGTTTTTGCAAAACCAGGATCAGTTGATGCAGTTGTTTTCTTCGAAGAAAAAGTATAAAGGAAGTTTCCATTACCAGAACTTATAGAATTGCTACCTTCATAGTTCGAACTTGGTCCAGCACTATGTGATAAGTATCCCGCAAAATACATACCATTAGCAGTACTACCTACCTGTACCGAAGCACTAGTTGCAGCTGAAGTTGAATCAATTATGGTCCAACCACCACTAGTGGTTATGTTTCCTTCTGTCGATACCGTCCACCCGGCCGAAGTCAATGCGGCACCGTCTTCTGTACCGGCAATGGTCTCATCTAATACTTTTGTACCGGAAAACTCATATATTTCAGGTCTCACTAGAAAACCTAGTGTAGAATCGTATCGATAAACAGTACTAGTCCCGCTCATTTGATAGTAGTCGCCCTCGGCCGCACCGGCTGGAGTTGGATCCCATGTAACTAACTCGGTCGCCCCGGGTGCAGCTGGGACTGTTGCTCCATTGAATGTAACGAGACTAGTAAAATTTATGTTATTGAATGTAGCCATTAATAAAGCAACCTTTATTATCCAAGAACTTCAATTAACTTAGCATAACACCACTTAAGCGCAACCCACGCGAAGGGTGATACTAATGCGCCTACAACGACGCCCCATGCAAACTGTGACATAATGTTTCTCCTTTACACAATAAATAGTAAAATAAACTAAATCATTCCTTGCGAAAGACGATAAGCTTCAATAACCGCTCTTCTCGTTGGATTATAAAGTTTATGTAAAGCTTCACCTCTGTGATAAATAAGAACGTGATCGTAATCATCTATCCCAGTGATACATTCAACCTGGTTATAATTTCGTACTAGATTGAATAAAGTAGCACATACTTCTTCACCCAGCGGCGCTAATAACGGAAAGCCTTTTATGTCTGGTCTTGAAAGAAAAGCAATGAGTGTAGTTTTTAAATCGGTTAGTCTTCCTTCTCTTTCGATCACAAATTTAGAAGCTATTCTAATAGTCATTCAAAAGGTACCTCTATATCATTTCTTTTTAGAATCTGGTACATTGCTATAGTATGAACCCCTATACCAAAATCATCAATAGAACGGTTACTGGCTACCTGTAAAGCGAAAAGTCGATCGCCAATAAAGATCGGTGAACCAGATTGCCCGCTAGTTGTTGGGATCGTGTGAAGAATGAAAAACTGCATTCTAATCCGATCATCTGGTAATGTACACAGGCTGCTACAAAAACCACTCCACCTACCTTCATACATTGACATAATCCAGCGAAAGTCGTCGGAATTGAAATAACCCGCCGGCGCTCCGTAGTTGGCTAGTTCTTCAAACCTGTGTAGTTCTAGAGGGTTTTGGAATGTCTTTACTTGATAAGGAAAATCTCCCTCTACTCTAAGAAGACACAGATCCGCTTCGGGCATTACGTCTATTACTTCCACACTCTCGCTTTTTGCGGCGAGGATGTTTGTGGCATTTAGTTCCATTTCCAAACTAGAAAAAGGCGCTGTGTCTCCTGCTTCTACTTCACAAAAATGATTCACAGTAAGAACATAACACCCTTCATCGTCGGCAGAAACACACACCGCTCCCGCCGATTGAGAAGCAAACAAAATGCGTTCCTCTCCCATACGCACATAGAACTCCCGCTCTAAATGTATATATGAGTTATAGACTGGGATGTCTGGTATATCCACAACGGCGTGGGTAGGACGATGTGCCCTATGGGAACAGCATGCGGGTGCGCCCGTAAAAACAAACAACACCGCCAACCAGATTATTATTCGCCCTCTCATACATAATACTCTATAACATTGGGGTTGCAAAGTAAATAGTAAATTAAAAACTTATTATGCCTAAACTAGAGAGAACTACTGAATAATTCTTACAACCACGCTTCACGAAGAACGGGGTTCACGGCAGCTGCGACCATCAAAGAAATGATCAGTCCAGCGGCCACAACAAGAAGATCTCGTCGGGCCATTTTCAATGCTGACTTTAAACTATCTCCAACAGCCCAGTTCATTGCTATCTCACGGCCACTCAACAGTCCAATAAAGACCCAGGTGGTGCTCATTGGGATGGTTGATACAGTAAGTTTATAAATAAGAATGAGAGCATATAATAAATCGATAACAGCAGCTGCTCTTACGTCGGCAACATTCTTCTTTTCGCTAACAACCTCTTGGATCTTCTCTCCTCTCTGATAGAAAAGAAGTCCCAGCCCAAAGAAGATAAAGCCAAGGAAAGCCAACAGTTGTGTAACATTTAGCGATCTCGGAAGGAAAATGGCAATGTTTGCTGCGTCTTGCGCCAACCAAACGGCCCACAATGCGCCAGTTGTGACGAATTGAGCGACATACCAACCCGGATGTGGTGTCCCCACGAACTTCTTGTTCATCCAACGCCCTAGAGTGCCCCACAAGGCGATAGCAGCCACGAAGGCCACCGCGTACCCTCCAACGGACTTGAAGAGCACACGGGAGATGCTAGACGCCTCTGTGGCGAAACAAGAGAGCAATAGGATCGATGTTGAGACGGGCATTCTCAATCGCGTGAGCAATAATAAAACTAATGGTGCCCCAACTTGCAAAAAAGTCAAAGATGCTGGTGCTTCATCAAAACCCTTGGAAGCCAAGCGTCCATAAGAGACATCACCATCAAAAGAAACCCAACCCCAAATCATAGTAGCAAGAAAGATACCGCCGATATATAACCAGAGCACCCACCACTTACGGTTTAGGTTAGAAGAAATAAATGTTCCAAGTGTTTGAATGGAATCATTAGAAATAGCTGAATAGGCAGCAAAAGCAAAGCCAAGCCACATAGCAGCAGCCGGAAAACCCGTCACACCACCAGCGAGAAGGATACAGATAAGAAAAACAACCAAAAAGTATTTTTCTTGAATAAACCAGTTTATAGTATTTTCTTTTGTCATTATGGTAATGTTAGTTTAAGATCCAAACCAAACTGGTGTTCAACTTGGGGGTTGACAGAGTTGGGAAGCTGTAGAACATACCGCGGAACAATGTCAAGAAAGTCATTAGGCTCAATAATATAGCCCCAATCCATTTTTGCCCTCGGTGGTTCATGTCCCACAAAATCGATTTGAGTAAGAAAAATACATTGATCATAGCCAAATGTAATCTTATTAGAAACCCAAAAACCATCCCTTGTAGCAAGAGCTTCACAAGGGATTAGAAATAACAACGAAAAAAACAACGAAAATAAAACTTGCTTCATAATTCACCTATCGAATAAAGCTTTGTAATGTTATACACGATAAGTAGGAAAACGTAAAGAAAAAAGGGACGGTAATAACACCGTCCCTCAAAACTTCACGCGGCTGTCACAAAAGTTATGGACAGGGTGGCACACCATCCCACATTCGATCAACACTTCCTAAAAGATCAGGTGGCCACGAAAAAATAAGCGCTTCCCACCAAACATCTGCATAAGGGAACTCTTTCTCTCTGGCTTCAAAGATCAGTTCACCGAAAAAATACAACCGCAATGTAGCATAACTAGCGCCGTATCCATGATCATTATAATAATGAACACCGACTTTGTATGTTGCACCAGTTTCTGGGTTATCCAAGTTGATGTTTTCTGGTCCTGCGCCATCAGTATCGTCAATGTCCAATGAAGGATCATCACTAACGGTACCAGGATCACCCCAGTTAGGCTCTCTTGATCGGAAATGGCAGTCCCAAAAAACGCTTTCCCAACACCCATTTGGATGAACTAGGTGAAGATCTAGATCTGTACCTGCTCCAAAACCAGTATCTGTCTCGTCAGGATCATTTGGTGTTGTCCAAACTAGCTGAACGTGAATATCTTCACCCGGTCTGGCAACCACACTGACCGCAGAAGGATCTGAAATACAGCCTCGATCATCAACAACTTCCAGATTCAACACATAACGCCCGGCCAAATCAACAAAAAATGACGTTTCGGACGCATTATCGGGCAAAAACTCCGCTGTTGAGCCTTCGGGAGCCTCCGCAACCGACCAAATATACTCTATAATGTCCCCATCTACATCGGTAGAATCGACCGCAGAACACGTTAAAGTGTCCAAAGGTTCCACAAAAAGATCAGAAACAGGGGGTAAAGAGCTTCCCTGAACGGTACAAGCCGCCCTCGCAATAGGGCATTCGTTGGTTGTCCCTATTCCATTTAGCTCAATGTCTATTTCTGGGGTATAAGCATCATTAGAATCGATCTCCAACAGGCCACTTTCCACTTGTAGATCGGCTATTGGGGTAAAACCAACAACAAAAGCACGTTCTTCGGCGGGCAGAAGCTCCATTGGGAGTGTGGGAAGGTTGGATAATTCATAAGCACCGGAGGAACTTTCGTCAAGATCAATAGAAGAAACGATAAGAGTTTCCCCAAATGTAGGATCTGAACAGTTTTGTATTGTAAATGTTTCCTCGGCAGTTCGGCCAACAATGCGTTCACCAAAATCATAAGTGCCTTCATTATTCGGTACAACCTCAATACAAGGTTCAGCACCGTTAGCCAAAATCTCCACTTCAGTATTTCCGTCAGCTGTAGAAGGATCATTAGAACGAACGATCATGACACCGGTATCAAAACCATCATCAACAGGATCATAGTTAATAGTTATGGTCTGGCTTTCGTCAGCTTCGAGTTCTAGACCTTCACCAGAAGTCGGATCCAATAATTGATCTTCGGGAATAACAAAAACACCATTACCACCAATAATAAAATAATCAGAGACAAGAAGAGGTCTACCGCCAATGTTAGAAATAGAAGCAGAGATAGAAGAGTGGCCACCCGCTGGAACACGACCAAAGTTTATTGGATTCGGTGTAACATATAAACGGGGAGCACTTTCGGTGATGCGAAGAGGAACACGAGTTTCACCTTCGGACTGAAAGTCATTGTGGGTTAGGATTAGTGTTCCTGTTGGTATACCGTCTTCCACGCCAGCATAACCGAGTCGAATGATCCATGAGTCATCGGGCTCAATGCGAACCAGTTCTCCGTCAAATCCGGAGACAACAGAAAAAGATTGATGTCCTCGTATCTGAACATCAGAAATAACTAAAGCACCAGAACCCCCATTTTCAATAAGGAGTTCTTGTAAGTCGGTATCCCCCTCATTGATACGGCCGTCAAATAAGACAGTTTGAGGAGCGACAGAGATGGCGGGAGCATCGGCGCGTTGAACAGAGTCGCCGCAAGATGTAGTTGCAAGAAGAACGAAGATGGAAAATACGAATGTGTATAGGATCTTCACTTCTAGTTCATACCTTATATTTAAATATAGATTATTTTAAAATACCCGATAATTTCTTCCAGCGATCGAGAGTTTCATTGAGGGTCTTATCGGAATCTTCTGTTAATTCTTCGTCTTCTCCGAG
>Ga0209128_1003053_pt1 | contig 10485 bp, 13 predicted proteins | sample ETNvirnome_6_100_FD_184072 | JGI IMG/M metagenome (GOLD analysis project Ga0209128, IMG submission 184072) | Marine viral communities from the Pacific Ocean - ETNP_6_100 (SPAdes) (version 2) | ecosystem: Environmental > Aquatic > Marine > Oceanic | place: Pacific Ocean | collected 2013-06-19 | reverse complement strand
TTTATTATAACATGATACAGATAATATCTTAAATATCATATAAATATAAACACTAAAAGTAATTAGTCAAGTGATATTTTTATTACTCTCGGGAATAATCGTCTTCTAAACGGACGACATCATCAAGATGCGGAGTGCTTACTTCTATTACTTCTACGTTGCACTCTACAGCAGCGAAGCGATGGACTTGACATGGTTCGACGTGGAATGATTCACCTGGTAGTATTTTCATTGGCGTGTCGTGCTCGTCGTAGTTGTATAGAATACCTTTTATCACATAGAGCGTTTCCTCTTTTACATTGTGATATTGTTTTGAGAGGCGATGTCCTGCTTTGATGAAAAGCAGTTTTCCAACGTAGTCGTCGGTTTGCGCCCAGTGTATCTCGTATCCCCAAGGTTTTTCTATTTTAGTCATTTTCTGCTTCCTTGTTGAAAAATGATTCGGAGTTGATGTTTTTATCATCTATAAATAAATCGTAAATAGGCTTGCCGAATCTAAGTCCATGATACTTGACTCCCCATTTCTCAAACTGGTTTTCTGTAACTTTTCTCCAGTCTATTCCAGATCCAGTACCTCTAGCCGTCCAATACACTATATTATCTCCATTGTCATACATCTGGTTGATCTTTTCGATATTTTGTTCTATAGGAACTGCTTTAGAATAATTCCTATCTTCTGGCGACGTGCAAATTGTTTCGTCAATGTCTACATAAATTATCATGTTTTCTCCTAAAAATGCTTGCTATAGAAATTATCATGCGCGAAGTCAATATCAATTTTCCGCTGTGCGAGGTTCGTCTTAAGATTCAACAATACCGTAGAGAATGACTTTTTGTATTCTTCGTACCCCTTCGTATGTCCGTGAGAGTACCTTCCGACATCAAAATCTCCAAAACCTATGCAAGATATTGTAGTTAAGTCAATAAAATAATTCAATACCATTGGCAGCAAAAAACATGAAAATTTATCTATATTAATTTTCCTTTCACCATTATATAAGACAAACTGTTTTCCATAATCATAATATGGAATTTCTTTTTTTACAATTGATTGAGAGGTATCTGGGATTTTCTTATAAACTGATGAAAAATTGTCAAGAAATTCTAAAGCGGTAAATTGTTCAAATCTCTTTTTATTTTTCTTGAAACTATTGCAAGTAAAATTATGCTCATAAAACCTCTTCATATTATTATCGTATAAGTCGGCTATTAATAAAGTAGTATTGCTAAAGAAAGTTGTCTTATTGTTCGTAAAGATATCATAATGCACATTGAAAGTATTCGGATCAATAAAAGAGAAGTAATCGGGCTGTATTTGCAATCCATTAAGGTATGAAACTGCGCCAGTAAAGCATAATAACTTATATCCCTCATCGCGATATTGGATGAAGCGCTTATTGTTAAATGATTGGATTCTTGACGAGGGACCAATAAGCAGTAGTTTTTCAACGTCTTGTATCATTATTTCTTTCATCGGGGTTGTATAAATATTTTTTATACTCACATCCAAGTTTATCAGACAAAACATTCGTTGATAAATTGCAAGAATGTCCATGTCCAAGGTTTTTAAATTTAATGTTTTTACCAACATCGTGCAACAAATAATCCCAAAAGGCTAAATATTGTTCTTTATATAGTCTCAATATTTCGTCCTCTTTTGATGTATCTTCTATTGTTCCAGTTGGTGGTTTAGTTCGTTCAAAAACACTATTGTCGTATTTGTCTCTTTGATTTGTTGGAACGTATCCATCCATTCCTGCAAAGTGTATTTCTTTAGCTCCAAGAGATATAGCAATACATGTCAATCTTGGAATGCTTCCAATTCTAGAGTGATATCTAGTCATTGCCCAAAACACTTTTTCTGGATATTTATTCTTGAATTCCCTCATTTCGGCAGGACGGGTATACTTGTTTTCGAAACACACTATCGTGCCATTCTCATCTATGTATCTTAGCAGATTTTCATCACTTAGATTTGTCTCATCTCCTAAAGTCACCAAATCAATCTTAATATTTTTCAACTTGTCGTTTTTGTAAAAACTATTGCAACTCCAGATATAATCATATTCAGATACGTCGTAACCCATCTCCAGAGATGGACCTGCGCCGATAATCAGTATCTTGGAATTTTTATACTTTTTCAGATAATCAAAATCTTGATAAGCTATTTCTTTATTGACACTGACATTGTGCAATCCTAAATTCTCTATAGCGCCTCTCAGAAAAAGTGTCCCATTTCTCAGCAATCTCGCAAAATCCTCTCTAGGGCACAAAAAGCTTGAGCCTTTCATGTGCGAATACATTTGATCTACTTGTTTAGTCCAAATCATACACAAAACTCGCTTTTTAACATTGAGAGCATTGTCGAATCCCAATACTTTCCTTCATTGTAGTAGTGTTGTCTCAGCACTCCTTCGTGCTGAAAACCTAAATGTTTATACACTTCCAATGCATCATTGTTGGTGTATACTTCACACCATATCTTATTTAGGTTCAAATCGTTAAACCCGTATTTTATAAGAGTTCGGAGGGCATCTGAGCCATATCCGCCAGAACGATATGTTTTATCTCCGACATAGATTCCGAATTCGGCATGTCGGTGTAACCAATCAATGTAATATAGTCCACAGTGTCCGATTAAGGCACCAGTGTTATTTTCGTGAATTTCAAAGTTAACCTGTTCTCTGTCTGACTGAACTCGTTTAGTATACCAGTTTTCTTGCATATCTTTGCTGATTTCACGGTATTCTCTAAAATACTTTCTCATCTCGGGTTGGTTTCGCCAGTTTCTCATCTGTTCTAGAGATTCTCTCTCCACTGACGTTAAGTGTATTTTTTTACCCCTTAGCATCAAACATCTCCAAAGTTAATATAACATCCTCTTCGATATCGCAATTAGCATGGCTGCCGAGAACGGTATAATAATCTTTCGCAGAGATTGAATCTTCAAGGCATGGGCGCTTCGTTGTGAGATTCTTTTCGATCAAGACATCTCCCTTATTTATTTTCATAGAAGTGACAACAGATCTCATTGCTTTTGAGAAAGCCTTTTCACTATTCGTCAATTTTTCTTCTGTATCTGCACACATAACTTCTGCTTTTCTTATGTTTTCTACCATGATTTTTAGTTCATGTGGCTCAATGGCAAAAGGATGATCTGGTCCTGGTAGACGACGGGAAAGAGTAAAGTGTTTCTCGATACAAGTGGCACCTTTAGACACAGCAAGAGGCGGGGCTAAAATACCCCGTGTATGATCAGATAAACCCACTTTTACGCGGTGGTGACATATACCACCATATTTTTGAAGGATCTTGTCGATTCTGTTCAAATTAATGTCCTCGTCTGGTGTTGGATATGCATTATTGCAATGCAAGATAGTGATATCTGGGCGCACCTGTGGCAGATATTCTTTAGCAACACACTCTATGATGCCCCCGATACTATATAAATTTGAGCCTATTCCTACAGAAATTATCAATGGAAGCTGAGTCGAAGCAACCATGCGTACAAATCTGGGATCTGTTGATTCGAATCCTGAGACTTTAAGTCTCTTTACTCCTATCTCAACCAGTTCCTCAACAGCCTGCTCATCAAACGGAGTTGACATAAACTCAATGCCAACTTCGTCACAGTAAGCTTTCAAATCTTTTTGCCATTCTCTTGGCATCTGTATATCTTCTATTAATTTAGAGATGTTTTCATACCCTGCAAAATCTGGCGTGTTTTTGCTATACAGGGTATTCGATGAATATGTTTGAAATTTACAAGCGTCGGCACCAGCTTCTGCCGCTGCGTCGATTAGCGCCAATGCCTGTTTAAAAGACATGTTATGATTCGCGCCAGCTTCGGCAATTATAAAAGTTTTCTTTGTCATTTATATTTCAAACTCATGGCTCAATGGCAAATTCAAGATACTGCTATGAAGTCTTTCTAAGTTTGGAAGACAATCTCCCACATCATAATAACTTGTCTTATGTAGCATGGGATAATTTCTCGCTATTCCTGTTTTAGATATAATATCTTCAGCATCGCTCGTAATAGCTGTTGCAAAATAGTAAGATGACATCTCATCGTGCTGCAATAAGTTATATCTTTTTGCCAATTTGGTAAAATTCAATTTTCTATTATTCAGATTTTCCTCGTATCTCTCAATCTGAGTAAGTCCGATAGTGGCATTTAGATTATTCATATAAAACTTGAAGCCAGATTGCGTAATGTCATAATTCATTGCGCCCTGCTGTCTGCCAAAATTCCTGTAATTCAAGAAGTATTTGGAAGCAGCTTCGTCATTTGTAGAAACCATGCCTCCGTCAGATGTGCAAATTGGCTTATACGGATGAAAGGAAAAAAATACATAGTCGCTCTTGATTGTTGGCGTAGCGCAGTGAGCGCTGTCAGTAACCACTATTTCATCTCCAAACAATTCGAAATCAGGTATCATACTAACACCTCCGTAGAGGACTGGCATTACTATGGCTTTTCTGGAATTAGTTTGATGTCTTTCTCTAACTCTTTTATAGTCTTCGGAGCAGAATTGCAAATCATTTCTAACATCAACAAATATCAGTCTGTGTCCAAAATGTTTAGCAGCCCAAGCTGGTGAGGTAAAACCTAACGATGTTGTGTATACGTCACAAGAACCATAAATCTGTTTAAAATATGCGAATAGCATAAAAGCAGCGGCGGAAGCTGAATTCGTTGATATATTATACTCTTTATTGGAAAGCTTGGCGAAACCTTGTTCAAACAAAATTACATTTTGCCCGAAGCCTAAATTGCCGCCCTTTAGAAGCTCGCTTATCTTTTCGGCGTCGGATGGGCATATCTTTGTTTCGAAAAGTCTCATTCCGACTCTATGCTTCCTTTTTTGATAAGCTTTATCAACTGGCTGACTTCATTTGAAACGTGCAATGCGGAATTGAAATGCTCACCGTTATATTTCTCCCACTCAGTGTTGTGCTTCCTCTCGGTATACTGAGGGCGGACACAGAGTAAATTTATATCTGGCACCTTGAATGTAAAAGGTAGTTCAGTTTCAGCCAACATATCTTCATGCAGCTTCTCGCCAGGTCTTAATCCAATCAAGTCATAAACAACATCTTGTGCAGATATGATTTCAATGGCGCTTATAATTGTGCTCATGCCAAAAGATTTAATTTGAGGAATGAACACTTCTCCTCCTTCAGAATGATATACTGCTCCCAAAACAGTGTCTACTGCATCTTCGATAGTAAACAAAAATCTAGTCATTTCCAACGATGTGACGCTAATGTTTTTTCCTTCGTTCAATAGTCCTAACCATAAAGGAATAAACGAGCCTCGACTACATATAACATTTCCATATCTTACTGATGAAAATATTGTATGATCGCTATTGTAGTCATAGTTCGTGAAGAGCCTCTCAGCGATAAACTTTGAAGATCCATAAACATTCACGGGTTGACAGGCTTTGTCTGTCGATATAAGAATGCACTTGTCAATATGATTTTCGAGACAAGCTCTCGCAACATTTTCGGAGCCAGTTATGTTTGTTTTTATACACTCGTCTGGGTGTATCTCCATATCATCAATTCTTTTCAGTGCTGCCGTGTGTATTACAATGTCGGGCTTTTCGCGAAATATAGAGACGGATAACTTGCTATAATCTCTAACGTCTCCAATAATACACTTAACGTCTTTATTTTGCCCAAAACTAAGTGCTTGCTTTCCTTCGTCCCTGCTGTAGACAACTACATGCCCACCATTATGAATGACTCTTTTTACCAGAGCCTTGCCTAATGTGCCAGTTCCGCCAGTAATAAAGAATTTTCTTCCACTTATAAAATTATTCACGAGTCTACTCCGTCATTTAGTTTTTATATACCAATATAATAGCACGATTTCTTTTATCTGTCAAGCGTTATTTAAACTTTTATATAACGTCTCATATAATTTGAATTCCCATTCATAATCGATGTCGAAGATTTCTTCTTCACTCATTGTCCATAATTTTATTTCATTTGGAACATTGAATCTGCCCATCCAGATATCGCGCCCGATTGATTCTGTTGAACTAGCATATAGGCAGTGCGCCGCTGCTTTAATAGGATCAGCAGTCTTTGTATTCATTACTGCTTCGGACATTGGAGTAAGAAATACACCATCTTTGTCCCAATAGTAATTCTTTTTTTCTACCACTCCAAACATTCCATCGTTTTCTATTTTACAATAGTCGAAATAGAATTCCTCTATCGTCTCCTTCTTTAACATTGGGGCGCAGGCATTTACCATGACAACATGCTTAAATGGGATTTTATCCCACCAATCATATATTTCAGTCATTGGAGTGCCTTCAGACATTGCGGACTTTTCAGAACGATGGAAAACGTTAATCGGATATTTCTCACAAATTTCTACGAGTTCTGACTCATAGACAGAAACCCATATATTTTCATTTGGTATTTTAGAGTCAACTAATTTTTGTAAACACAGGTCCATTAGCGTCATGTCGGCAAAAGGTCTTATCATTTTTCTTTTACATCTTTGGCTCGAAAGGCGAGCTTGTACAATGACGCAAACATCATTAGAATCTTTCATCAGTATCCCCTTAGTTTCTTTCTAGTACCTAGTTCACTCTCTGCTACTCTTTTAACTCCGTCGCCATATGCAAGTTCCAGTTCTCTGATTCCTTTTACCAACTTAATCAATCCTTGAGGCTCTACTGATGATAATTGATCTGTACCCCACATCGTCCTATCGAGAGTTATATGTCTTTCTATTATAGTGGCTCCAAGATATATCGCCGCGACAGAAGTTCCAAGTCTAAATTCGTGTCCGCTGTAGCCTACCTCGCAGTTATATCGTTCTTTTAAAGTTCCTATGCAAGATAGATTTAATTCAGAGATAGGTGCTGGGTATGTAGAGTTGCAATGAAGTAGACTAAAATCAGCCCCCGCGTCTCTCATTTGTTGAACGGCAACATCTATCTCTTCAATATTGCTCATACCCACGGAGAAAATAACCTTTTTGCCCATTTTTGTTATTGCCTCCATAAGTTCTCTATTTGTTATCATGGCTGACGGTACTTTAATGAATGGAATGTCGTAATCCATCAGAAACTTGAGACTATCAACATCCCAAGGAGAGGCAGACCATGCAATGCCTCTGAGCTTACAGTATGCGTCTATTTCATCGTATTCTTTCTTTCCGAACTCTACACGATGTTTGTATTCGAGATAAGTCATCTTGCCCCACGGAGTATCTCGCATCACACCTTTCTGGTGTTCTGGGACGCAAATGTCTGGATTTCTCTTCTGAAACTTAACGGCATCGCAGCCTGAGACTGCTGCTACGTCTATAAGCCTCTTAGCTGTTTCTAAACATCCGTTGTGGTTTATTCCGATTTCTGCAATTATGTATGTCTTTTTCACCTATTCTCCATAAAGAACGTAGTTCCTATTAATATTATCATTTATATTGCTATTCTTTGTCAAAATCTCTATTTCTATATTTTTACTTTTAAGGTAACGCATTACCGACAATTCGCCCTTCTTAGCTATTTGCTGCTCGCATTCATTGGTATCTGATTTTAGATTGTTTAAATTGAACTTACTTGAAACATAGTTTATATCTGGCTTGTATTCTGTTTCTACATCGTAGAAATGTTTGATACTTCCGTCATTCTGAATATTAGCTCCATCCCATCCCAAGATACTGACTTTGCTAATTCCGCAGTGAACTAATATTGGAACTACCATGTCATTCATTATACCAGGTCCAATGATTCTATTATAGGGATTTTTTTGTAAAGAATTTTCTTCCCATCGATTGGCGTTCACAACAGAATTAGAATGCCTTGCTGAGACGTCGGAGCCCCATAAGATATTTGGCTCATTAGAGAACATCTGTTTGATAGTTTCCTCATCCACTAAATCTGGATTTATCCAGTTATCATAGCCTAATGGCATCTCCTGTCTTGCAAAAACAAGGTAATCCCTTTCTTTTGGAAAATCACACGTTGCGTATAGATTAGTAATACATATGTCTGATATATCTGAATATTTTATTGTTGCAGACTTTACTGTAAAAACTGGTTTATCTTTACAAAATTCATCAACCCTTTCTCTAGGAAATTCAGAGGTACTCACACCACAACTAAACACTACACATTCTAGCCCCTTATAGATGTCTTTAAACATAACTGTTTTCATCAAAAGAGACTTATCACGAGATATTTCATCATAAACTTTCTTTCTGTCTTTAACAGGTATTTCGCTCCATCTAATCATTGAAGTGTTCCAGAACCCTATTGGGCATATGTGAACTTATCTCTTCCATCTTATCAATCATGTCAATGCCAGATAGACTAAACCATTCTTCTGAAGCTGCTCCAATGAGCCTCTTTTGATACGTTACTTCCAAGTTTAGCATCTTAGCTTCCACTAAAATACGGGCGCAAGTCTCCAGATGTCCTGTGAAAAATACAAGCCTCTTGAAAGAAGACATCTTTTTCAAGAAGTTTTTAAAATCTTTATCCTTTATCAATTCATATTCTAAATTATTCTTCTCGCAATGTTTGATACCTCTCTTCGTTCTTTTAATTGGATTATCTGAATCAAGAATTGCATTTTCCTTTGTTTTCTCAGTGTCACATATAGTCCTCATAAAATCCAATTCTTCTCTTCTCCATACTGAAGATTTCAAATTGCATACATTCTGCAACCCTGTGTTTGCGACGAATACGTCTGTCGCCAATTTAGTCAGAAAGAAAACCACTACTGCATTCTTATAGAATTCAATATTTGCCAATTGATTACTTGGCGCGATAAAATCAACATATTGAATAGGGTTTCTAGTTATAAGATATTTATGATCTTGTTCGTATATGGCGTATTCTAAATTTTGTATAGCATATTCTACACATTCTCGATTTACAAAAATGAAATTTGAAAATATGAACTTCTTGTTCTTATTTTGTTTTAGAAAATCAACTGTTAGAGATTCTGATTTCATCTTTTTTATATTATAACCTATATCTGAAAACCTGTCAATAAGAGTTTCAGCATTTAATTCTGCTCCTCCTTTTATTTCAGAAAAATAAAAATCCATTACCATTATAATGTCATTATTCATTTAGATCGTCCAATTGTCTCAACCATTCCATGTATTCTGGATCTGGCTCATATACTACATCTGCAAATTGTTTAGTCATTTGTTCTTCTGTGAAGTTTTTTAAGATATGTTTTTTGAGCTTACGAGACATTCCAACATACTTTGAGTGATTTTCATAAACATCTCTCATTGTCGTCTTTGCTCCCTCTTCGGTTGGATAACACCATGCGGATTCGCGCTGTATCACTCCCTCCCAAACTGCTTGCTGTGGAACTTGTCCCATAGTGTATTCTACTTTTGCAAATAGAGGGCGTAGCTTCGCTTTCTTTTGCTTTCCGCTTTTGACGGGAGCGTAGAGGAAGTCATTTTGTCCGCTCCAACCAGGGGCGATTACGGGCAACCCGTGGTATGCTGCTTCGAAGATAGGGAGTCCATATCCTTCGCCATGCGTGAGAGTGACGAAACTCTTCATTTTTGGGTGAATATAGAGCGAGTTCATCTGTTCGAGAGACAAGTCTCCGTGAAGTAGATGGACGCTGCACTTTCTATCTGGGAACTGCTTTGTCATTTCTTTCATCGCTTGTAGACAATATTGTCCGTCGGCAGTGCTACAGTTCATCATATTAGTTTTTACTACGAGTCCAACTTCGTCGTCGTGGAACTCTTCGAGGAACCACTTGATGTTGTTGGCGAGGTTCTTCCTTGGACCCATTTGGGCGATAGTGAGGAAGTTGAAGTCGTGCTTGAGTTCGAGTTCCAAGTCATCAACCTCAAGGCTTCGAACTGGATAGTTTACAACTTCCATTGGAACCTGTGTCTTGATAATAACCTTTTCACCTGTTTGGTTATTCGTACCCTCATATGATGTTTTCTCGTAGACATTCTTTGAGTGGTTGGAGACGAGGATTATCTTGTCCATTAGTGCTGACTGCTCGATCCATTGAGGGGAGACTCTAGTTGTCTCGATACCTGCTGTGTATCCGATGTTTACTGGTGCGAGTTTCTTGAACTCGTTTGGGATAGTGACTTGGAGAGTCATATCTATTGGAAGTTTATGAGCTACATGATGTTGTGTTTTGGCAATTGTATTTCTGATATATCTTTGCTCTTCATTATCTTCGGATACTTGTCCAGACTTGCCCCACGGGATGTCTTGGATTAGGATATTGAACCTGTCTTCGTGTGCTCGCAGGGAGCGAAGGGCAAACCTTGCCTGTTCTCCATATCCTGCTCGGCGAGTTACTGGTCCTATTACTAATATTGTCTTTTTCATTATACTTCCTCGAATAAGATTGGTGAGTAACTCTTTCTGGTTTCCCAAGAGCCGTGTTTCTCAACTATGTCGTCAATGATTTCAATCCACTTGTCGCAGAAGTTATCGTAGTTGTAGTTGT
>Ga0209128_1003052_pt1 | contig 10485 bp, 6 predicted proteins | sample ETNvirnome_6_100_FD_184072 | JGI IMG/M metagenome (GOLD analysis project Ga0209128, IMG submission 184072) | Marine viral communities from the Pacific Ocean - ETNP_6_100 (SPAdes) (version 2) | ecosystem: Environmental > Aquatic > Marine > Oceanic | place: Pacific Ocean | collected 2013-06-19 | reverse complement strand
TGATCTCTCTTTGTAAATTCTGGATTTCGACCAGATTTGCGGCTTGGAAGTCCGGATCGTTGGCACCCAATTTGTGTGCCTCGATGGCGAGGTTCAATTGGTACTTCTTTTGTGCTAAAGCGGCACGGGGATCTGGCTTGGGCGCTACTGCTGGCTTTGCTACTGGCTTTGCTTCCATCTTTGCCGTACGGCGTTGCTTTGTTCTTGCTCTCTCTTCTGCAGACGCTCGGCTGCCCTGCGCCGTCACACGTTGTCTCGCAGCTACTCTTGCTGCTGCGGCTGCAGCGATGTCCGGGGGGGCTGCTACTGGCTTTGTGGGGGCTGCTACTGGCTTTGTGGGGGCCGCTGGTGCTACGGGGGCTACTGGTGCTGGTGCTGGCTTTGTGGGGGCTGCTACGGGGGCTGCTGCTGGCGTTGCGGGTGGTGGCGTTGTAGCTTTCGTGCTGATAGGCGGTTTCTTTGCCACATCACCAGTTTCTGGATCTTTCCACAAACCGGAAACCTTATCATAAATCCAATTGCCTGCGGTTCCTACGCCCTCGGCGGTTTTACCTACAACGTGACCGGCTACTGCTCCGATTTCACTTTTATTAATTTGCCTTGCAGCGGCGATCAATTGATTTAATTGTGCTGGGGTTAGACTTTGTTTTTTTGGTGCTCTTGCTGCTTTTGTTGCATCATGAGCCGCAAAAGCTTCACCGCCCCTTATTCTTACTCTACCCATAATTTATTCTCCTAATTCGCATAATATTAGTCGTCGTCACCTGACAGATTTAAAAAGCCATAACTCTGTTTGTTTTTTCACTCTACTAAGACCAATAACTCTGTTTATTTTTCCACTCGGCCCCATCTGATGTCTTGGCTTCGGGGGTGTCCCACACATCGGTGTCGCCCCAATCAGCGTGTTCGCGGTATCGTCTAATAATTGCATCTCTGATTTCTGGTGGATCATCTTTAATAAAAGCTAAAAGCTCTCTGGCAAAAGCGTCTTCGTCGTCACCGGACCAGTTTTGATGAGTTTCGATAAGCCCAGTAACCTTTGCATCAATCTCGGCGTTACGCTTGCGCACATCTAGAACTTCAGAACCGGCTTTTCTCTTGAATTCTGTTAAAGCCAGATTCGCTTCTGCTGCACCCTCTCTTGCTGCCTGTGCTTTTTCCATACTACCGGCAACCGCTTCACCTTCAGCCATACCTTGTTTCTTTGCCATCTCTTGGGCTGCGGCGGCTCTTGCCCCCAAGCCGGTTTGAGGTGCACCGCTCACTGCGGCGGCTAAACCTTCTGCGGATCGTCCTTTAAGTGCTGATTTTCGTTTTTCAGCAGCAGTCATGATGACGCCCTCTGCTTCACCGGCAACTTTCGCCACTCGTTCAGCAGCAGCAATTCCAATTTTTCGTTGTTCCCGTTTTCGTTCTAGTTCTGACATAGCCATCTTTTCTTTTCTCCTAGTTTTTTACACACCTATGGTAAGTTTAAATCGTCCTTCCAGTGTGTTAAGTGTTTTTTACCTATAATATAGACCCAACAGCCACCTATGCCGACATATGTGTCCCAATTTTGGACCGGTCCTTGTGCGCCATCTTGGTATTGCAATCCCTGTGGGTCTTCAAAACGCCACCGGCACTCAATCCACTGTTCTCTTCCATAGGTCCACGGCAAAACATCGACGCCCTCGCCGTCGCCAATTGGAGATCGCACAATTGTTCCATAAGGATTCCAATTAGGCGCAGGAGGTAGTTCTCCTAAACCGCCTACCGATTTACCAACAAAAATCGGGCGTCCTTGATCCTTGTATCCCGTTCCATGGCCGTTTATTAAACCTTCCCCAACGAGCGGACAGGAAAGTAATTCTACCTCCCAAAATCCTTGCGGTGCGCCCTGAACCATGGCTTCAGCCGCACCCAGATTAACACGATCAATTGTAATCTCCCTTCGGGGGCGAACAATAGCTGGGGGCTGGACGGCGTTGGTACCATACTCACAATAGGCAACTTGTTGATAAGTGGTTTCTGCTCCCCTGTGTCCCGTACCCAGTCCCACTCCAACCGATGTTCGTAGTGTTTCCGAAAAGGGGTGTGTTCCAGCCAACCCCATGTTTCCGCGTTGATCGGAGCTTGTACCTTTTGGATTAATAAAAGATACCGCCAAAATAACGTGATGAATTGTCATAGGATAGTTGATAGGAATTATGCGCCGATCGGCATAACCGTTGGTAAGTGCCTCACCGACGATCGTTTGATTTGGAAAAGTGCCAAGTGCTAGGGTTGAAGGGTCCATAACACCCCAATCAGTAAAGTTTCCCCACAAGGGAACGGCTATTACCTCATAACCGGCTGTGTCTATAAGCGCCCTTGGACCTTGCAAATCACTTTCTTTTCCATAACCGCCGTCGAGTTTGTCTTTAATTATTGTGTCAATTTTATTTGTGTTTGTTTGTAGACCTTGGACATCGCTGGCTGAAATAGGATCATCGCCGCCGGGGTAAGTCATACCAATTACTGGTGGAGTAGTTCCTCCACTATGAGTGGTAGGCATATTTTGGACATAAGCGCCGCTTTCGGTGCCAACGTCGTGCTGCATCAGTTTACAACGTATTTTAAGCGAAAGATTAAAACTCATCAAACAAAAAAGTTCTGGGATATTATAAAGCCATGTCGCCGGGTTGGTAGGATCAACATAAAAACGACTAGCATCTCCACCACACAACTCTGGTGCTTGAATAACAATCACATAGGTTTTCCACGGCTTTAAATTTTTATTAAGTTGATCAACAGCAAAAGGATTAAGGCGCAGTTTTTTGGACTTAAAAGCAATTGCCGGTACTTCTACTGTAACTATTTCGTTAGAAGGTCGTAATAACTCTTCGTCTACCCGATACCAGCCGGGGGTTGGGCCACTATATGGGATAGATGGACTTGTTCCTAAAGGATATTGAAACCAAGTTTGGTCTTTTTCTAAAATAGATATCTTAACCGTGTAATTGTCAGCACCGTCCAACACCAACTTTCTATCGTTGACGTGTATCCCAACGTCAGCGGGTGTGTCCCAATTCGCCGCTGCGGCTGCGACCGATGAGTGGGGATCAGCAATCCCCATACCTTCTGCTCTCTGGTCAAAGGAAAACGACAACTCGTCTAAAACAAAATAAGGGGTGTCCTCATCAGTATAGTCGGTTGCATAGTGGTCTTCTTCTTCTGCGCCATCCGTATTCATCTGAATAAACTCTTGAGGAGGTGGCAGCGTAAAGGGGATTGCCACACATGAAATAAGCGGGTCTTCCTGAGAAAACATAGTAAAATCGTTTCTCTTCGTTGCCTGCGGAAACATAGAGTTACTATTGATTTGTGGGATGTTGAGATTGATTCTAAAAATACTCTCGTCAGCATCTAGATTTTCTTTACTAACGGTACCCGCCTGAATCTGGTTTTCGACGGCGCGAAAGGTTTGAGTTGCGTCGTCGTTTGTTAATTTTATCCCTCGGGATAATTCTCTTTTAGTAATCTTCGCCACTATTCTGTCTCCTCAAGGACTGTTAGGCAACCTGAAACTATTTGCCCTTCCCACTCGTTCCAGTGCCGCGCTGATCCACCGCCGTCTGGACCCGAAAAGGAGTTTGCGTTGGTTTTACAAAGGTTCCATGGTATAACAATACTCATCGTAACTCTTGATTTTTCAGGGATACAAATATTCAGATTTTGATCGTCAATTCGGACACCATAGGGTGTTCCCCTCTCGTCGCCAACGTCGTCGACTGCTGGCATCATATCATGCACCGGGGGCGCACCAAAGGACAATCCACCGCCGGGTTGGTCCCACTGATAAAATTCACAATCAACTTGAAAGTTATTTTTCTTATAAACGATGTTTGTTAAGGACTGATTTTCAGGGACATAGGGATTATCAACTGTAATTTCCAGCATCAACAAATCCAGCCACTCGTCGTGTAGAAGTGTGGGCGATGCTTGCGCTCTGGGAGGGACATCGACACCCCACTGCCAATAGTTTTTATGATATGAGACATCAGTGACCATCGCCAATTGGACAGCATCAATAATAACCGGCTTACCAAAATAAAAAGTATTGCGCCACACATATGCATCCGGGCGTCCATCTTCTCCGAGACCGACTGTGCCGTGCGATTCTGTTGTTCTACGATGTCCTTTGACCCGATGCTTGTTGGTGATTTCTGTATTAGAGGGCGTCGTAAGAGAGGTCGTTAGTTGCCATCCCGCAGGAGTACCCACTCTCTCAAAATAATTAACGTTGTCTTCTCTTGCCCATGGGGCGCACGATTGGCTGAAGGTGGGGGCGACATCGCCAGAAACGTTTGCCGGTGGCACATATCCAAAAACATATTGAGTTTGAGTAAAGCGCCGCTTGATATCTATGTTTTTTAAATTATTAAAACGATCCACTGTTTCGTCTTGCGACTTTTCAATTCTATTACCATCAATAGTAGTATTTTCAGCAAACTGTTCTTTTGTTAATCGTCTATTTGGTTTAGCCATGTTAAGTTATGATCTCCCAGTGAATAGTTGTATTTAGAAAGGGGAAAAGGGCCTCTACATAACAGCCGGCTGCCTGCACGTCAACAAGATTGCCCAAAACTGGGTGGTTAATAAACGCATCGTTGGTAAAGTGGCTTTGGGTTATTAATACTTGTCCACCGGGTACGCCGATGATTAAAGGCGCAATAGAGGTGGGTGGGTTGACCACAAACTCTATGTTGCTATTAAAAAAACAATTAGTAAAAGTGGTTGAAGCCGATTGACCTATCCAGATGTCAACGTCAAAAATACAACAATCAAACACTATTTCAGCCGTTAGTGGTAATATTATGCTTTTGTCCTGCTTGAACCTACAAGCCCTAAAAATAGTGTTTAGAACATCGCTGTAATCTTTATTTAAAAGTCCCAACGTATATTGTTCTGTCCCTAAACCAAACTCTATTTCTTCAATAATACAATTACTAAATATCGTATTTGATGAAGTCATGTTGGGATAAAAGATTACTTTTTTGATATCACAATCAGAAACGCGAGTACCTACAGCGCCGCCTATTTTTAACTCATCTATTTTAAGGTTGTTAAGCGAACAGTCGTCGTTTTCTATTGCTATGCTTGTGACTGATGAACCCGCTACTCCCTGTATTGATGTGTTTGTTTTGGTTATTATTGTGCCTGAGTGGATAGCTTTAGATAACAAATTATAGTTACCATCGTTCCTTGTTTGTGATATTGAATCTGTATTCATCACTATGCCTATTGCTTGAGCAATATTAGCGTTCAACGATCGCTCATGGCTATCTTGTGCCTCTTCGGGCGACCTTGCAGTAATCGCCCCCAATTCATAAACCCAGCGTGACACTATACTCTTCCTCCTGCCGATCTACCCTTGCGGCGGCGGCCACCAGCCGGTCGTAGGACTGCTTTAGCAGAATAAAGTTGTAAGTGTTCTGCCCAGTTCCTTATGTGTCCAAAAAGCATCCAAGTAAAATATTTACCTTTTACGCTGTCGCTAATAGAAATAACGTCAAACTGTTCGTCATCTACTAAATAATCGCCTTGTACGGCGTTGAAGTTGCTTCCATAAAGCGGAGTCGTATCTGGATTTGTACCAAACACTTTATAACTAATCGCGTCGTCGTTGCCCGCTGCTGGATGACTATTCCACCACCTTGTTCTAATTGCCAAGCCGTCAATAATAGCTTGGATGTTGGGTGGGAAAGTTGTAGCCATAGCCACGGGGTTTTCGAAAGCATCTCCCATATCAATAATCTGGCTACACCACTCTTTATAATCTGAACCTAGAAGAGCGTTGAATTGTCCAAAATAAGTATTGGAACTGATCTGGTTGCCGGCGTTGCCATGATTAACAACGTTGCAAAATATTCCTCTAGTTCTTATTTGGTCGGCTTCTTCCAGCCCAATCTCACCTGATTTAAATACCCAATCAACCGGCTGCTCTATTGGATCGTGATGGAAATCCGTATCAATATCATAGTCGGGGTGAAAGCCATGATGAAGGGGGGTGCTATCATAATAAGCATAATAATAAAGTGCGGCTGGGTGGGTTGCGGGAACCGGGCGGAGTGCGGTGATACTGGACGCAACGACCGGATCTCCGTGCGTAAAGTATTCAATCCCCAATTCAGAACTAGGGGTTTCGCCGGGGGTGCGAACAAAGGGGATATAAAACATCAAGTTATATCGCCTCCCCAAACAACCAATCGGGTTGCCGACAAAGTTTGCTTGTATTCTTATTTGGTTTCCAGCAATATCCTCTACGCCGGCGTTGTTCCAAACCTGTGCCTGTTGATTCGCGGCCGGGTTGGGATCTTCTAATCCATATGCCCACATGTGGACTGGTTCTGCCCGGGCAGGCGGAAACACCAAGTGGATCATATTCTCGTTCGCAGCATGAGGCGCAGGTAAGTTGTTTCTTGTTACTGGTGTCCACCGCGTGTTATCAAATCTAAAATATAAATTTAGTGTCACCGGTTCTTGTATTTGGTTCGTAGGTGATTGGAACTCGGTATTGTTATCGTCCCATGTCGATTCATATTGTAAATAAACAGGATAAAGGAAGCAAGTTTGATTAACAGTTGTTTCACTGTGTGCCGGGTTGTAGGGCAACACATAACCGGCGGGCTTCTTAATAGGAGGACCAATCACAAACTCTGCGCCGTATGTTCTGGGGTGCCGAGCGGCGGCGGGTGGGTGATCATGAGCCAACTTAAAGCAACCAGATTGCTGGATTTGATCTGACGAAACCTGTAAGTCATCATAAGTATATAAAGGGCTTCTATCGCAGGCACCAGCAACGCCTTGCTCTAAAATCACATAGCTTTTCCCCGTTGCGTTTTGATTAACCGGCGTTGGCCCCCCACCATAGGCAGCTTCATCACCGAACGCTCTGTTATAAACACTTCCAACAATAAAAACTCTATCGTCCTTTGCCAACACCCAACTTAAAGCAATATTGCGTTGTATAGACCAGTGATAGTCAGCCGGATCTTGATTTGTAGCTTGGCTTTCAAAATTCCAAATATGCCAGTTCCCGTCTTGTAAAACTAAAAAGATATTCTTGGTCGGGATAGAAATAAACACAGCGTCTATGGCGGCGTTATATGCCAAAGCCACATAGGGTTCTCCTAATAAGTTATACCAAGTTGTTGCCATCGGGGTGCCTGTGCCCACGGAACCGCCAATATTATTCGGGGGTGGGATATTTAATCCCTGAAAATAATTATTTAGTGGATTGGCTATACCATCAGTAAAGAATTGATTAATATTCTTTGATATCGTCTGTATCTCCATAGTACCGGCGTTGCTATAAACGCCGTTAATATCCATCCAAATTATTCTTCCCTCTAATTTTGCAAAAGCGTTGTTGGAAATAATACCAATATTGTCGCTGATTTGTGTTAAGCGCCCTGCGTTTACAAGAGTGCCGGCACTTGGCTGATAAAGGAACGTTTCGTTGTGTGTCCAAATTAATAAACTACCGTTTATTTCTGCCATCCCCTCAATTAGTTCTTGGGACTGAATTGTAATTTGGTTCGTTGCAATAACAGAATTAGGGTTGCCTTGATCTGAAAAGTATACGTCGCGACCAACTGCATAACATAAACGATTTCCTAGCGTTGCCATGGTTTGTGGTGCGCTGAACGTAGAAACATCTAAATACCCATGGCCATCTGAATAAAAACCCGGGACAGGGACAACTTTAGAAATAACACCACTTTCACCATAGGTTTCCCACGCACATGAAGAATTTAAACTTATAAAACCGGCTGACTGTCCTGTGCGTGCCTCGTCAGACAGAAACTTTGATGCCTTGTAATACCACAATCCCATAATAGGATTACCAAAGAAAACGGCGTCGTCAAACTCTATGAAGGTGGTCATCTCTTCATCACCAGAAGAAACGTTTTCCTGATCCCAATCTAACCGAGTTTCCTGATGTGCATACCAACTACGCATCGTAATCAGTTCTGGATTATTATCGCCCGTAGGTTTATTTAATAGTTGTTCGTAGCGTGTGCCGTCTGTAACGTCATACACACTAACAATCCAAGCGTTCTGAAACCTTCCAGTTGAAACGTCCCAAGATGCTTCCTCTTGAGCATATGCCCCTGTATGGATTTTGGAACTAAAAACGCTAATAATCTGATAGTGTTCAAAGTCAGTTTTTATTAAATAACTACCTAGATGTTTTTCATATCCAAAACTATCGTCAGAAGTATTGGGTCCGGGAACGCCCGGTGCTATTCCAAATTTAGTATCAAATTGAGCTATTTGGGCAAATCCATGTCGGGTTTTCCAACAATCGTTTTCCCAAAACATATTTTGAATAAACGGACCTTTGCTTGGCGTGTTTGCCGCCATGCCTTGGACTATAAGCTCCTTTTCTACTTTAGATATTGCCATCTATTTACCAACCCGGGTCGTGTGGAACTACTTGGTTATTCGCGCCTATGACGCGTCCAAACATCAAGTAGGATTTAAACTCTTCTATTCTTGCTTTTAACTGTGCGCTAATAATAGGTTGTGCCGCTGCATCGCGCATAGTGTATTGCTGTGCGGCAAATAACGCAATTAAGTCGTGGAACTCTTCAAACATATCTATGTAGCCGGGAAACGCTGCTGGTAATACTCCCGTCCAATCGACGCCCACACTACCAACTACTTGGTCCTGTCCTATCTCTTGGCTGGGAACATAATAAAGAATAAGAGAGGCAGGAGGTATTGCATCAAAAACTAATTGTTCTCGCTGCCACATATAAGTGGCTGCTCTTGCCGTAACAATACCGTTTAATTGTGCGCTGGCGTCAGTTGCTTTAAAGTAAAAAGAGGGTACCCTCGGTGTGCCACTTTCCGTCGCAAGGGCTAATATTCTTTGTAAGCGGGGTGGGTCGTTGTTACCAGCCACGCTGCCATCCCATGAGCCACCCAACAAGCGACTACCAGCGGCTTGCGTAGCCATATTATAACTTGTAACGTTGCCGGGAGCAAACACATAAGTTATGGCGTAGGACCAAGGGTCTATATCTGTAACGATTTTTCTAAACTGGTCATAACCAATCTTTAAATAAAGTCCTATGTCTGCATCACTTACAAAAGTAACGTCTGTTTCATCTATTAAGTTGCGAAAATAGGCTCTTACTTCGGGTACTAACATCTATTTCTCTCCTATCCGGCAGGGAACATAGATCCACCACGGGTTGTTCCCTCGCCATACGGCCGTTTCGTTTGCGCCTGCTTCATCGCATCGGCATCGTTGCCTTTTCCTTCCACTCGCATGTTTTCTTCCACAATTTGTTCCTGCGCCTGTGGGCTTTCACTAAATTGGGCTAAATCAACAACCCCATCTCCCTTTGCGAAGGCTGGGAAGATCTTTTCGTGACGTGCCTGTGCATACTCTTCAACTGGTTTACCGTGATTAGATAAGGTGGCAAAGATATCTGCGATGTAATCTTGCCTTTCCTGTTCCAGATCATAATAGTGGGGGGAACGCATAAAGTCCTTGAACACTTCTTTAAAGATTTTAACGTTGTCATCAGCAAAGATTTCTACCTCGCCCACGTTTTCAACAGCGGCTTGCAACATGTCTTCGGCGTGTCTGCGGTCTGCCATCTCGTTAATCAGATAAGAGTTGTAAGTTTTAAGCGACATCTCTTTCATAGCCAACTTGGGATCTAGCATACCCATCTGGACAAGCTCGATAAGCTTTGCGTCTCTGTCTTGCTTCTCGTTGCGGAACAACGAACCAGCTTCGAAAAGGATTTCAGGAGTATCTACCAGATTGGTGTTTTTAAGTTCTTTAAAAATAACTGAACCGGTGCGGTCCATCATCCTCATCATCGTGCTTTCTTTGTAATATGTTTTCATCAACAAAAGAACCGTTATTGCTAAATCCTTTGCGCCTTTTTCAATATTTTCCTGTGTTGTGTTTAACTGGGAAACATCCTGTGCGGTGAGGGCGTTGATGGCTTTACCGCTTGTAATTCCGATTGCTCGCTTTCCTAGTGTAGTGCTGTGTGCACCTGAAACATCCATAATCTCGTTTTGTAATTGACGGATATTATCAAAGACATAAGAGGGGATTGGTGCGCCACTAATCTGCGTAGGTTGTCCACCAGCCGGGTTATAATAAATCTTCTCACCCGCCTTGGCTGTAATAGACGAGGGGGCAATACCAGAGGTCTTGGGGATTAACCACTTCGGGTTAGTCATCAACTCTGTATTGTCTAGAACTTGCGCTCTTGCTTTGTTGTATTGGTTTTGTAGGTCAATAAGCGGGCTAATTAAACCAATCCCCCATAACCTAGAGGGGATTGTGGTATAACGAATAAACTGAATTGGCGTCCAACCTTTTGGGTTTTTGCCTTTATAAAGGTAAGTATCACCCATGGTAATAGCGTATTTGCCATCGTCCCAGTGGGTTTCATAGATTTCTACTCTATTTTTGGGGAAGTTAAC
>Ga0209128_1003049_pt1 | contig 10489 bp, 10 predicted proteins | sample ETNvirnome_6_100_FD_184072 | JGI IMG/M metagenome (GOLD analysis project Ga0209128, IMG submission 184072) | Marine viral communities from the Pacific Ocean - ETNP_6_100 (SPAdes) (version 2) | ecosystem: Environmental > Aquatic > Marine > Oceanic | place: Pacific Ocean | collected 2013-06-19 | reverse complement strand
ATCAGGATAATGATGAGGCAGCTATTAAGCTTGATGCAGGACAATCTTTTATATGGAATGGCGACAATGCTAATGGTATGACCGCTGTTTTAAATGCAACTGAAGATGCTGATGCTGCTTCTTCTACAAATTTCGGAAGTTTAACAAATATTCAAGCTGATGCCGACACGGCTTCCTGCGATTTAGAAGTATTCATAGCAAGCGTATAAGGAGAGATAAATGGCTAAACCAACACTTACACCAGCTTCCTCAACAAGCACTGTGATTTTAACATCCACAGGAAGTATCGCTGTAGTGGGGAATGGAGCAGCTAACCCAACGCATTATCCTCTTGGCCTCTATGTAGACGCCGATTCCGAGCTATATGACATGAATTTTGTTAACGGAGCGTCTGATCAAGTTGCTCTTACTTACAAAAAACTAGGTGGAGATGTTCTTGATATAGAACTCACAGTTGGTAATGTTTACGCTGCTTACGAAGAATCTGTTTTGGAGTATTCTTATCAGATAAACCAACATCAAGCTAAAAATATTCTTGGTAGTGCCTTGGGCCAGTCCACGGGTTCTTTCGATCACGATGGCCAAATGATAGGAGGAGACGCAGCCGGCTCTAACGCAAACTTAAAATATCCTAAATTTAAATTTACGTATGCTCGCAGAATAGCAGATGGGGTTGCTGAAGAAGCTGGATTTGGAGGTAACTTAACTGAGTATTCGGCGTCCTTCTCCTCCTCTACAAACCAATCCACTTATGATTTGCAGGACATTATTTATAGCGCATCACTAAACAACGAGGATAATGGTAGTGGAGATCCAGTTCCCTTCAGTGGCCTTGTGGGTAACAACAAGGTTAGGATAACAAGAGTCTTTTATAAGACTCCAGACGCCATGTGGAGATTCTTTGGCTACTATGGTGGCATCAACGTTATCGGCAACATGATGACCTACGGTCAGTTTGCAGATGATTCAACATTTGAAATTATTCCTGCATGGCAGAACAAATTGCAGGCAATGGCATACGAAGATCATATTTACACTCGTATATCGCACTATTCTTACGAGTTAGTAAACAACAATTTAACTCTTTTTCCAAGGCCAGACAATAGAATCACTGATAAGTACTGGGTTAAGTTTACTATTGAGAGTAATGCTTGGGAAGACGATCCAGATGGTATCAGAGATTCGGGTGTTGGAGGGATCAATAACTTAAATTCTCTTCCGTTTGATAACCTTCCTTACTCTAACATCAATGCAATAGGCAAACACTGGATTAGAAGGTACGCCCTTGCTGTCTGTAAGGGAATGCTAGGCCAGATTAGAGGTAAGTTTGGTGGTGCGATACCAATCCCTGGAGACAGCGTTACTCTAAACTCCGCAGACTTACTGGGGCAAGCAAAAGAAGAAAAAATAGCTCTTATAGAAGAGCTTAAGAAGATTCTGGAGGAGACTACCTACTTGCAGTTAATGAAGAACGACGCTGAGCTTCTAGAGGCGACAGAAAAGATTCTGATGGAGACACCATCTCCTATATTTGTGGGATAAACTATAATGTCAAACGAATGGTCACAACCTGCTGCTCCTCCTCCTCCTCTTTTTGCTGGAAAGAAGGAAAGAGACCTTGTAAAACAGGTTAATGATGAAATAATAGAAAGAGTCGTTGGCCAAACAATAGCCTATTATCCAATAGACCTAGAAAGAACGTATTTTCACGATTTATATGGCGAAGCAGTGCAAAAAACGTTCCTACCGCCGGTAAGAGTGAACGCTCTTATAGAATACGAGGGATTAAAGACCGAATATGGGAAGAATATCGGTCTTGACAAGACTCAATCCATAACTGTTCACTTTCACAAGAGAAGACTCACAGAAGACCAAGATTTATATGTTAGAGAGGGTGATTTTGTGCTATATGGAGACTCTTTATACGAAATAGTCACTCTAGAGGAGACAGCATTGCTTTATGGCCAGATTGATCATAAGTTAGAGATATCAGCTAAGTGTATAAGAGCACGCGAGGGTCTATTTGATGCCACCTGATCGTACATATACAGAAATTAAGGATGCCAACGACAATTTAAAGGAAGTTTCCTTTATGCCCTCGACTATAGAGACGGTTGACAAGGCTTTCTTTAACTATGTTGATAATACACTGAATTTATCTGTTACCACAAACAAGGGATTTGAAAAGGTTTCAGTTTTATGGGTATCTGCGGAGAGGGCGTTTCAAATTAAGCGAGACAAAGGTCTCAGAAACGATAAAGGAATCCTAAAGTTGCCCCTTATGACAGTAGAGAGGAAAGGAATAAAAAAAGACCCGGAAATGAAAGGCGTAGCTTGGGCTCATATACCCGAAAGAAATGATGAAAAAGGTGGGGCGATTACAGTTGCAAGGAGAGTAAAGCAAGACAAGACTGGAAACTTTCTAAATGCCGACGCTTATAGGAAACACGGGTCTATGAGCGCAGCTACAGCAGGAGAGGGACAATTAAACTTTCCTTTTAGAAACCCAGGAAAAGTTGTATATGAAACGATTACGATGCCAATGCCAACGTATATAGTGGTCGATTACAGCGTTGTTATAAAAACAGAGTATCAACAGCAAATAAACGATCTTATTACTCCATTTATTACTAAGACTGGACAAATAAATAACTTTTTTATGAAGCACGAGGGACACAAATTTGAAGGATTTATTCAGGGAGACTTTAATCAGGAAGGCAACGCCTCTCAGTTGAATGAAGAAGAACGTGTGTATGAAACTGCTATTAGCATTAAAGTGCTAGGATATCTAATTGGAGAAGGGCCTAACAGAGAGAGACCAAAATTGTCAATTAGAGAAAATGCTGTGGAAGTGAAAATTCCCAGAGAGCAAGTTATTCTGGGAGATATACCTGAGCATAATCCCACTAGACTGACCAAACCTTTTTATAGAGAGTAATTTAGGTCTTTGCGTATTTAAAATACTATTTATTACGTAAAGACATCTATTTAGGAGACCTTACCCTATGGCCGAAAGAAAGTTTAGATTTGTATCGCCCGGCATATTCATTAACGAGATTGATAATTCCCAGCTACCCAATGACCTACCCGATGTTGGTCCTATTATTGTTGGCCGTGCAGAACGTGGCCCCGCGATGAGACCTGTTAGGGTTGGGTCTCCATCTGAATTCGTTGAATATTTCGGCAATCCAATTCCTGGTGGTCGCGGCGATGATGTCTGGCGTGATGGTAACTATGTTGGCCCAACTTACGGTGCTTATGCTGCGATGGCATACCTTAGAGCAGGAGTTGGCCCGGTTAATTACATCCGTCTCCTTGGGACACAGCATGCTGAGGCAACCAGTAACTATGCTGGATGGAAGGCCGGGGGAGCAATTCCTACCAACGCTACAACCACTAATGACGGGGCGTTTGGATTATTCTTATTTAATTCAGCTTCAGCAGGTATGATAGACACAGATGTAGGGAATGGAAGGTTGGCAGCCGTTTTTTACACGGATAGCTGCACTGTTGCCTTGAGCGGAACTAATTCGTCTCCTGCGGGAGATGCTGACGAGGGAACATTAGGCTTTATCGCCTCGGTGGGCGCAGGGTTAGAATTTAAATCCACCATCAGCGACGGCACAAGTACCTATACAACTACTTTCAATTTTGACAGGAACTCCTCCAAATACATTAGAAAAGTTTTTAATACCAACCCCCAGCTCCAGGGCGGTTCTGGTCCACACACGGTTACAGGAGACGTACCTAACTTGGGCAGTAAATACTGGCTTGGGGAGACCTTTGAAAGGTTTGCCACCACCACTACAGCCAACGATGCCACAGATGGCTTCATCTCGGACACCGCGTCCGGGAAGGTATACGGAATTATGGTTCCTCTGGCATCTGACACCACCGCAACCAATAATTACAGCTATAGACATAGAGGGTTCAGTGACCCAGAAACAGGTTGGGTTTTCTCGCAAGACACCTCAACAAACTACTCTGGATTTGACGCTCAGACGAGAACACAAAATCTTTTTAAAATCAAAGCTCACAACCATGGAGAATGGGCGGCTAGATCGCTAAAGATCTCTATCTCTGATATAAAAGCTTCTAGAAATGATATAGACTCATATGGAACTTTTACAGTCCAGGTTAGAAGTGCATCCGATAGTGATAACGTTCCGGGAATAATCGAGCAATTTACAAATTGTAATCTCAACCCTTCGTCTGAAAACTACGTAGCGAAGAAGATTGGCGATAGGTATATGACTTGGGATAACACGCAAAAGAGACTTCGTCAGTATGGCGAATTTAACAATATGTCTAAGTACATTTATATTGAAATGAACTCTAACGTATCCGACGGCACAGTAAGCCCAGGGTTACTTCCGTTTGGCTTCTACGGGCCCATCAAGCCACAGGACTTTACTGTTTTCTCGGGGAGCACAGCGACGTTTGACTTTGGTTCTACAAGTATAGCCGGCACGCAGATCGTTACATACGCTACGGGAAGTTCAGCCCTGGATGGAGGCATGGCAGCAGACAACGTGGTAGCTAATGCTTTCATGGCAGTCGCTGCTGCTGAAGCGGACGGCAATGAATTTACAGCTTCTTTCCTTTTCCCCCAAATCTCCACAAGAAGAAGCGCGTCAGACGGGGGCCTCTCAGACCCCACAAATGCTTATTTTGGGATTCAGACTACTCTTAGCTATGATAGTAAAAGACACGACCCTGGGTATGTTGATTATCTAAGAGCATCTCCGGGTAGTAGTGCAGCTTTCACCCCAACTAGTAATACAAAAATGGAATATTCTTTTATCTTTACCCTAGATGACATTAGTGGATCGCAGGGTGTATTTGTCTCTGGTTCGAGAGCGTCTAATACTTCACTATCTGCAATTAATTCCTCACACACGGCAGCCCTAGATGATGGGTATGATAGATTTACAATGCCACTCTGGGGTGGGTTTGACGGCGTTGACATTCAAGAGATGGAGCCGTTCAACAACGTAGACATCGCATCAGATTCGACCGAAAAAACAAGTTACGCTTACTACACCGTCAAAAGGGCGATTGACACTGTTGCTGACCCTGAGTTTGTTGAGGGGAATATACTTAGTGTCCCAGGTGTTTGGCAGCCCCTCGTAACAGACCAAGTGATTGCCGTCGCTGAGTCTAGAGCAGATTGCCTTGGGGTTATTGATATCGAGAATGTTTACACTCCGAACACAGAAACGACGAATACATTTCAAAATAGGTTAGGCTCTGTCACAACAGCGGTGAACACACTAAAGGATAGAAGAATTAATACTTCTTATGCGTGTACTTTTTATCCATGGGTCCAGATTAGGGATAATATCTCTAACGCGACTCTCTGGGTCCCGCCGTCTGTCGTGGCAATCGGAACGTTTGCCTCCTCAGAGGCGAGAGCAGAACTCTGGTTCGCTCCTGCTGGCTTTACTAGAGGCGGTCTAAGTACTGGTGCGGGTGGCTTCCCGGTCCTATCGTGTACTGAAAGACTACGCAGAGAAGACAGAGATGACCTTTATTCGGCAAATATCAATCCTATTGCGACATTCCCAAGTGAAGGAATCGTAATCTTTGGACAGAAGACGCTGCAGGTTACTCCTTCTGCTCTTGACCGGATTAATGTTCGTAGACTCTTGATTTTCCTCAAGAAGAGAATATCCAGGATTGCTGCTGGAATTCTTTTTGACCAGAACGTTAGAACTACGTGGACTAGATTTAAGACAGAAGCAGATAAATTCCTTGGCTCTGTGCAGGCCAGACTTGGACTTACCGAATTCCGTGTTATTCTAGATGAAACAACTACAACGCCTGACCTTATTGACAGGAATATCCTGTATGCCAAGATTTTCCTCAAGCCTGCTAGAGCAATTGAGTTTATCGCGGTCGACTTTATCATTACCAGAACAGGAGCGTCATTTGACGACTAATAGGAGTTACAGAAAATGGGTTTAAAATTAACTAAGAAGAATTTAAGAAAACTTATCCTCCGTGAGGTTAGAAGGCTCGTTGAGTTTGAAGGAAGAGATTGTCCAGAAGGAGAAGAATGGGACCCAGAGGGAGGTTTTGCCGACGAGGATGGGAAAGCGACTGGGGCTTGTGTTCCATCCTGCCCAGACGGCCAGGTTTGGGACCCAAAGGCCTTTGATGGTGACGGCGACTGTGTAGACATAAAAGAAAAGTCTGAACAGGAGGGGTTTCAGAAGGCAGATCCCAACTACAAGGAGGATAAACCACGCTCGCCCATCGACGGTCTCCTCACCTTCGCGGAACAAGAGCTGGGTTTCAACCCAGACGAGTGGGAATAATTTATATACACACTACTTATTAGTAGACTATAAAGGGAGATTTAACAAATGGGCTTTTGGACAACGACAGGAGTAGCAGACCCAAAGAGACAATTTAGATTTTTGCTTACTATCGGTTCTATGCCTGATGGTGCAACTTGGTATGCTACTGGGGTGGATAAGCCGGCTGTTACTGTCGGCCAGACTCCCCATAAGTATTTAAATCATACTTTTTATTATCCCGGAAATGTAGAGTGGAGTGAGGTTACAGCCACGCTCGTAGACCCAGTTAGCCCTGACGCTAGTGCCAACCTCACAAGAATTCTTGTTGAGTCGGGTTATAAAATTCCTATGTCTCCCGACGATGTCTCAACCATTTCGAAGAGTGCTGCCGTAAATGCTGTGCAGGGTGTGACAATAGAACAAATTGATTCGGAAGGCAAGCCAGTTGAAACTTGGACCTTAAACAACGCTTGGGTCACAAACGTTGAATATGGTGGAAAATTAGCATATGGGGAAGATGGTCTAACCAACATTACCGTTAAATTCCGCTATGACTGGGCAGATATAAAGACTGCGAACGCTGCTGTCGAGGGCCCTGGTGGTGTTGGTGGCAACAGATTCTGGGCTCCTGGCCAAAGTACTTGACGTTTACCCCAGCGGGGGTTATACTAGAAATAACTTAGAGGTGTTTATTGGCTAGAAGAAATAACAAGAGTAGAGTTGGAGCCACCAGTGCGCCGACCTCTCCTCCACCTGGACTACTTGATTATACGAGTCCTACAGAATTTGTGGAGTTACCAACAAAAGGTAAGCTATATCCGGAAGATCACCCTTTTCACTTGAAAGAGGAAGTTGAAATAAGATATATGACAGCAAAGGATGAAGATATCCTTTCGTCTGAGACTCTGGTAAGGAAAGGAATAGCAATAGATAGATTTATAGAAAATATTTTAGTTGATAGCGTTGATATCGGATCTCTTTATGCTGGTGATAAAAATGCTATTCTAGTGGCTGCTCGAATAACCGGCTATGGACCACATTATCTTACAAATATTACTTGTCCCTCGTGTCGTGATACCTCCGAGTACACCTTTGATTTAAGTGAAGTTCCAACGAAAGAGCTACCAGAAGACTTGCAATTTACATCAAATGGTACTTTCTTAGTTGACTTACCAACAACTGGGTTCTCGGCTGAGGTTAAGTTACTAACTGCTAAAGAACAAAGCTACTTAGCTCAATTTGCAAAAACTAAAAGATCAAGAAATTTACAAGAGTCTTCGAATACAGATTTATTAAAGATGATAATTGTCTCGGTGAACCAGACAGACAATAGAGGTGAAATCGAAAAGTTTGTAGATTCTATGCCCTCTGGTGACTCTCTAGAAGTTCGCAGGGCCTACTCTAAAGTCAATCCAAATATTGACTTGACACAGAACTTTGAGTGTCCATCTTGTAATACATCAACGGCCCTGGAGGTGCCGTTGGGTGCCAGGTTTCTTTGGCCTGAATGATAAGTACGTAGAATCTATGTACGAAGAGTTTTTCTTCCTCAAATACTATGGCGGATGGTCTTTCTACGAGTCTTATAACTTGCCTATCCTTATACGAAGGTGGTTTGTTAAAAGACTGTCGGACCAGATAACAAAAGAGTCTAAGCGCCATCAATGAATGGTTATTTGCAAACTATACTATTTATAGTATAAGGAACTCAAAGTATGACAACCGGTGATGATTTTACAAAGGGAGCAGAAGCGGCGGGCAAAGCAGCAAGCGATGCCTACGGCATCGCTAGGGATGCAGCAAAAGATGCGACTAACGCGTTGAGGGAATTCTTCGAAGAAGGTAATATCGTTAATAATGGTCTTACCGACATGGTGGGCGGTCTTAAAGCCTTCAGCGAGAACATGGCGGGTGTGCCGGGATCTTTAGCAAAGCTAACTGCTGGGACTGCGGCTTTTTATACGGAAACTGTTTTCTTGGAGAAAGGCCTCAAAGGATTAATTTCCCTCATACCAGGGGTCGGTAGCGACCTTGGAATGCTTGGCAAAATCCTTGACATAGCGTCAGAACCAACAAGAAGGCTTGCCGATAATCAGGTTACCGCAGCAATAAATTTTAACAAGTCAACCGCCGCTGCTGGCCTTTATGATGAAAAGATTGCTGGTATGGTTTTCAATCTAAGAAAGTTCGGTGTCAGCGGAGGTGAAGCTGGGAAGCATCTCCTTTCACTACACGACAACTTTACAGATTTAACTATTGGAGGTATAACACCTTCAGAAGAGAAGTTAATAGAGCTTTCTGCGATTCTAGGTGAATTTGGTGTTCCTGCGGATGTAGCTTCAGGTGCGATGCAAGACTTGAGAAAGGTTTTCGGGCAATCTGACGAAGAAATCGGTGATACCCTCCTTGGTCTAAAAGCTTTTTCCTTTGAGGCAGGCCTTTCGGCCAGCGCCGTTATCGGTAGTTTCCAGAAGCAGACACCATATCTAGCACGGTTTGGGGATGACGCAGTCAGAGTTTTTAAGGACATGGAGGCAGCCGCCAAATCTAGCGGTGTAGCAACCAGTGATATGATAGATGTTTCGAAGCAGTTTGATAGGTTTGATACTGCCACAGAGACTGTCGGGAGATTAAACGCACTCTTGAGTGGCCCATACTTAAATACAATTGATTTAATGAGAGCAACAAATCCTGCTGATAGGATGAGAATTGTATCGGAAGCTTTCGACGCTGCCGGTAAAAGTGCAGAAGATATGAATGAATTCCAGCTACTTGCCTTTTCCAATGCATTAAGAATGGGAGATGATGTTAGTGGGATGGTTAAAATGATACAAGGCGATTATGACTCTTTAATTCCTGCCATCGGTGCTGTGGGAGACTCCCAAGCAGAGCTGGCCTCAGACTTAGCGGCAGGCAGAACTGCTGACGAAAACAGAAAGATTGTAGAAGAAACCGCTATTGCAATAGATGGTTTCGGGGAAGCATTTTTAGAATTTAATAAAAACGCATTTCCAGTCATGATGGATTCAGCAGAAAATTTCAGAAAAGAAATATCAACATGGGAACCAATAGTAAAAAATGTTGTAGGTGCAATGAAAGGTATGGTAGAGCCTCTTGGCATCACCTCAGAAGGCGTGCGCGAGGCGGGGGCGGGGGCGATCAGAGCGTCTGCTGAGCGAGAGAAGACGGGAGCTGGAGATACTGCTAGATCGGGTCACCTAGAGACACCAGTAGCACACAAAATAGATGTGAAGGTCTATATAGGAGAAAGGGAACTTGACAAACAAATTGTAGAGGTAGCTACAAGAGAGCTTAGACAGCCATAATAAGGAGAAAACAATAAATGTCATCGTATGACTTATCAACGACATTAGAAACAAAAGGACATATACTAGAGTTCTATGGTGTTTTTTCGGGGCTAGAGGTATCCTTTAAGGCTTTCTTAACGACTTATACCGACACTATCAACTGTAAATGGCAGCCTGCACCTACCTTTGGAAGGCCTGACCCCATTCAAGTGTATACGGGGACAGATAGAACCATCAATTTATCTTGGGTGATTCCATCGTTTAGTTTAGAGGACGCAAAAAATAATTTAATGAAAACATCTACTCTGGCAAGAATGTTTTATCCCGAGTACTCTAGCGCAGACAACGCTAGTACAATTTCTAAAGCACCTCTAATAAAAGTTAAATTTGCTAATCTTATATATGATGCTGGGCGGGGACCAGGGGGAGATGTTAGAAATAACGGTCTTCTGGGAGCTGCCAGTGGGATGAGTTGGGCGCCTGATATGAAAGACGGGTTCTTTGACCCAGAGAATCATCTTTATCCCAAAACAATAACAGTGTCTATACCATCTTTTGCAGTGCTACACCAACACACCATTGGATGGGAAAAGATAGAGGCAGCACCAGCAGGCGAAGGAGTCTTCGGAAAGCGCACCAACAAGAAAAAAGATAAAATTAACGACCGCAGAGCAGACGCTGCTCAGGCAGCCGCACCAAATTGGGCCTCAGACGCCTCTTTGTTCCCGTGGTCCTCTGCACCACAAAGAGTAGCAACTAATATAGGCCAAGATCCAAATGATATTGTTGATATCGCTCATCTTGGTGGTATATTTAAAGGTAAAAAGTAATGTCTAGATATTCTGGCAGGAAAAAGTTTATTAATAATAGTGAATATTA
>Ga0209128_1003047_pt1 | contig 10494 bp, 4 predicted proteins | sample ETNvirnome_6_100_FD_184072 | JGI IMG/M metagenome (GOLD analysis project Ga0209128, IMG submission 184072) | Marine viral communities from the Pacific Ocean - ETNP_6_100 (SPAdes) (version 2) | ecosystem: Environmental > Aquatic > Marine > Oceanic | place: Pacific Ocean | collected 2013-06-19 | reverse complement strand
GATCCAACCGGCGGCGGCAGCGGTGCCCGTAACGCGAAAGAACAACAACAATACAATGAAGTTCTGCAGAGAACCTCAGAAATTCTTGGTAACAACGCCCAGGCGCGAGAGTATGAATTAAAACTCTTAAAGCAAAAGCTGGCCGGTCTCCTCGGGGGCGAAGATGCCATGACGCGCATCAATGCTCTGGCGGCCGGACGAACCGAAGGCCTTGGCGACATGGTAGATATTGAAACCAAGCTGACTGAGGAGCAACGTAAACAGCTAAAACAACTTTACACAATAACCGAGGGAATGGAGGACTACGGAAGAAAACAGAAAGTAGTTCTAGGTGAAATAGCCAGCGGTATCGGATTAACTATGCGACTTGAAGAAACTTTTATGGGAAGTGTTTTAGAGGTTACTACTGCCCTTTCAGCCCAAGGTGATGCCGGAAACAAAGCCCGTGCAGCCTTCAAAGAACAATTAAAGGACATTTTTAAGTGGGAAAATATTGCACTCAGCGTTTTTACGGCGATTGCAGAACAAACAATAAAACTCATCAGCCAGCTTGATGAAGCCCGGGCCAAGTTAGCTGGGTTGACAGGTGCCGGAGAGGAATTTTCTGGTGCGATGTATGCTGCTCAACGACAGAGCAATTTGATGGGCGTCTCAATGGACGACGCAGCCACAGCTACCGGTGGGCTGGTTGCTGAAACAGCCAATTTTGCTAAACTTAATAAATCGTCTCAAACTGAGGTGATTAGAACCACCGCGATGCTTGAAAAACTGGGAGTTGATACGGCTACAGCCGCAGCTACTTTTGATTTTTTCAATAACAATTTGGGGATGACAGCCCACGAAGCCAGCAACACTCAGAAACAATTGGCAATGCTTGGAAACGAGATCGGAATTTCTTCCCAGAAAATCCTAAAAGATTTCCAAGCAGCGTTACCTACGCTTGCTGTGTATGGCAGACAATCCGTCGACGTTTTTGAAAACTTAGCAGCAGCCGCTAAGGCCGCTAATGTAGAAACCGGCGCTCTATTGGGGATCGCTAAACAATTTGACACATTTGCTGGAGCTGCCGAGGGCGCGGGAAAACTAAACGCTCTATTGGGAACTCAACTCTCGACTACTCAAATGTTAATGATGAAAGAAGACGAACGTATTGAAACTCTCATTAACGCAGTGCAAGCACAAGGAGTAGCCTGGGGTGATATGGATAAATACACTCAACTTGCTATTGCACATGCTGCAGGCATTGACGATATGAATGAAGCCGCCAAAATCTTTGGCATGAACACAGCAGAATATCAAAAGAACCAAAAAGTAATGGCTAAGAACGCAGAAGTACAAGAGAAATTTGAAAAAGCGGTTGCTAAAACCGTCCCCGTTATGCAAAAGTTTAAGCTATTGGCCACCGAACTTATTATTGCCGTCGAACCTATCTTGGATTGGCTCGGATGGGTAGCAGAAGGACTAACAGAGTTTGTTAACGGGTTGGATGAAACCACTAAGGCATGGGTCGTAGGGGTTCCCCTCTTCATCGCCGGGGGAGCGTTGCTGTTAAAAATGTTTATGGGCATTACCGGAGCAATGACCGCGATGGCTACGGGAGGCCCACTAGCAGCAGGTGGAATTACAGCCGTAGGCTTAGCGGCTGAAGGGGTTATCGCCTCTTTGAGCACTCTTTTCGCTGTTCCCGGTATTGGACAGATTGCTGCCATTATTGCTGGTGGGGCTTTAGTTGCGATTGGTATCATCGGAGCCACCGTGGCTATAACAGCCGATGCACAAGCGAGAATTGCCGAAGCCGAAGCAGAACAAGCAAAAACCAGAGCCGGCATGCTTAATACAACAGCGCAGTTGGCTGAATCGTCCGGTGTTCTTTTGGAAAATCTCGTCGCTTTATCGGTGACCACATTCGATACGGCGATTGCTGGTTTGAATAGTTTGATTGAGGCTGCTAACGAATTTGGAAATATGAATCCAAAAGCTAGTGCTACTCTTGAAAATCTTGCCCTTATAACAGTAGGGAAAGCCAAAGATTCTATGACCAATCAGGTTATTGAGGGGACCAAAACTACGATCAATGCTAGCGTTAACAATGTTTTTAAAGGAATGAAAATGGAAATCAAACTGGATAATCAAAATACTCTCAAAGGCTATGTCACTAAGATAGCAGAAGGCGTCGTCGACCAACATTAAGGAACTAAATTATGTCAACAATAACCGGTTATGCTGAAAAATCTGGTTCTGAATTAAAAATCTTCTCTTTGGTAACAAAGGAAGATGTAAAATTTAGTGCTTTTTTAACATCTTTTGCTCAGACCTTTACATCTAATTGGAATGCCGAGGTTGTTTATGGACGCAACGATCCTATTGGAAATTTTCAAGGAACCCAGCGAACTCTTAACGTGGCCTGGGATGTGCCTGCGGCCAACTGGGAAGAAGCCAAAGAAAATTTGGGAAAGATGAACAAATTAACCAAAATGCTTTATCCCAAATACTCTGTAGCTCAAACCACTGTCAAGGTTGCCGAGGGAGAATTTAAAGGAGAGACGCGCACCGTGGGTTCTAATGCATTGTCTCTCTCAAAACCACCTCTTATCAGATTACAGTTTGCAAACCTTATTAAAAACCATGCAGGAGGCAAGCCAGGGTTGCTTGGGTGGATTGGAAATTTCTCTTGGACACCCGCTATTGATATGGGGATGTTCACGGTATCCAAGAAACTTTATCCCAAAGTAATAGCTTTATCTATTGACTTTACGGTTCAACATGAGCACGACCTCGGCACAATCTCGGGAGGAGACACTCCCGCTACTTTTCCTTTTGGAGGATAACAGATGTCAAGATATAATGGAAGAAGAAAAGCTTTTAATAATAACGAAATGTACAAGGATCTTTTGGAGACTCGGGGGATGGAACAGATAATTCAATACACCACTCCGACTTTTAAATATCCCACAGAAGAAGAATATAACCGCATCCGCACCACCAATTATACTTGGAAAACCGGAGATAAGTTTTGGAGATTGGCTGCTCAACATTATGGAGACTCTCGATTATGGTGGGTGATCGCTCAATTTAACAGAGTCCCAACCGAAAGTCACTTGGACGTTGGAGATGTCGTTAAGATCCCTCTTAATCTGGCAATTGCGTTAGGAGCGCTTACTTAATGTTCTCAGTTGAAGTCAACTATAAGTATGATGATGAACAACAATTCAAACGTTGGGCTGATTTTACAACAAACCTACGGGACTGGGGCGCCTTTAGAATGCCCCGACAAGCCTTGGAAGTTTTTGGCATTGACCTCTACCGCATAAAAGATCCAGATCTCTATAAAGCCACAGGGCCGACAAAAATACAAGGCTGGCAACAAGAGGCGTTAGGTTATTTTTTGGCCTTAAAATTTCAACCGGACTGGTCTCAAGGATCTGGGAAAGGTATTACATTTACAATAAATGTTAAAGAAAAAAATGAAGATCTTAGAACTTTCACTCTTATTGTTTATAGCGATACTTATGTTCCCAAAGAACTGACCGTCGGAGGGAAAATGGTCGGCGGTGCGAAGCAAGCTGAGGGCTCTTCTAAATATGATGCCATCACTCTTGACAGTCCCAGATCGAAATGGGGCTGGAATATCGATGACGGCGAGACGGGTCTGTGGTTTGTAAATGAAATCGCAAAGAATGCCGGTCAAATTATGCAACTTGATCCCGATTTAATTCTTAAAAACGCTGCCATCGAAAACATGGTTGGAGAGAACTATACATTCAACAAGCTCAATGCAGCATATGGTGACCAAATTGCAGGTATCTTGCGTGGAATTGCAACCGGGCAGATACATTATGACGATGGAACGACCGCTGATGGCTACAAGTATTCCATTGTCCTTTCAGATGAACAATGGGATATGGTCACCCCTACACAACATTGGCAATCTGGTCATGGAGTTTGGCAACTAGGGAGTACGAAGAGCCTTACCGAAAAAACAATCAAAGGAGAAGACCTTGAATCAACAGGGACAAGTGCATCTACCACGCTTGCACACCTTAGTGATAGTGTTATCAATGATTTAACTGCTCGTGACATTACTTTGATCAAGGGTATCGGAGGAACGGGAAAAGGAACCGTCGGCGGAGGTCATGCGAAAACCGAACAAGATGCTTTCGGAGAACAACTCGCAGAAATGGCAGGTCAGATCCAAAATAAAACTTTATCCGAATATAATCTTATTCAAGGAAAGGCTGCTTATTCCCACTTCTTTGACTGGAGGACCGCCTTATCTATGACATTGGCACTAGGGAGAGATATTAAAGATTGGGCAACTGATGCAGAGACGGATCAAAATACATTGAAAGCAATTCTTACACTAATTTATTCGAATTTTCTTATGGATGTGATGCAGATTGAAGACTCCGGATCCGAGGATATGTATACTCCCATTGTCGAAGCCTGGAAAAAATGGACAGAAGATACGGCAACAATTTACAAACTGACAGACATCATTCTCACTGATAAAGAAATCACCCGTCGTGTGGCCAAGTGGAACTTTCTTGCCGATCTAGATCGTGATAAATATAGGACATCTGGTAATCTAATTATGGATATAGCCTCTGGTCAGGTCGCCGATGATGTTTATAAACAAATGGGACAAGCCCAAGCAGCAGCCTTTGCGAGCGGTGATGTCCCTGAAGCCGAAGATAAACTAACCAAAGAAGAAATAGAAAATAGAAAAAAATTCTATAAACAATGTGCATTAATGCTCAACGCTCACACTCTACGAAACCAACTGGAGACACGATTTTCTTTGCAAAGATCGGAGGAATCCATAGCACTTCGCGGAGAGGAAGGGGCCACACGACCACCTGGTGAGATGACTGAATATCCATTCGATGGGCGCTTTTGGATGGCAAAGTGTCAAGAAGATCAAGAAAGACTTATAGGAAACTTAGTCTCCTCACCGGCGGCAGCGTTATTTTTTGACATTCCCCCTCCCTTAATGACCTACCTTACTCCCAAAATTAAATTGTTCCGAGTATCCAATCCAAAAGGGGGCAAGACCAAAGAAGTAGAATTTGTTTTTGGCCATTCAGCAGACATCAATAGAACTCAAAATTACACTAAACCACAAGCTACCTTTTTGGATGCACCTTTTGACAAAGGTTCTGGTTGTGGCCTTAAAGAATTTAGTTTTGAATTTAATGGAACCAACCCCGCCGAGGCCCGTAACGATATTACGGCTACCTTAACCCTGTTTTTTCAATCATTCAATGATTTTATTAAAGAGCGAGTGGGAGCCACGGGAGACATATATCGATTCGTAGATCTTGTTATCCAGCCCAAGCCGGATCAAGAAGACAATAAACTAAATGGAGTAGAAATTGTACACCCTAATCAATATGATCCATCATTTTATCGCATCCGTGCAGAAGTGGGTTATTACGAGCCAGATGGTGAAGTTCCTTTTATAGGCCAAAGCCTTACTGATTTGCGGGATGCTATTACAACTACCAATAAATCCTTTTTTCTCTGCATGGTCGACCATAATATAAATGTTAATGCGGATGGCACCGTTACAATTGAAATTTCTTATCGTGCCTATGTAGAGACAGCATTAAAATCCCTTCGGTTTGATGCCATTTCTACACCTGAATTGACCGATAAAAGAAAAAAAATGCAAGATGGATTAATTAAAATGTTGACTAGTGGCGATTGCACAGAGCAACAAATTAAAGATTATAAAGCTGCACAGAGTGGAGTAGAAGAAGAACTTAAAAGGAGATCTCTCCAATCTATTGTTCGGCGCTTATTAGACAGAGGGCGAATTTATATTCTTAAAATATCGGAGGGAGCCAAAAGTCATTTCCTGGAGCGCGGTTATTTCGAGAAGCGTCCGAAACCTATTTCCATTAAAAAGGTTGATCCTCCTCCAGGGGGAGAAAGCCCGGGAGAGGTGTTAGAGAACGCTGGTGATACCAGTAAATTTATAGGAGACATTTTAGAAACAGAACTACCTGATCTTGTAGACTATGATTATACCAATATGCAAGACACATCTATTCAATTTTTCTTTTTTGGTGACCTCTTACATACCATTAATGACATCATGTACCAACAAGATTCACCGTTGACTCCTATCATTGGAATGGAAAATAATAAATATATCTTAGGAAGCTTTGACTTTGATGCTTATAGCGGTGATGGAGATAAAGGGACAGTTCTAAATGTAGCACAGATTCCTATAGCAGTAGATTTTTTTAGTCAGTGGTTCACGGATCAAGTGTTGACAAAAGGGAAGACACGGAAATCTTTTCCCATTATAAGTTTTATTAGAAACTTGTGCAACAACGTTTTACAAAATTCTCTTTTAGAAGCCTGCGTCAATCGAAAAATCAAAAAAACGTTGAGATTTGCCACAGGACAAGTAACCGCTTATAGCGAATCAGGAGAAGATCCACTGGCCATTTTATGTAAAAATTCACCTACGGGCATTATCAACACCGATGGCGCAACTGAGAATCTTCCTCTTAAGGGAGACTCCAGCGATGCTAACAAAACTGATAAGATCCAAAATTTTTATAATTACATCACTCTTAACGTTCTAGGTAGTTCTCTCACTTATACGGGCGACGGAAATTATGCAGAGGATATAGAAGACGGTCGCTTTCATGTAAACATTGGATCAAATCGAGGGATTGTAAAAACAATTTCTTTTGAAAAAGCCGACATTCAATATATTCGCGAAGCTCGTTTTATGCAACAAGGCATTGATGGGCTTCTCCAACTTTCTGCAGTCTATAACGCTTCTATTGAAATGTTTGGCAACACTTTATTTTATCCGGGCATGGAAGTCTTTATTAATCCATTTGGGATCGGAGGAACTGAGTTTGGGTCTCCGACTAAAGGACCAACATCGGAAGGCGGAAGATCAATGGCTAACATTTTGGGCATTGGGGGTTATCATACCATTACCAACGTCGCAACTTCTCTTACACCAGAGAAATTTTCTACCACCATCAAGGCATTACAATATTATTCCGGAGATGGTCAAGGTAATCCCAATTTAGACGGTCAAGTCCCAGAAGATTCCGAAATTCATGCCATTGACGGTCCTCAAGGAGAAGATGAAAAGAAATTTTGTGTTGGACATATCAATGACGTTTTACATGTCCTCGATGAACAATCGGTCGAACAGCTTTTGCCCGAAGTGGGACCAATAGATGCTACGCCAACCCCAGCAACCGGCGAGTCATCAACTGGGGGGTCCTCCGCTCCTGGAGCTACAATTGATGACCCAGCTTTACCCTCTTCTACATTTGTGTTTGCTTATGATACCAGTCCGTCTTCTCAAAATCCTGGAACAATCAATTTTAGTTATAACAAAACATCAGGAGCGGCAAGCTATCGTGAATTTACCTTAAATAATATTAAACAAGCGACTTTAATTGTACACAACACCCCCGGCGGATCACAGCAAGTTCAATTAGTAATGGACGTTCATCCTAAAGGGAGTTATTGGGCATCGCAGACCACACTGCCTACGACTTTAGATTTGGAAGATCCAGACGGTGAGTGGACTGGCACCGGTCCCGATGAAGAGTTTCTAAAGGAACACGGCTGGGATGTAATTCCCCCAGAACCTCCTCCTGAACCACCCGCTCCCCCTGCGCCGGCCGCTGGATCAGTTGAGCCTGAAGTTATAGCTGAAGAAGTATATACATTTATATCTTTAGTTTCCGAACCCACACCGATGCTTGATATAGTCCTCTTCGATAATGATATCCACGATGATATGACAACAACGGATATTAATATCTCCCGGAAAGATACTAAAGCTGTTGTAAAATTTGATATGGACTTTGGTTTTTACTCAGCCCATGCACAAACCATCATCAAGGGCAACGACTTCTCCAAGGGGCTAGCTGAAACCATAAATCTCGTAGCGGAAAAAGCAAATGTCATGTTAGAACTAAGAGAAGCAATGGGTGTGTTTGGCTCATACACAAATGTAAAAGTGAGACCGAAAGATATTAAATATTCTAGTAAGAATTATGCACAGTTTGCGGCGGTAGGCGCCGACGTGGGTCGCTCGGAAGGTGACTACACCCGCACATCTTTTCAATTCTTTTTTACGTTGCAACTTCCGACCGGAGGTGAATGATGGCAAAATTTAGAGGCAAAAATTCCATCAAATCTGTCCGTCGGTTGGCAGGTGCGAGAGTAACTTATAACCAAGAGGCTTTTCCCGGTGATCCTCCACAGGTGGTGGATTTTAATTTTGCGGAGAAAACTCTTTACGGGCGAGTTGATCGTATGTTAACTCCCGTGTTTCCTCGACCAGAATGGATTGTTCCAATCACAGTTCAGAATGGCGATGGCCCGAGCATTTTACTTATGAATTTTGTAGCCGATCAATTTTATGACTTTGAAGCCCATTTTGCTAGTGCGTGTAGGTTGCAAGTGTTACCCAATAATGATCCTCTGTTCTCTGCTATCCAAGCAAAGAGAGGGTACGAAAACCCCCTTCAACTTTATGAAGATTACTCTGATAATATCATGGGACTTTATGCGAATAAATTTTTAAATAAATACAAAAAAAACATCAACAGTTTTAACGATTACCTTTACTACTTCCCTCAATTTATGGATATAATGAGAGATATTTTTCCCGTTACCTATTCAGGATTCCAACGTTCCAATCAGAGTTCCATTTTTACCTCGGGGCTGGCTATTGATATCGCTGGTGTTTCTTTTGGAAATGATGAGGCGAAGGAGACACTCCTTTTGAATAGCCCAGCATTTGAATTTTATATGAATTTAGCAAAACAGTATGGTTTCTCTATTAATAAAAGAAACCCGGGCGTGTTGGTTGCGGATTTACAAAGTCCCGCAACTGTAGTATACCGCGAAAGATATAATTTGTCAACTGTAAATCAAGTTTTTTCTCAACAATATTCTAAAACTTTATATAAGGATCTAGCTATCCTTGCGTCCTTGATGGGCGACGGCTATAATTCTTTCATTACTACCAACCCCATAAAGCGAACCTTCAGAGTATGTGACGACAATTTGACTTCAAAAATTGTCCGGCGCGAGTATATTAATATTAATAGTATTAATAATATATATTATAATAATATAATAGAAACTTATATTGTCATTAGAAACATTGAAGAAAGAAGACCCTTTGATAATGTCCGCATTAAAGACATAATGAAGAATGCTTTGGAGATGCGTAAGCACTCTGAAATTAAAATGCTTAATTATATCGATGCACAATTTAAAGATAAGTATAATAAAAAATCAGGTAGTTTAACTTACTACAAAAAAAAGTTGGAGAAAAGACTTGACAAGTAGGTCACAATAGGCTATATTATTAATGATAGCGAAACCTTGGAGGACACATGGTATTTCAAATCTTAGACGACAAGCAAGATTGCAGAGGAATTTATGCAGACGGAGATTTTATTTATGATAAGATCCCGAAACGTGCTGATCACACTTGGTCTTATTCTGATATTCTTCGGGATAGTCATGTGCAGTACGGCTATCTTTGGAGCTTGGGTAGATCTATTGCAGATGTTTGTCCAGATCACTTAAGACAACGGTTTGAATCTGTTGAGAATAAAATTAAATCTCACTTCAAATCATTTGGAATAGCTAAGATCAACTTTGATGATGTGTGTTTTTATGATTTGGTACCCGATAAACATCTCAGACATTATTTCGAAATCAAAAATGAAATTTGCGAATGGGTTTTTGAAAACTACGAGAAGCCACGAAATTATTCTTTTCTTCACGAAGCTTACCTAACGATCCAGGACATAGCAAAAAACCCAGTCCAAATTAATATGCACAAACTATATAATTTGGCGAAGACAGACACAAAAGCGAAAAATCTTTTAAAGTGGCTACAAAATAATTCACACCCTAGTGTGAATTATAACCTTTTTGGTAGTGTAACCGGTCGTCTTACTACTAGAGTAGGAAGTTTTCCTATTATGAACTTAAAAAAAGAATTAAAACCTATCGTTGAACCCAAGTGGGATTGTTTCCTAGAACTTGATTTCAACGCAGCAGAGATTCGAACCCTATTGTCCCTGTCAGGACAAAGCCAACCTCAAGGAGACATACATGAATGGCATCAGCAACAAATTTTTAATGAAGAAATCACTCGTGACGAAGCAAAGCAAAGATTCTTCGCCTGGCTCTACAACCCCAACTCCCAAGCCCTCCAATCCTCTCCCTATGACAAGCAAGCCCTTCTGGGACGATTCTACAAAGAAGGAAAAATACACACCAGATTCGGACGACAAGCCACCTGCAGCCCCTTCCACGCCCTCAACTATCTGCTCCAGTCACATTCCAGTGATAATTGTTTGGAACGGGTTTGTAAGATCAATGTATTCTTAAGGGGGAGAAAAAGTTATGTCGCCTTTACTATACACGATTGTGTTATTATCGACCTTCATCGGGACGATCGTCATCTTGTTCCGCAGTTGA
>Ga0209128_1003045_pt1 | contig 10496 bp, 9 predicted proteins | sample ETNvirnome_6_100_FD_184072 | JGI IMG/M metagenome (GOLD analysis project Ga0209128, IMG submission 184072) | Marine viral communities from the Pacific Ocean - ETNP_6_100 (SPAdes) (version 2) | ecosystem: Environmental > Aquatic > Marine > Oceanic | place: Pacific Ocean | collected 2013-06-19 | reverse complement strand
CCCTCCACAGACTATCCGCAACGAACTCGTATGGATGTAGCCCTTGGCGGTGATCTGCCGCCAGAGCCGACCTTCTCTGAAGTGCCGCTGAGTCCTGGTGATCTGACCAGCATCCTGCGAGCCGTTGCCCAGCTTCCGAAGACTGCCGTGCGCTTCCCGCGCCTATTCCACGGCACGGGCAATATGGTCGAACGAATCGACCCGTCAGTGGCGAGAGCCGCCAGTTCCACCGGCAACCCTACGGGAGAGTTGGGCAGTTTCTTCACGCCGCGAATGAGCGAGGCGCAACGCTACGTCGATTCGTTTCACGGTGGGGCGGGGCGGGTGCTGGGAGCAGAGGTCACGCTGAAGAATCCGAAGCGTTTGTCATTCACCGAGTTCGACGATCTGAACCGATGGACAGACGCGGAGACGTGGCAGAAGAACCTACAGCGCAATCACGAGAAGATGCGGGCGTTGAAGCAGCAACTGATAGAGCAGGGACATGATGGCATCATCGTCGGCGGTCCCAGCAGGGGTGGTCGGTCGCCAGAAGTCATCGTCTTTGAGCCAGACCCGATTAGGCGCATGAGATGAACGAGAATACAATAACCGCCAGTCTCGCTGGGCAGCGAGACTCAGCCTTGTTGACTAACCTGCTGAGTCCTTAAACCTGGATAAATAGCCGCCGATGTGAGGTCCAGGCTTGAACCCCCATCGGCAACAAAAGAACAGATTAAGATGGCAGAGAAAAAAGCAGTCTACCGACGCATAGAAGAAATTTTGAGTAATCTTGCCTGACGAAGTCTGGAAACCCCAACTCGGACCCCAGGAAAAGGCGATCCGGGCGGCGTTTATCGAAGAGTTGTTTTTCGGTGGAGCCAGAGGAGGAGGCAAGACCTCTTTCCTTATGGGAGACTTTGCAGCCGATGTGCAAGAAAACGGCTCCGCATGGAGAGGGATCGTCTTCCGGCGAACCTATCCCGAACTCGATGAAGTCGTCGAAGAAGGCAAGCGAGTACTCTACAAAGCCTTCCCCGGAACTGAATACAAAGTAGGCGTCCACGAATTTCGCATACCACATGCAACCGGTGATGTGGTGCTTCGCCTGCGACACATGGAGAACGTCGGGGATGCAGACCATTATATGGGGCACCAGTATACCTGGATCTCGTTCGACGAGTTGCCCAACTGGCCCTCCCTCGAAGCCTACAAGAAACTTAAAGCCTGCCTCCGCTCCACCGCGGGTGTGCCGAACATGCGGATTCGGTCTACAGGAAACCCCGGTGGAGTGGGGCACCAGGCTGTCAAGGAATACTTCATCGATCCTGCCCCCGAGGGCGAAGTTGTCATCCAGGACGATCAGTCCATTAACCCTCGGATGTTTATCAAATCCCTTGTCACAGACAACCGAATCCTGCTCGCTGCCGACCCCGGATACATCGACCGACTCAAAGGCGTCGGAGATGAGCATCTGGTCAAAGCGTGGCTCGAAGGAGATTGGGATTCCTTTGTCGGACAGTATTTCACGTCATGGAGCAACGAGTGCGTCATCCCCTCGTTTCCCGTCCCCGACTCATGGCCCCTGTTCGGGGGGCTTGACTACGGCGAAGCTTCGCCTACCTCTTTTGGACTCTACACTATAGACTTTGACGGCAACATCTATCGTATCGGTGAGTACTATCAAGCAGGCGCTGCTGCATCGACCCATGCGTACGAGATCGACAAGATGATCCAGTCGAATCCTTTTACGGGTGGGCGACCGCCTTCTCAGATTTATGCAGATCCATCGATGTGGGCCAAGCGGAGGCTCACGGAAGCGGTGACGCACTCGCCCTACGATATTTTCTCCGAGCAGGGATTGCATCTCACCAAGGGGAATAACGACCGCATCACAGGATGGAGAGTCATCAACGATGCGCTGACCAAGAAGAAGTTTTATGTGTTTGGAGGATGGAACGACAACCTTACTCGAACACTACCCGCTCTACCAAGATCGACATCGAACCCAGAAGATGTGGACACGCATTCGGACGACCATGCAGCCGATGAACTCCGATACGCGATGATGCACATCTATCGACCATCACTGCCCAAACATGACGCCGTGCGGAACCCGTTCTACGGAGGCAACGTGTTGGATAGTCTGCCAGCAAGGAAAACCGCATGACGCCCAAGCAACTGCAGTTTTGGACCAAGACCTTTGAAACGACCGAGAAGTATATGGTCAAGCACCACGCAATGTGGCGCAGACTCATCAAACTGTATGAACTGGACTTTGATGATCTCGGCATCGCTGATGGCGACCAGAAAAAAATCTCACGGTTCTATCCGCTTACGCGCCAGATCATCGCCTCAGTGGTGTTTCAGAACCCCCGCGTTTTCATGCGCGTCGAAGACAACAATAGTCAATTCCAGACAGAGATTCTTGAGCGCGTTGTGAACGATGGCTTGGGATTGATTCACGCCAAGCGCCACGTCCAGCAGATCACCTTCGACTCCCTCTATTGCTACAAGGGCATCCTCAAGTGCGGCGTTAATCCTATCGGGGACAATGATATTGTCGCCCCCTACGTAGCGAATGACGTGATGCAGAACGGCATGTTCTATGTCGCCCGAGTGAGTCCATTCAACTTCTACACTGATGTAATGACTCCGCCCCACGACCCCGGCCAAGCGCGCTTTGATTACGAGAAAATGCTGGTGCCGAACGAGTTCGTGCAGAAGGACAAGCGGTTTAAGCACAAGAACGAGATCAAACCGCTGACGACGGAAGATCTCGACGGGATGCTTTCCGACTGGGAAGACTCCAATGGAGATGATGGCGACGAGCAGCAGCAGATGATCGAGAGGGCCAAACAGGAAGGTGGCTACGTCCAGTTGCGCGAGGTCCACGACCGCCTGCACAAAAAGAGGATCACCTTCGCCCAGGGCGTTGAGCAACCCATCGAAGAGATCCCGCATCCCTTCCTTGCTGGTGAGTCACAAATCGCCATCGATCCCATTGATGGAGAGGAAAGAGTGACCGGTCAGTTCCAACCCACCGGCGGGTATCTGGTATCGGGTGGGACGCCCTATATCAAACTGACGCTCGACATGACTCACGAAGGCCCTTACGGTGTGCCGATGATGGCCTACGCCGAGGACACACAGAAAGGGATCGTGGAGTCACTCTCCCGTCGATCCGCAGGAACCAAGAGAAACGCCCGTGTCATTCTCGGCCAGAAGGCAGAGCAGACAGAGAACCCCACTGTGGGCGACGACATCGAGCAGGGCAAGGACGGCAAGATCGTTTGGGTGAATGACGTGAACAACGCATTCGCAGAAATGTCTCAAGCCACTCCGCCTGCAGATCAGTTGGGCCTCGAGTCCGACCTTCGCGCCTACGAGGAACAAATCCTCGCCGTCAGCCAGATGGCTATGGGAGGAGGAAGCAGGGTTACGGCCACGCAAGCGGCTCTCACTGCATCCTTTGGACAGCTAAACCGAGACTGGATGCAGAACCAGGTTGCACAGGTCTTCGAGGACATCTCCTACAACATGGTTCGTATCATGGGGGACAAGCGGTACGAGCCAAAGTCCTTCCTCGTCAATACAGCACAAGGTGAAGATGACCCTGTGTTCCAAGTGGTTCGGTCTGATATGCTCCAGGCAAGATTCCGGGTCCACGTAGAGGCAGGCTCGATGAAGCCGATGTTCGAGGAGCTTGAAAGAGAGGACGCTCTTGCGCTGTTCGGGCACATGATACAGCTGCCTGAGATCCCTCGCATCGAGTCGATCAAACATCTACTCAGAGCTTTCCGTGTTCCCAACCAGGACAAGCTGATCGGCGGTGCCGCAAACCTCGACGCCAAGCGCACTGCGGAATACGAGAACATGCTCTTTCTGTCGGGACAGAATGTTCAGGTTCACCCACAGGAGAACCACAGGGCGCACATGGAGGTTCATCGACAGGTGCCACAGACACCGCAGTGGCAGCAGTTGGTTCAGCAGAATCCTCTACTGGCACAGCAAATTGCTCCGGCCCTCGATCAGCACATGCAGCAGCACCAGCAGGCCCTGCAGCAGATGGCAGGCGGCGGGGCGGCTCCCGCTCGAGTAGGCAACCTGTCAGACGCGGGTGGCCTGGATACGGTTCGGAAGCAGTTGAGCAAGGTAGACTCTGCTGTCAGAAGTTCGGCCCAGGAGACATCGCAAGCAGTTGCCGCCATTGACAGGAATCAGAATTGAAATGCTCGCATCTGGACAACGCCCGTAACCTGAAAGGAACTTTTCTGGATGGCATACAAAATCAACATGAGAGGCGGGTCACATCCCCGCCTTGAGGATTATCACTGCGAATCTTGCGGAAAAGACGAAATCGATGTATTCTTCGAGAAGAAGGAGTCTGTAACTCCGACGAGAGCTTGTCCGCATTGCGGTGAAACTTCTGATCATGTGTTGATCGGGCGACGGCAGAACCACATTCATTCTGACCATAGCAGTATGTATGGGAAGTATGAGCCGGGACTTGGAGTGGTCGTAAAGGATTACGCCCACAAACAGCGCGTGATGAAGGAGTTAGGGGTCATGGAAGGTGCTGACCCTGTCGGCGGGAGCCGGTGTCATATTAAAGATGACCCCGGTCCCCGAAAACCCCATGCGGATAGTAGCTGGTCAGATTGACCAGCACACCTCGAATAGGAGTATCAGATGACTGAACTTGTCCAGACGGACTCGAGCCAAGAGGTTGCGGCAGAAGAGACTACGAACGACGGACTGATCGACTTGGGTGCCGATTTAGACGCCCCAGCAGTCGAAGCAGCGCCCGTCGATGATGAGTCTTTGCCTGCCGGTGCCACGGAAGCGAGAACGACCGATAAGGACGCCCCGGAGCGACCCGCCGAGATCCCCAATAATATCGGGGACGTGGACGTGGACTCCCTTCCTGCACAATTACAGCCACTGGCCAAGCAACTCAAGGGTAGGTTTACCCAAGGGATGCAGGCTTTGGCAGGTCACCGCCGTGAGTTAGAGGCGCACCAGCAACAGCGCCTTGAGGAGCGTGTGAATCGGTTGGAGACTCCTCCACAAGAGGAGCCTGACCCCTTAAGTTCTTTGAGATCGACACTGGACCAAGACGAACAGCGTTCGTTGGACGTGATCAGTGAAGTCTCGAAAATGACGGTTGGAAAGGAACTGGAGGCACAGACGGAGAAGGTCGCGCAACTCACTGAGTTTGTTCGGCGTATTGCTCTCCACATGGCCAACGGAGCAACCCAGACCGCCAATACAGCAGCCAGTCAAGCTCGGGAGAAGTATCCCGACATTGACCAGAGTGCTGACCAGGTGAATGCGTTAACTGGTGTGCAGAACAGGGTTACGGGCCTCAACTATACGCCGACTGAGGCGTACGAGTTGATCCACGGGATCTCCGCACAGCAAAGCGCACAGCTGAAAGAGCAAGAGGACAACGTTCGCCGCACCGCCACAGGGTCGTTGACCCCGCCGTCGCCAGTGTCTGCTGATTCGGAGCAGGGATCTTTATCTGAAGAACAACTTGCTTCCGAGTTGAGAAAACTTGGATTAACTCCATGAAGTAGACAACAAAGGCATATTAAGCCATGGTTGCTGCAACTACCAGTGAAACCTGGGATGCGGCGTGGACACTGACGATGAGGGCGCATCGCAAGCGCCTCACCGACAATATCAGTGATTCCTACCCGACTCTTGGGAGATTCCGCAAAGCCGGAGTCATGGAAGTCGAGACAGGCGGTAAGGAGATCCAGGAAGACTTGATGTATGGTCTTGGTTCTTCTGAGTGGTTCGATGGATTCGACGTGCTTTCGACCAACGCGGTCGATGGGATCACGGCGGCTTTCTATCAGTTCCGCTACAACGCCACTTCTGTTGTCATCTCCGACACAGAGGACGCCGAATCCCGCAAGGCCGGTTCGACGAAACTAATTACCGCCAAGAGCAAGCAGGCGATGACCAAGTCGTTCGACACGGTCAACGCCGCAATCTTCGCTTCGCAGACTGGCAAGTCCATGTTGGGCCTGCAGGACATCTGTGCTGAGTCCACGGGAACCACGCTCGGCGGCATCTCGCAGTCCACCAATACATGGTGGGACAACAAGCGGGGCGACTTTAACAGTGGCACCGGTGAGCTTTCCGCGTCCAGCACATCGTTCCTGACCAAGCAAACCGACCAGTTTGAAGGTATCACTGCCATGGGCATCATGTGGAATGCTTGCTCTGAGGGCAATGATAAGCCGGACTTGATCGTCACATCTTTCACCCACTACGGGAACTTCGAGTCTGTTTTTGAAGGTTCCGGCATGACGCGATTTGTGTCGAAGGGTGATCGGTCTGGTCCCAATTTCGGAATCGGCGCTGAAGGCGACGTAACGTACCGAGGCGCTCCGGTCATCGCCGACCGCGACTGCACTGCGGACAACATGTACTTCCTGAACACGAAGTATCTCAAGCTCAAGGTGCAGGCTGGCAAGAACTTCGCCAAGACCCCGTTCCGTGAGCCGTCCAACCAGTTGGCCCGTGTTGCGTTCGTCGTATTTGGCGCGCAGCTGGTCACCAACAACAGACGCCGTCAGGGCGTGCTGTACGATCTGGCATAAGGAGAGATTCTAATGGCCGATTGGAGAGTTACCGAACCTGGCTTTATTGGAGCGCAGGGTATCACCGAAACCTCGACCACGCAGAAGCATGAAATCGGCAAGATCGTGAAGGCAAGAGATTACGACACCTCCGATTACGGCGAGGGCGAGTTCATCTACGCCAAGGGGGTCGCTTCGACCGCCATTGGTTCGTGGGTGATTCTTGGAGACAGCGGCACAACCGCATTGGCGTCGGAAAACGACGTGGGGCCGGTCGGTGTTGCCATGTCTGCCAATGTTGCCAGCCAGTTCGGTTGGTATCAAGTCGGCGGCACTGCCGCGGGGAAAGTCCTGGCTTCGTTTGCTGCCACGACCGAACTCGGCTATCTCACCAGCACCGCTGGCAGTCTGGACGATGCCGTCGTCGCTGGTGACAATGTCATTGGTTTGAAAGCCTTGACAGCCATCGACACGCCTTCCTCCGGCTTGGCTGAGTTTAATCTCAGTCGTCCGGCTGCGATGAACGTGTAATTCAACCTACAGGGGAGAGCTAAAAACTCTCCCCTGTAGTCACCTTGAGAAGGAATCATGGCAGAGCAAGCAAAGACTGATACGAAGACCCAGCTTAACAGCCTTCTGGAACTTGTTAAGCAGGCCCCTGCAGATTACAAGTCGGCGATGCGTGACGCGCTCGGCACAGGAAGTGTGATTCAGAAGGGGAAGCCGCCCCAGAACAATGCCGATGCCAAGCGAATTGCCTTTACGGTAGGAGAGATCCTGCATCCCGAAGGGTTTGAGCCAAAGCCCTCTGAGGGCCTTGTAGCGGCTCTTGGCAAGGAAGAGGCCCAGCGGGTCACCACAGAGCGTTACCTGCGGAACCAGGGCATCACAGGCGCTTCCAGCACGATCACGGGGCGTGACGCTGATCAAATGAATATCGCATCTGGAGAGATGACGATGTCTCCTGAAGAAGCAGCGGATCTGGCCGTAGAATAATGCCTGCCAGACCTCGGTCTGAGCGGAAGCAGGCGTCCCCACGGCTCGGACAGCCGGTGCGGAGGAGATCCGCAGCCAACCCTGTTGTGTCCGGGCAGCAGAACCAGGCCACCTCCTTCGGGGAGGTTGGTCTATTCGGAGTTATTACAGCGCAGACAGTCACCCTGTCGTCCTTCTTAAAGCTGGCGAACCTCACGACCACGCAGAGGGATGCGCTCACTGCCTCCAACGGCATGATCATTTACAACAGTAGCACCAACAAATTTCAAGGCTACGAAAACGGAGCCTGGGCGAATCTGATATGACACTGGCTACTGCAATTTCGATGGTGCTGTCTCGGGCGGGTTTGGACACGACCAACGCGACATACAAGGACCAAGCGCGGATCTACCTGAATACTGCGGCCACGGGGATCGTCAACTTACTCGGCGGTAAGTGGTGGTTTTTGCACAAGTCGTCCACGTTTGTAACTACCAGGACTATCACCATCACTGTGAGTTCTGGCGCGTTCACTGTTGGTGAGACGGTGACTGGTGGCACTTCTGGCACGATGGTGGTCACTGGGATTAGTGGGACTTTTGTTGCCGGGGAGACTGTGACTGGGGGCACTTCTGGAAGAACAGGAGTCATCACAACCGCATACGACGGTTCCACTTCGATCACACTTAGTTCTGTTTCGGGCACCTTCACATCGTCCGAAACAATAACTGGTGGCACATCGTCGGCCACTGCGACCTTCTCTTCTTTCACGGCATCTTCTTGCGTGGTTGACGCTGCGTATGACGCCACCAATTATCCCACCGCTTTGCTGATAAATGCACTGTCTGGGGCGTTCACCGCGTCTGAGACGCTGACGGGTGGCTCGTCCGGTGCCTCTGGCACGTATTCCAGCATCGCCAGTACGCAGACCTACGCTCTTGGTTCGGATGTGATCACCCCACACTCGTTTGTAGACGTGACGAACGACAGACCTCTGGGTGCTACCGGCATGGACTTCATTGACGCGGCTGACGCGGATAGAGACTACAACGCTGACGGTCGCCTGTGGCACCATGAGGGAATCGACTCGATTACTGGCAAGATTTTGATCCGCTTTCATCCGATCAGCGAGACTGCTGGCGACAACATTCGCTACCGCTACCTCGGTCGCATCACAGATTGGACTTCTTCAGACGACTCTACCGACATGGCTCGGTGGTTTCCCGAGGAGCTACAGCCTGCGCTGTGGATGGGTGCCGCTGAGTTGTATCTGCAGGAAAAAGGCGACGAGGAAGCCGCTGCCTCCAACCGGTATGAGCATGATCGGATCGTAAAAGCAGCCAAGGAAACCAACAGAACCATTTGGGGTAACAGAATATGGCGCAGGCAGTCCCTGCCCTCGTCCGGCGGGTTTAACTACAGCCCTGCAGCTGGAAGCCTAACGGCGGCATAAATGGCTATTGACGGCGAAGACATTCAATTAGGCCCCTGGACCGGCGGAGTGTGGTATTCCCGCCCCGAAGAGGATGTGGCTGAAGACGAAATTTCCTCCATGGAAAATGTTCGTATTCAGCCTGCAGGAGCCTGCGAGAAGCGTCCGGGGACTGTGTCCTATAAGTCCGCTGCCGCCTACACCTCCAATCCTACCTGTACAATGATCGCAGAGTTTACTGTGCCGCCCTCTACGACCCACGTCGTGGCGGTATTTGGCACAGCGATCTACCAATACTCGGCAGCATCCTCCCCCGTATGGCAGGCTATCACAGGAAGCCTGACGATTACTGCGGCAGACGATAATACGTTTGAATGGGCAGTGGACGAGGCGACCGGAACTTTGCTGGCAACCAACGGCGTAAACCCCCCTTGGAAGTGGACGGGGTCAAGCACCGCCGCCGCGGCTGACGTGGACTCGAGGTTTACCACTGCGGAGCATGTCGCCTTTTGGGACAACCGCGTTTGGTGGGGCAATGTTGATACGTCATATGATCGGCTATGGTATTCCGACATCGCAGACATTGACACTGTCGGAGCAACGTCGTTCTACCAGTTCGGCCACCCCATCACGGCATTGGTCCCGACCCGCAATGCGCTGACCGTGCATACAACGGGTGGCATCTATACGCTGGTGCCGACAGGCAATGCCGACATCCCCTATCAGCAGCAGCAGAAGACCGGGAGAGAGAACTCCGGTGGTGTAAGAGCAGGACGCGCGGCTTTGAATGGCCGTGCAATAGTTGTGCTTCCGGGCGACAGGCAGCTTTTCCTGCGCGCAGACGGGATTTACCTGTGGGACGGGGAAGACGAGGTCGAGAAAAAGTCTTTTCAGCTTGACCTGGGCTACTGGCCCGAGTTGGTCACCAGCCGCCTGACGCAAGCGTTTGCCGTCTATTATCCCAAGGAAGCCGAGGCGTGGTTTTGGGTTCCTTATGGGACTGGCCAGACGGCAATGAATCACATCATCGTCTATTCGGATCGGCACGATTGTTGGTTTGGCCCGATGACCGGATCGGGTTCCTACTTCTACCGCAACTGTGCGGCCTCTATCGACGGAAAACCCCATGCGGGGACTCTTAATTCGTCGGGGTCGATTGGCGGTAAAGTCATGGACCATGAGCCTGACAATACCTACAAGGACGACGACGCATCTGCCAGCGGAATCGCTATCCGTGCCTACTTCCGCACAGGTGCCCCGGCTCCTGAAGGTTCTGGAGTGCGGCTCCGCTGGCTCTATACTCGGACCTACTACGACGCCACAGGGAACTACAACATCACGGTCAACCAGGAGTCTTCTGGCGTCACCGGAACAACAAAGACTTTGAATGTGTCTGGCGGTGGATTCGATTTGGACGAGGACAATCTTGACGAGGCCGAACTTGGCACCGTAAGAATGCTGGCCTACGACACAGATCTCAGTGAGTATGACCCGCACTCGAGCATCAAATTCAC
>Ga0209128_1003044_pt1 | contig 10498 bp, 8 predicted proteins | sample ETNvirnome_6_100_FD_184072 | JGI IMG/M metagenome (GOLD analysis project Ga0209128, IMG submission 184072) | Marine viral communities from the Pacific Ocean - ETNP_6_100 (SPAdes) (version 2) | ecosystem: Environmental > Aquatic > Marine > Oceanic | place: Pacific Ocean | collected 2013-06-19 | reverse complement strand
TCGATGATAATCACATCCACACCGCCGGAGCGGACCAGCATATCGGTGATTTCCAGCGCCTGTTCACCGGTGTCCGGCTGGGAAACCAGCAGGTCGTCCAGGTTGACGCCCAGCTTCTCAGCGTAGCTGGGGTCGAGCGCGTGCTCGGCATCGACGAAGGCACACACTTTGCCCTGCTTTTGCGCCTGGGCAATGACCGACAGTGTCAGGGTAGTTTTACCCGATGACTCTGGGCCAAAGATTTCGACGACACGACCAAACGGTAAACCACCAATGCCGAGTGCAATATCCAGCCCCAGCGAACCGGTGGAGACAGACGGCATCACGACGCGTGGCGCATCGCCAAGGCGCATAACGGTCCCTTTACCAAACTGGCGATCAATCTGGTTGAGTGCAGCATTAAGCGCTTTTGTGCGGTTGTCTTCCTGAGCCATGCGGAAATTCCTCATAACAAGCTGTATAATTAGCCAGTAGTATGCCAAAGATTAGCGGCTAAACAAATCCTCAGCGGCAACTTTAACGATTATTTCTTCTGCGCCTGAGCACTCAACCGGGCCACTAGGCCTGCCAGCGCCTCGCGTACGGCCTGTTCACGTACCGCTTGCCTGTCTCCGGGGAAGTGAAAGCACTCGGCCTGCTGCTGCTCAGAGGAGCCCCAGGCAATCCATACAGTGCCCACCGGCTTGTCATCGCTGCCGCCGTCAGGGCCAGCCACACCGCTCACGGCTACGGCAACGTCCGCACCGCTTTCCTGGCAAGCCCCCGCCACCATGGCGTTAACCACCTGCTCGCTGACAGCCCCGTGGGCGTCAAGCATGGCAGGCTCTACGCCCAGCAGGCGTGTTTTTGCCGCATTGGAGTAGGTGACATAGCCCGCCGTAAAATAGGCCGAGCTTCCGGCCACCGAGGTAATGGCGCTGGCAATGCCACCACCCGTGCAGGATTCTGCCGTGGTCACTTCCACGCCTAGCTGAAGGCATTGCCGACCCAGCCGCTGGGCAAGCAGCGATAAATCGAGGTTCTTGAGGCTGGAAACGCTGGGGGGCATGGTGACTCCTTCATGTAAGACCTTAGGGTAGCGTAGAATACTGCGTTTAGCTTTCTCAATGAAATTGCTCAACGAACATGCCGCAGGCCAACCGCTTGCGCCACGCTCAATCAGGACGCCCATGTCACAGGCCAGCCCCGCCCATACGCCAATGATGGCGCAATACCTTAACATCAAGCGCGAGCACCCCGAGGTACTGCTGTTTTACCGCATGGGGGATTTTTACGAGCTGTTTTTCGATGACGCTAAACGCGCCGCTGCGCTGCTGGATATCACCCTGACCCAGCGCGGCCAGTCGGGGGGTAAACCCATCCCCATGGCCGGGGTGCCCTACCATAGCGCGGAAGGTTATTTAGCCCGCTTAGTAGCAGGCGGTGAGTCGGTGGCGATTTGCGAGCAAATCGGCGACCCAGCCACTAGTAAAGGCCCGGTGGAGCGTCAGGTGGTGCGCATCGTCACCCCCGGCACACTGCACGATGAAGCCCTGCTAGATGCTCGGCGAGATAACGTTCTGGTGGCCGTTGCCCCCGGAAAAGCTGGCTGGGGACTGGCATGGCTGGAGCTCTCCAGCGGTCGTTTTAACGTACTGGAAGTCGAGAGCGAAGCGGAAATGCTCGCCGAGTTGACCCGCCTCTCCCCTGCGGAGCTGCTGGTGCCGGAGAGCCTGACCCTGCCCGATGCGTGGTCGCAAAAGCGCAGCCTACGCCGCCAGGGGGAGTGGCTATTCGATCTGGAAAGCGCCACCCGCAGCCTGTGCGACCAATTTGAAGTTAGCGACCTGCGTGGCTTTGGCTGCGCGCATCTCTCCACGGCGCTGATCGCGGCCGGTGTCTTGATCGACTACGCGCGCGATACCCAGCGCTCGCGCCTGCCCCACGTGACCGCCATCAGCGTAGAGAACCGCGACGATGCCGTGGTGATCGACGCCGCCAGCCGCCGCAATCTGGAAATCGACATCAACCTCGGCGGCACCGGCGATAACACCCTGGCCAGCGTGCTTGATACCTGCACCACGGCCATGGGTTCGCGGCTTTTAAAGCGCTGGCTGAATCGCCCGCTACGCCAGCGGGAGATCGTCGAGGGCCGCCAAGCCGGCGTGGCCCTACTCTCTATTGATGCCAACTATATGAGCCTGCGGGATACGCTGAGCGACGTGGGGGACGTGGAACGCATACTCGCCCGCGTCGCTCTTTACAGCGCACGCCCACGCGATCTCGCGCGACTGAGAGATGCGCTCGCCACGCTGCCCACGCTGGAAGCGCTGCTGACCGATATCGACAGCGGCAGCGCCCTGGATAGCCTCAAGCCGCATATCCGCCCCTACCCCGAGCTGGCCGATACGCTAGCGCGAGCGCTGGTCGACAACCCGCCTGTAGTGATTCGGGATGGCGGCGTGATTGCCGATGGCTTCGATGCCGAGCTAGATGAGCATCGCGGCATGGCCGAAAACGCAGGCGACTATCTCGTTCAGTTAGAACTGAGAGAGCGCGAACGCACGGGACTTGCCAACCTAAAAGTTGGCTATAACCGCGTACACGGCTACTTTATTGAGCTACCCCGCGCCCAGGCGCAGCATGCGCCAGCCGACTATATCCGTCGTCAAACGCTGAAAAACGCCGAGCGCTTTATTATCCCAGAGCTGAAGGAGTTTGAGGACAAAGCGCTTTCCGCCAAGTCGCGGGCGCTGACGCGGGAAAAATGGCTCTACGATCAGTTGCTAGCCGAGCTCAACGCCCAACTGCACGAGCTACAAAACACCTCACGCGCGCTGGCTGAGCTGGATGTACTGTGTGCTTTTGCCGAGCGTGCCGGCGCTCTTAACTGGGTACGCCCGCAGCTAGTGGACGCGACCGGCATTACCATTACCGCCGGACGGCACCCGGTGGTCGAACAGGTGAGCGACACGCCGTTCGTGCCTAACGATGTTATGCTAACGCCCAAGCAGCACATGCTGATCATCACCGGCCCCAACATGGGCGGTAAATCGACCTACATGCGCCAAACCGCCCTGATCGCCCTGCTGGCCCATAGCGGCAGCTTCGTACCCGCCGATGCCGCCGAGATCGGCCCGGTTGACCGCATCTTTACCCGGATCGGATCGTCAGATGATCTAGCGGGAGGGCGCTCTACCTTCATGGTAGAAATGACCGAAACCGCCAATATTTTGCACAATGCCACCGAACACAGCCTGGTGTTAATGGATGAGATTGGCCGTGGCACTAGCACCTTCGATGGGCTTTCCTTGGCCTGGGCAAGCGCCGAGCATCTCGCTAACGCTCGGGCGCTCACGCTGTTTGCCACGCACTATTTTGAAATGACGGCACTGCCTGAGCAGGCGGAGGGCATCGCCAATATTCATTTGACGGCAACGGAGCACGGCGATGGTATCGTGTTCATGCACCGTATCGAGGCAGGCCCCGCCAGCCAGAGTTATGGCTTACAGGTCGCCCAACTCGCCGGGGTCCCGGCTCCGGTAATTCGTCGCGCTCGGGAAAAGCTGATGACGCTCGAACAGCGGGATGTCGACGAGCAGCAGCGGCCCTCAGCGAGCCCTGCGATACCGCAGCAAAACGACCTGTTCGCCAGCGCCCCGCACCCGGTGGTAGAAGCGCTCGGCAAGGCGGATATCGACGACTTGTCGCCTCGCGAAGCGCTGACCTTGTTGTATCAGTGGCGAGAGTTGCTATAGACAATGGATATAATGAGCGTCAGTAATCGCATCAACAGATGAGCGCGAGCGCTTGCCGCCGGGTATGGGCACCACTAGAATGTCGCCCATACCTTTTTACCTTATAAAAAACCGCAGATTTATAACCATTCACGATTGACCACGACCGGGAGGCTTCTCGGTCTCGCAAGAGGGATAGCAAGATGACGTTTGTCGTTACCGAGAACTGCATCCAATGCAAATACACCGACTGTGTGGAAGTTTGCCCAGTCGACTGTTTCTACGAAGGCCCCAATTTCCTGGTTATTCACCCGGACGAGTGCATCGACTGCGCGCTGTGTGAGCCAGAGTGCCCTGCTGAGGCAATATTCTCGGAGGATGAGCTGCCAGATGGCCAAGAGCAGTTTATCGAGATCAACGCGGAGTTGGCCGAAGTGTGGCCCAATATTGCCGAGAAGAAAGACCCTCTGCCCGATGCAGAAGAGTGGGATGGCAAAACGGGTAAGCTGGAAAAACTCGAGCGTTAAGCGCAGAGTGTTAGCACATCCCAAAAAAACCAGCGTTTACGCTGGTTTTTTTGTAGTCGGATGGAAGGCGTCCATGATTGCGTGAATGGCCTACACAAAAAAAGGCGGCCCGTAGGCCGCCCGCTCCAAGCACTTCCTCTGACCACTCCCTGTGTCAACCTCCTCAGGTGACTTCCTTGCCAGGACTCACGTCTCTGTATCACCCGGCGCACCTGCTTGCATCCCGTTGCATCCTGCCTGAAGCATCCTTGCCTCCCCTTGTCCTGAATGCATTGTGGCAGAACAGCGCAACTTCTCAATCGGACCCAATACGCAAAAGGCGAGCCCAAGGGACCCGCCTTTCTTTCATAAAACCCAACTAAGACAATCACTTAAAGTTGAATTAGTGAAAAATCTCGCTTTTTCTTACAAGGTTTCGAGCGAATTTCGTCGGCATTTGTAAGAGATCTCTTACAAATTTTTGAGAGATCTCTTACACGCGAACGCTATGTTTTTGACCTACTGGCCTTTGATGGCTTTCAAACCGGGGTAGCTCACATCCCCTAGCTCGGCTTCGATCACCAGCAGGCGGTTGTACTTCGCGACACGGTCAGAACGACACAGCGATCCGGTCTTGATTTGTCCCGCACAGGTGCCTACGGCCAAATCGGCAATAGTGGTATCTTCCGTTTCACCACTACGGTGGGAGATGACCGCCGTAAAGCCCGCATCTTGGGCCATTTTAATCGCGTCGAGGGTTTCGGAGAGCGAGCCAATCTGGTTGAACTTGATCAGAATCGAGTTACCGATCTGCTCGTCAATGCCACGCTTAAGGATTTTGGTATTGGTGACGAATAGGTCGTCCCCCACCAGCTGCACCTTGTCGCCCAGCTTGTCGGTCAAGGCTTTCCAACCGGCCCAGTCGGACTCGTCCATGCCGTCTTCGATAGACACGATGGGGTAGTCGGCACACAGGCCTGCCAGGTAGTCGGCAAACCCTTCGGAGTCGTAACGCTTGCCTTCTCCGGCCAGGTCGTACTGACCTTCCTTGTAGAATTCGGAGGCAGCACAGTCCAGCGCCAGAGTGACATCGCTGCCCAGGGTATAACCGGCATCGGCCACCGCCTGCTTGATGACGGCCAGTGCCTCGGCGTTGGATGTCAGGTTGGGCGCAAAGCCACCCTCATCCCCTACCGAGGTAGACAGCCCCTTGGCAGAGAGCACTTTTTTCAGCGCGTGGAAAATTTCCGCGCCCATGCGCAGGCCTTCACGGAAGTTGGGGGCGCCCACCGGCTGCACCATGAACTCCTGAATATCCACGTTATTGTCGGCGTGCTCACCGCCGTTGAGGATGTTCATCATCGGTACCGGCATGCTGTACTGGCCTGGCTGACCGTAAAGCTCGGCGATATGGGCATACAGTGGCACGCCTTTGGCATTGGCCGCCGCCTTGGCTGCCGCGAGCGACACCGCCAGAATCGCATTGGCTCCCAGAGTCGCCTTGTTATCCGTGCCATCCAACTCCAGCATGGCATTGTCCAAACCGCGCTGGTCCCGCGCATCCATTCCCAACAACGCATCACGAATCTTGCCATTCACGGCCTCGACGGCTTTTAAAACGCCTTTACCGAGGTAGCGCGCCTTGTCGCCATCACGCAGTTCGAGTGCTTCGCGGGAACCCGTGGAGGCACCGCTGGGGGCACAGGCGCTGCCTACGGCACCGCTTTCCAAACGTACGGTGGCTTGAACGGTCGGGTTACCGCGCGAATCGAGCACTTCCAGCGCACTGATTTCAACAATTTTGGTCATGACAGTGTCCTTTGGTTGTCGGTCTAATCGATGAGAGGTCCAATGTATACCACGGATATCCGCCGCGATTAACGGATGGTCAAGGGGGCGAAGCCTTTGACCAGCGCGTCCAGCTGTGACAGTTGGGTCAGAAACGGTTCGAGCTGGTCCAGTGGCAGTGCGCAGGGGCCATCGCACTTGGCGTTATCGGGGTCTGGATGAGCTTCCAAAAACAGCCCGGCCAAGCCCACTGCCACACCCGCGCGAGCAAGCTCGGCAACCTGGGCACGGCGGCCATCGGCGCTGTCCGCCCGGCCACCTGGACGCTGCAGAGCATGGGTGACATCGAAGAACACCGGGTAACCGGTCTGCTTCATGTCGCCAAAGCCCAGCATGTCCACCACCAGGTTGTTGTAGCCAAAGCTGGTGCCGCGCTCGCAGAGCATCAGGCGGTCATTGCCCGCTTCCTGAAACTTGTTAAGGATATGGCGCATTTCGTGCGGGGCCAAAAACTGCGGCTTTTTGATATTGATGGCAGCGCCCGTTTTCGCCATTGCCACCACTAGATCGGTCTGGCGCGCCAAAAAGGCCGGCAGCTGGATGATATCGGCGACTTCAGCAGCAGGCGCTGCCTGCCAGGGCTCGTGCACATCGGTAATGATGGGCACGTTATAGCGCGCCTTGATATCGGCCAGGATTTGCAGGCCTTTTTCCAGCCCAGGCCCCCGGTAGGAGTGGATCGAGCTGCGATTCGCTTTGTCGAAACTGGCCTTGAACACATAAGGCATACCCAGCTTTTGCGTCACATTCACGTAGGCCTGCGCCACTTCATCGGCCAGCTCCGCCGACTCCAGCACGTTCATGCCGCCAAGCAGCATGAGTGGCAAAGAATTGCCGGCGGTTAAGCCGGCAACGTTGATGTGATGCTCTGGGAATTGGGACTGAGAAGACATGCTTCCCCCTTTATTCCTGAGGTGCGGCGTGGGCACGGGTGCGTGCCGTTTTGTGTTCTAGTGCGGCATTGACGAAGCCCGAGAAGAGCGGATGACCGTCGCGAGGCGTCGAAGTAAATTCCGGGTGGAACTGACACGCCACGTACCAAGGGTGATCCGCCAGCTCGACGACTTCGACCAGCGACTGATCGACGCTCTTGCCCGAAATCACCAGGCCCGCAGCTTCCAGCTCATCAATGAACTGGTTGTTGACTTCGAAGCGGTGGCGATGACGCTCAACGATTTCGTCGGCACCGTACGCTTCGCGGGCTTTGCTGCCAGCGGCCAGATGGCACACTTGGCCGCCCAAACGCATGGTGCCGCCCAGGTCGGAGGCCGCGTCGCGCAGCTCGATCTTGCCTTCGGCATTGATCCACTCGGTGATCAACCCCACCACCGGGTGCTTGGTATCGTGGGTAAACTCGGTGGAGTTGGCGTCTTTCCAGCCAGCCACGTTGCGGGCGAACTCGATCACCGCTACCTGCATGCCTAGACAGATACCCAGGTAAGGGATGTTGTTTTCACGGGCAAACTGGGCGGTCAGAATCTTGCCTTCCACACCGCGCTCGCCAAAACCGCCGGGCACTAGAATGGCATCTTTACCTGCCAGACGCTCGGTGCCGTGACGCTCGATGTCTTCAGAGTCGATGTAGTCGACGTTGACCTTGATGCGGCCCTGAATACCCGCGTGGATCAGCGCTTCGTTCAGCGACTTATACGCATCCAGCAGCTCCATGTACTTGCCGACCATGGCGATGCTGACCGACTTCAGCGGGTTCAGCTTGGCATCGAGTACCTTGACCCACTCCGACAGATCCGCAGGCTCAGCTTCTAAGCGCAGCTTGTCGCAGACGATATCGTCCAGGCCGTGCTCGTGAAGCATTAGCGGAATGCGGTAGATAGTGTCGGCGTCTTGCAGCGGCACTACCGCACGCTCTTCCACATTGGTGAACAGCGCAATCTTGCGGCGCTCGCTCTCCTCAAGCTCCACTTCGCTGCGGCAAATCAAAATATCCGGCTGGATGCCGATGGAGCGCAGCTCTTTTACGCTGTGCTGCGTCGGTTTGGTTTTGGTTTCGCCAGCGGTCTTGATGTACGGCACCAGGGTGAGGTGCATGTAAATGGCGCGGCTTGCGCCCAGCTCGCTGCGAATCTGACGAATGGACTCCAGGAACGGCAGTGATTCGATATCGCCAACCGTCCCGCCGATCTCCACCAGCGCCACGTCGAAGCCTTCGCCTCCAGCGTAGACGCGCTGCTTGATCTCATCAGTGATGTGCGGAATGACCTGCACAGTGCCACCCAGGTAGTCACCCCGGCGCTCTTTGCGTAGCACATGTTCGTACACGCGGCCGGTGGTGAAGTTGTTGCCCTGGGTCATTTTGGTGCGAATAAAGCGCTCATAGTGACCTAAGTCCAAGTCCGTCTCGGCGCCATCCTCGGTGACGAACACCTCGCCGTGCTGGAAGGGACTCATGGTGCCCGGGTCCACGTTGATGTACGGGTCGAGCTTGAGCATGGTGACCTTAAGGCCGCGGGCCTCGAGAATCGCCGCCAGCGAGGCCGACGCGATGCCCTTGCCAAGAGAGGACACAACGCCGCCGGTCACGAAGATATATCGTGTCATGGAAAACCTGTCGAAACGTGATCAAAAGGCGTAACAGAAAGCCACACCAGGATGGGACGACAGAATAGCAGAGTACGCCTTAAGGCTCAATTTGAAGTGAAACAGCGCCAGCTCTCGGTCGCGAGCTAAAGCTGCCTCCCACCCTAGCTATTGGCTACACATAACTAGCTACTGACTGTACATAAACAGTGGGAGGCCAATTGATCGGGCTAAAGGATGCCGATGCGCAGTTGCCCCAGAAGTAGGTCTGCGCGAGGGCGCTGTGAACCCATCCCTGGGCGCTACTTTTGTCATCCATGACAAAAGACCCTCGCTACGACCTACCCCTGGTGCTGTTCGGCATGGCATACACACTTTACACGCCTAGGTAATCCAGAATGCCCTCGGCCGCCTGACGCCCTTCATATATAGCGGTGACCACGAGATCGGAGCCACGCACCATATCGCCACCGGCAAAAATTTTCTCATTGCTAGTTTGGAAGGCGTACTGACCATGCTCAGGCGCTTTGACTAGGTCCCATTCGTTGACATCGATATTGGCGCTATCGAACCACGGTGCCGGGCTTGCCTGGAAACCAAAGGCCACCACGACCGCATCGGCCGCAATGATCTCTTCAGACCCCGGCACCACTTCAGGACGACGACGGCCGTTCTCATCCGGCTCGCCCAGGCGCGTGCGGACTACCTTCACACCCTCGACCTTATCTTCGCCCACTACCGCTACCGGCTGGCGGTTGAACAAGAACTCGACGCCCTCTTCCCGTGCGTTAGCCACTTCACGGCGCGAGCCCGGCATGTTCTCTTCATCGCGGCGGTAGGCACAGGTCACGCTGGCGGCGCGCTGACGAATCGAGGTGCGGTTACAGTCCATCGCGGTATCACCACCGCCCAGCACCACCACGCGCTTGCCTTCCATGGAGATAAAGTCGTTCGGGTCTTTCTCGAAGCCCAAGCGGCGGTTGACGTTGGCAATTAGGAAATCCAGCGCTTTGTAGACACCGGGCAGGTCTTCACCGGGGAAGCCACCCTGCATGTACTTGTAAGTACCCATGCCCAGGAACACCGCGTCGTACTCCTGCAGCAGCGTCTCGAACTCGACATCAGTACCGATTTCGGTATTCAGACGGAACTCAACGCCCATCTCCTCGAATACCGCACGGCGGCGCTCCATGACGTTCTTTTCCAGCTTGAACTCAGGGATACCAAAGGTCAGCAGACCGCCAATTTCGGGGTACTTATCGAACACCACCGGCTTGACGCCGTTGCGCGCCAGAATATCGGCACAGCCCAAGCCCGCAGGACCTGCACCAACAATCGCGACTTTCTTATCGGTCCACACCACTTTGGACATATCAGGGCGCCAGCCCATGGCAAAGGCGGTATCGGTGATGTATTTCTCCACCGAGCCGATCGTCACCGCGCCAAAGCCATCGTTCAGGGTGCAATCGCCTTCACACAGGCGGTCTTGCGGGCACACGCGGCCACACACTTCCGGCAGCGAGTTGGTTTTGTGGGACAGCTCGGCGGCTTCAATAATGTTGCCTTCCACCACCAGCTGCAGCCAGTTGGGAATGTAGTTGTGTACCGGGCACTTCCACTCGCAGTAGGGGTTGCCGCAGTGCAAGCAGCGGTGCGCCTGGCTCGCCGCATCGGTGGGCTTGAACGGCTCGTAAATTTCCGCGAACTCTTTGGCCCGGGTGTGCGCAGGTTTTTTCTGTGGGTCTTTACGACCCACGTCGACAAACTGAAAATCGTTATTTAAACGGTTGGCCATGATCTTTCTCCTCGAAGCGTAGGCGCTGACGGTTATTGCGGCTGACGCCGAGACTGATCCAGCAGACTACCCAGGCTGGCCGCTTTTGGCTTCAC
>Ga0209128_1003040_pt1 | contig 10501 bp, 19 predicted proteins | sample ETNvirnome_6_100_FD_184072 | JGI IMG/M metagenome (GOLD analysis project Ga0209128, IMG submission 184072) | Marine viral communities from the Pacific Ocean - ETNP_6_100 (SPAdes) (version 2) | ecosystem: Environmental > Aquatic > Marine > Oceanic | place: Pacific Ocean | collected 2013-06-19 | reverse complement strand
ATCTGGTAGCGAATGATTTGCATTTGGAATGCGCTTTGAAAAAGGAAATGGTATCGGTGGAATATACGTGGAGAGACAAATGAGAAGAAGACATCTATTAGTGAAAGAGACAGGTAGCACCGCTTGTGGAATAACGCAAGTGAGTCATCAGGAAAAGCATTTTATGCAACGTGATTTCTGGAATAAGTATATCAATTGTAAGAAGTGCCTGAGAGCAATGGCTGGAAAATCAATGACAGCGGGAAGAAGAGAAGAATGAGCTACAAGAACGGCCAAACAATCCGCACAGGACCTTCTTTCCACTACGGAGGATATGATAAATGGAACTGGTGTGGCAGGTGCAACAAAGTATGGGACAAGACCCATAAGATATGCGGTGAAGGATGCTATAACCGATTGAGATTTAAGGCTCGATACTTAAGTAGGAGACAGAGGGAAGCAAATGGCGAAAGATTTTAAAAACGGAATGGTATGCAGATGTGGACCACCAATGAGAGCAGGAGCTTACACGAAATGGAATTGGTGTGCTCCCTGCAATAAGATATATGACAAAGACCATAAATCTTGCCCAGAGTGCCATCAATTACTGAGATGGAAGGCGAAAGGAAATAGCAATTGGACGTGGAAACAATGACTAAAAAAGAAATTAAGGAAACAGATGCTGCCTTATGGGCTGCTTGGACAACGAAAGGTTATCACGAACAATTTGATATTATAGATATAGAGCGTGATAGCCAAAACGGTGATGACATTCATATACACCTTAAAGATAGGGATGGCTATGATTATAAGGGAATAATAACAGGGACTGAGATAAGTGTAGCAGCTAAAGAAGAAGAGATATACTGCTTCTGTGGATATGAACGTGGTGATACATCTGAAGAAGGGCTAGATGATTGGAATACACATATTAAAGAGTGCCCTACTTACCGCTACAAAATGGAGGAGTAATGATTGACCACGAGTTGAAGGACAAGGGTATTAAGCATAGAGCAAAAGAACACCCCTTCGAAGAGAATGGAGTGCAGCGTGTATGTAATTGGCTTCACCCGTGTCCTGAACATAAGCAAGACGGATACTACTGCACTGCTTGCTCTACTAAAGTTATATATAGTGGGAGGATATGTTATGATTGTTGGGAAGAATGGGCTAACACCGATTTCCTCAACGAATATTACGAGGTGAATGAAAATGAAGAAAATTAGAAGAGAATTGAAATACGCTACGTTTGAATACGATGAAGATGAGAGAAGTATAATGATTGAGACACGAACCACCAGCGATGCGTTTAAGAATATAGCTAGTGCAGGTGGCGAGTTTGACCTACCACGACCCACTAATGGGCGTATCAAACTTAATAAAGTATATAGTTTTGCGCTGTTGAGATTTGTTATAAGAATAGCACAAAGAAATTGGTTTAGGAAGATGAAGAAAGTATTAAAGGGCGAGGATGACATCGATGGATACGAAGATATTGAAGCGCTTAATCCGTGAAAAATACGGAAAATATAGACCTAATGCCAATGAAATATTGCAAATAATAAAAGAAAATAATTTGAGACCAGCAAAGAAAAAAAGAGGGAGACCTCCTAAATGAGGCCTACTCTTCTTAATGGTAATGCAGTAGAGGTTGTGAAGACGCTAGATGATAATAGTATTCAATGCGTAGTAACTTCTCCGCCATATTGGGCGGTCCGTGATTATGGAGACAGTGACCAATTTGGCTGTGAGGAAACAGTAGAAGAATATGCTGCTAATTTAGTGAGACTATTTGAAGAGATTAAACCAAAATTAAAAGAGGATGGAACAGTATGGATAAACATAGGAGATAGTTATGCCGGGTTTTCTGGAAGGGGCGGCGGTGCTTCAGGTAGTGATAGAAGAGGAACACGCAATACTAAGATGGTTAAGAAAGGAGCGAATTTTAAAAAGAGAGACCTTATTGGTGTGCCGTGGGTGGCAGCGTTTGCCCTCCGAGAAGCAGGCTGGTATTTGCGTTGTGACATTATATGGGCGAAACCTAACCCCATCCCTGAAAGTGTTACGAACAGACCCACTCGCTCGCACGAGTTTATATTTTTGCTGTCGAAAAATCCCCAATATTACTACGATATGGATGCCATAAGAGAACCTTTAGTTACTAAACCCTCAAAGAAATATAATAAACAGGGAGTGAGATTAATTGTTGGAGATGTTAAAAAGGGAAAAAACGCTAGAGATGTTTGGGTGATGGCACCTGCTAATCTCAGAGGCAAAAAGGTTCACATTGCAGTATTCCCTGAAATATTACCAGAGAAATGTATATTGGCTGGAAGTAAACCGGGCGATATAATACTAGACCCTTTCTCTGGAAGTGGCACGACTTGTCGTGTTGCGGCGAGATTAAATAGAAATAGTATTGGAATAGAATTATCTGAAGACTACCATAAACAAGCTGAGAAATTAACATTTGATAATAGCAGTGCATTAGAGGATTTTGAATGAAGAAAAGAAGAAGAACCGATACAGGAAAACAATTTGAATCAGAAGTAAGGCGTTCTTTAAAGACTGCTAATTGTTTCTGGTTCAGGATACAAGATACTAATGATGTAGCTCGATTTCTGCCCATAGGGGCCGTTGCTGAGAGACAACCCGGCGATTTTTTGGCTGTTTATCAGGGAACAGTTGTGTTGATAGAATGTAAAACTAGTAAAAGAGAAACCTCTTTTCCTTTATACTACAAACAGACCCGCTCCATCCCTAAACATCAGGTCGAAGCGGCGAAATCTATGGAGCATAACGGGGGAAGAGCTTTCTTTTTAATACGACACGACCAGCATAGAAATAAACAAGTATATGCGATGACGTGGCGACAAGTAAATAATTTGTATAAAGGAAAGAAAAAGTCTGTTAAATGGGAGAATATAAGACAGCGGGCAATTCCGCTTCGTCGTCTTAAAAATCCTTTGCGATGGGACTTAGAAAGACTATTCAAAAGATTAAAGAAAGTTTTAAATAGAAAGTAGGGAATACAAAATAATGATTAAGAAATTCAGAAGTTTGATGGATGATGACGGAGAAATGGTTATTGACATCGATTCTTTAATAAATGACAAGGAGAGAATAATATTTAGCAAGTGGTTAAGCATATTTGACACTATCACACCATTTAATATTCCTCAAGCTTTAGATACTATCATAGAAGAGCATTCTTTAACAAAAAGGGATTCGGTAATATTATTATCTTATATTAAATTTTTCGAGCAACGCATTTTCGAAATGGGTAAGCAGAATAAAGAAAGAAAAAAGAATCATAAGAAGTATGACGGAGCGATGTATGGATAGATTTGCACTGAATTGGAATAAACAAAGCCCTAAGTTTAAGCAAACTTTACAACAAAAGCTAATATCAAGAGGTGTAGAGCCTACTTTTAAAAATTGTCGTGCTTATTGGAATGGGAAAATAAGGCCCTATAAAGATACACGGACAGGGCAAGTAAGACACTTACATATCAGAGATATAATAATCAATAAAAGGAGATTCAAAAATGGACCCTCACGGCCAATGGCGAACCAAAATAGAAGAAAGAAGCGCCGATTTAACAGATAATTGGTGGCCTTTCGTAGAGAATATTAACGCAGTCTTAGATAGATTGAAAGAGATTGAAGATGAATTTAGTGACTTGGAAAATAAAGTGGATGAAACTTTGGGACTTATTAAAGGAATTTATAAATCCCTCCATAAGTTACATTTCTTTGATAAAGAAAGAAAACTTAACTGGAAATCAGTGGAAATGATAGGAGAAATGTTAGATGAACGAAAAGCAAGAGAAGAAGAGCGTAGAGCAAGAGAAGAGCAAAAAGAGCAGGAAAATGAAGAAGCAACAACAGCAGACCAGCAATGAATTGTTAGAACAGTATTTTAACAGTACAATGGAAAACCAGCTGTTGAGGTCTCAGAATAAACACACCTTGAAGATAGGAAATATAGTGCTTGAGGTTCTACCTACAAGTAAAGACGATTTGGGAGCTGTTTTCAAACACTTCACCAAATTCGCCAAGGAAATGAAAAAATTACATAATGATGCCCACTTACTATGTTGTGAGTCGGGAGAAGTATCATCGTCTATAATGGACCAGATGATAGGATGACGTTAGCTATAAATAGCCCTACGGGGTTACTAAGCAAGAGGTAAAATATGCCTGATTACAAAAGTGATAAAAGTGAATTGGAAGAGATTGTGGGATTATTCCGCAACGAGAGCAAGGCCGGAAAGGTATACTACGGTGGTAAAACCAAAGACGGTGAGGAAGTTGTTATGTTTCGTAACGACTACTGGGAAGAGGGAAAGAACCGCCCTTACTTTAGATTGTACAGACGTGTCAAAGATGGTGCGTCTAAGAAGGAAGTAGAAGACTAAAGTGGGCAGTTACAGCGATTGGATACAGTCGCCCCATAGTGCGAGAGTATGGTTACAGCACTCAATGACCGCTACAGCTCAGTTTGCCTTTGTTAATCCTTTACATAGATTGAAACATTGGATACAATCTAAAGGAAAGAGGGTAGACTGCTGGAGACAAAGAGACAAAGAATGTTTCTACTGTAACAAAGGTATAGACCAACAGCACGAATATGCTTATGGTGTCTATATCGAAAAGGGTAATGCTGAGATTAAGTATTTACATACTAATCTCACTACTCATACCCATATCCAAAATATATTTTCATCACTGTTTGATGAGAACATCAACCCCTGCGATTTATTATTTGCTGTAGAAAGAACAGAGATTACTAATCTGAATGGAGTGAAAGTGCTTGGATATGATATTATTAAAACGGAAAAAGAAATGTTTGTGCCAGAAGTATTGAGACCCTCCCCCCTTACACCTTTCCAAAATTTAGTAAGGGATTTCAAATGGGTGGTTCCAGAAGAACTTGTAATTAAATTACTTGAATATGATAGTAAACCTTTTAATCTTATAGATTTGTTTTTATTAATAAAGCAGAAGTCTCCAAAAACTACAGACAAAGTAGCGAAGTCTTATGCTGTAAGATTATTAGAAAATGGAGTGATGGACGTGAAGAAAGCAAAGGAGTATAGACATTGAGCTTTGAAATATCAGACTTAGTAAATTATTTCCACAATAGTCGTAACGAAAAGGGACAATTAGTACCTATTATCGGAGAAGATAAATTAGCAGTGACATCTGCTCTGGCGTATTTATTAGAAGATACGAACTTTATGATTAATGCTTATAGTGGAACTGGTAAAACAGTTATAATGAATGCTGTTTTTGATTTACTTAGAGGAACTGGCATCAAGACATCAGTGATAGAACAATTGTCTGACACTGCTTTATGGTATGATATGGATAAGATTAATTCATCTAGATTCATAGCTATTCCTGAAGCACAAAAGTGTCCAGAAACGATTATTGAAATACTGAAAACGTGGGCTGATGATAGACCTGCTATAAGAAAAAGGACAGATGTTACCATACAGGATGTAAGAGAGCAGAAACTTATACCTAAATTTGTGTTTATGTGCAAAGCTGTGGAAAATAAAAAGGGGGACGCATTTTTAGACGCAGAGTTAGAGCGTAGATATATGATAACCCACACTAATCCCACAGTAAGTCAGACTAAAGATGTGATTAAGCATAAGTTAAACAATATTGCTCGACCTATGGAAGATATAATTACTATGTCTGACAAGGAAATACAGGCCTTGAGAGACCATATTAAAGAATGTATTATTAGAAGAGACGATAGTAAAGCAATTAAAGTACGAAATCCTTGCGCTCCCTTTCTTTTTGATATTATTCCCACTCTTTTTCCTATTGCTAGAAGTAAAGTCCATTACTTTATGAAGTTAATAAACGCAGTTGCTAGATTTTACCCCGGTGAAATGATAACTAGTAAGAGAGGAGACATTACCTATGGTTTAATTACTCCTAAACACAATTGGTTAGCAACGCAGATATACATTGATACATTCGTAACAGAGTGCCTTCAAATGCCTGCACACGGTATAGATATACTAAAACTTATACCTGATAGTGAAATAGATAAGTACGGAATGGTTACTAGCGAGGTCATTAAGATGAGTAGAAGGGAAATTCAACAAGGTGCTCGTGCAGCAGGATTGCCCTTTTCTGGTAAAAATATAAATCCCCTTCTGATGTCTTTGACAATGCTTGGGTTTTTAGAGCAGGAAGACGAAGGCAATAAAAAAGTATTTTTCAAATCTCCTTTGATAAGAGAGCCAAGTACTAAAATAGATTGGAATGGATTAATGTCAGATACACAGAAATTTGTTAAAGAAACGTGGCCCGAAGTGGCTGATGAATACATTAGTAGGTATTGCACAGAAGTAAAAGTAGTTAATCCTTTCACAAAGGAAAATGTTATTTTAACGGCTGGTAAACCTAAAGAAAAGACGGTAGATAAGAAGCAGGACTACGCAGGATGGTATGAGAGTTAGACGACCATACAAACCAAAAGAAGAACAGTTTGCTATAGTTAAAGAAATAAGCGGTGGTAGTCGTGTTAGTGCCTTGTGTGAAGATGGTAATGTAAGAATGGGCAGAATAATTGGAAAGATGAAAAAGAGAGTATGGATTCGACCCAATGATTTGCTCATAGTGGTGCCGTGGGTAGTGCAAAGTGATAAGAAATGCGATGTAATATATAGATATACAAGTGTAGAAAAAGATAGACTTAAAAGAAAGAAATTCTTACCGGAGCTGATGAATATATGAAAATACCACTAATGGCTATTGCTAATTATAGCACCGTTAATAAAATGACAGGGCAGCAGCAAGTTATTCTATGGTCTCGTGATGAAAAGTTGGTTGTGAAATCTCCTCGTAATCATTATTATTATAAAAGAGGAGAAGGAGAGCACTATAAAGTATTAGGTAAATCTAAGTCACAGGAATATAATCGGCATCTTGTTCAGAATGTAACAGAACTCAAACCCGATTTAATAGGGCCATTATCTAAAATTGACGGAGTTACTGTTAATGAAATAGAAAGAATTGCGATTGAATACCCAGATTTTTTTACTAAGTTTTATGGGAAGCCGCCCAAGAGTTTGTGTTATGACCTTGAAGTTACTTCAGCAGATGGTTCGTTTCCTTTAGGAGAACAACATCCTATTGTAGCTATTGGATACGTTACTAGTGATGGTCATAGAGAAGCATTACTTTGGGATGGAAAATCAGATAAAGATATAATTTTAAAATTTGCTGAGTTCGTAAAAGAATATGACCCTGATATAATATACGGATACAATGTGGTAGGATATGACGTGCCGCAGCTGTTTGCTAGAGCAAAACATCACCGTATCAATCTTAAACCTTACTTTAATAGGGATAATAGAGCGGATTACGGTTGGGAAACTGATTTTTCTTATCATAAAAAAGACGTAGTCAAAGCGTGGGGAAGGGTAGTAGTTGACGTTTTTAATTTTACTCGGAAAGATTATTTTTTATCTGGCAAAAGTAAATCACTGAAGAACGTGTCAAGAGAATATGGGCAAGACCCAATAGAATTGGATTTTGCTGCCAAAGACATCCTTGATTATGATACAGAAATGATAAAAGAGTACGTAATAAGTGATTGTGATATGACCCAATGGTTATTTAATCATTACTTTCCTCAACATTTGTTTATTGCCGAGCTTTTAAAGGTCCCTCTAGAGTCCTATATTAACGGGGCTGATTCTTTCATCACTAAAATACTGCAGGGGAGGGCTCTATTTAAACAAAATATCTTAACTTTAGATAAGAATAAAGATAGATATCCCGATATGCAGAGCTTTCAAGCTGCTCATATTGATTTATATAGACCCGGCTTTCACAGTAAAAATTATAAAGTAGATTTTAAATCAATGTATCCCAGTATTGCAATGGCTTTGAATTTGGGACCTGACACTACTTCTATTGTGGGATATGAAGAATATGATACGACTCAGTTTGGATGGCGTGATGATTGCCTTATTATTCCTGATAATGTTATCGATAAGAATATTATTATTAAGATTGAAAATGACAGAAAATCTTGCCTCTATACGATGTGTAAACAATTCAAAGAGATGAGAGAACCTTACAAAAAAATAAAGACACAGGAAGCAAAGAGTAAATCTAATGCTTTGAAGATTATGGTAAATACCTTCTACGGTGCAAATACTAATAGTTATATGACTTATGGAGATGTTGCAGTGGGGATAGCTATTACAGGAATTGCCAGATGGTTAATTATGGGTTGTAAGACTCTTATACAACAAAAATACGGGGCAGATGCTGTTATTTATATACATACAGACGGTGTAAATACAAGCACTGACGTAGATATTGAATGGATTAATACAGAACTTCAGAAAGGGATGGACCATTTATTCCCACATTCAGAATCCAAATGGATTGAAGTTGAGAGAGATGTTTTTAGAGAGGGTATATGGCTTGCTATTGGCAATTATGTTCTAAGAAACGAAGATGGTTCTTTAACTAAGCACGGTAGTACATTCAAATCTAAAAGTCGTTCTCTTTTTTATACAAAAGTGTTGGATAGGATGATAGACCATCGTATCAATAACAAAATTGACTCTGAATTTATAACATCTCTATATAACATTGATAATTATAAACTACCAGACTTTGTGCAAATGCGTTCAATGAATCAGAAATTAGAGCAATATAAAAGTGCTAACGATTTAGTTGTACAATTAGCAACCCAAGCTAAAAAGAATGGTATGGATGTAAGACCCGGCGTTACATTTTCTTATTATAAAACCACCGAAGGCTATAAATTGGAATCCCTTGTAAAAGATATAGGGGAAATTGATATAGTTTATCATTGGAATATGATTTCGGGATTGCTAGATAAATTTGGTTTACAGGAATATGTAAAGAAAAAGCCCCCTTTAACAGTAATAGATAAGAAACAGAAAAGTTTATTGGAGTTTGTATGAAGAAAGTAATAGGTAATAGAATATGTGAAGACTGTAAGACACCAATGTTCCGCCGTGGGGTTGATACAGATATGAACAAAACAATGATAGGATGGTCGTGCCCTAAATGTCACACAACAAGGTGGGATGAGATAAAATGACATTAACAGAATGGCTATTGTTCTTTGCAATAATAGATGGACCCTTGATTGGTTTTTTATATTTAATATGGAGAAGATGGCAAGATTATCAGGAGTTTTGGTAAAATAACGAAAGCTAAAGTATTAGATTGTTTATTCTGTAGAAGAATTAGTGTAGTTTCATCTCGATTTAAAATGTATGTATGTGATGATTGCTATGATAAACAACAAGATGAGAAGAAGGAATGGATAAAATCTGGGAAATGGAAGAAATATGAGCTGGAATGAATTTAATTATGGGTGGCTACAGCTATATATACTCCTAGCCATATGGGGAATAGATAAATGAAGTTAAAAGCACCACCACACTTGGAAGAAGCCGGATGGTATATACTAGTCGCTTTCTTCATAATGGTTTGGATGTGGGTGTTTATATGGAGAGGATGATATGGTAAACGTTAAGAAAGATTTGAAATGGGGGCTCGCTAAAGAAGCTCAAGTAATGAAATTGGTAGCAGAAGAAATAACAGGTTGGCCTGAATTTAAAAAGTTAGAAAAATATGATTCATTTGATTATTGTGCTAATAAAGATGGTACAAATTGTTTTGTAGAAATAAAATCTAGAAGAATAAGATATGGAGACTATGAAGAAACTATAGTGCCGGCAAGTAAAATCGCCAAAGCTTTAGAAATTATAGGAAAGGGTAATAAAGTTTATATTGTAGTGTCTTTCACTGATGGGATATATTATTTAGATATGACCAATGCGACTGTTAAATTTGGTTACAATGCTCGTACTGATAGAGGAGCTATTGAATTGAATCATTATGCTTTTATTCCGCTAGAGCAATTTAAAGCCGTAGCCAAATCTTTAAATACCGATGATTGAATGATAATAATAGAGCACACAATGGAGGTGCTACAATGGAAAAAGAGAGTGATAAGATGGTATCGTATTTGAGAGACGAAGAAGTAAAAATTGTCTGGAGTGAAGACGACAAGACAAAAGTTGGTAGAGGAAAGATTGTAAATGATGACGATAATTTTGTATACCTTTCGGGGTCAAAAGGCAACGTGATTGTTAGCAAAACCGACATTATAGCTATAAAACAATAGGTGTATAAATGAGGATAATGCCAATCAGTGATTCGCCTTGGGCTCCTACGGGGTTCGGAACCAATACGAGATGTATATCAGCAATTTTTGCAAACGAGGGACACAAAATAGGGTATGGAGGATGTCAAAATCCAAAACACGACCCAGCTTATAAAATAGAATGGCCGTTAGGAAGTAGCGAGAATGTAGAAATAGAATTGCTTCCTTTACTACATCCGGGCAAAGAAAAATTCGGGGAACAGTCTTTTCCAGAATGGATTGGAAAATTCAAACCGGATTTGGTTTTTACTCACTTGGACATTCAGATGTTTG
>Ga0209128_1003037_pt1 | contig 10508 bp, 10 predicted proteins | sample ETNvirnome_6_100_FD_184072 | JGI IMG/M metagenome (GOLD analysis project Ga0209128, IMG submission 184072) | Marine viral communities from the Pacific Ocean - ETNP_6_100 (SPAdes) (version 2) | ecosystem: Environmental > Aquatic > Marine > Oceanic | place: Pacific Ocean | collected 2013-06-19 | reverse complement strand
GCTACGGGTGGCTCGTCGTCGCCGGCCTCGTCCTCGTCGCCGGCTTCTGGCTCTGGCCGGTCCGGCGCCGGAAGCCGGTCCTCGCGGCCGAGCTGCTCCGCAAGGCACACGAGGCCGATGTCGACGCGCAGCTCGCGAAGCGCCAGCTCGACGCCGAGGCCGAGGTCGAGATCCGGGAGATCCGGCGCGACCTCGAGGTCAAGCTCGAGCGGGTCGAGCTGGAGCGGGTCGACAAGCGCGCCAAGCTCGCGAGCGATCCCGGCGAGCTGCTCCGGTACTACCGAGCGCGCGGCCGGGAGCTGTAAAGGCGTGTCGAAGAACGTCCCGTCTGCGCTAACGCCGGCGCGAGCTCAATTTACGTGGCCCGCGTATAGCGTTCACGCCGCGCTAATTATCGGGATCCTGATCTGGGGATCCGTTGCACAGGCGAAAGACCCGCCTTGCGCGGACGCTCACGCGAAGCCGAGCCATTGCGCGAACCTCCCGGACGGGTGGGTCTGCCTCTCGCCGCAGCTCGCCGCCGACATCCGCGCCGGCGAGGAGGCCGCGGTCGAGAAGTGTCGCCTCGAGAAGATCGCCGCGGACGCGGTCCACGCTTCGATCCTCCGGCGTGAGGTCGGGAAGGTCGCCGCCGAGAAGAAGGCCGTCGAGGTCAAGCTCGAGCTGGCGCTCGGCCTCGCCGAGGAGGCGGAGGAAGAGGCCGCGTCACGATGGACGGCGCTCGAGGTCGTCGGGTGGGTAGCTGGCGGGGTCGCGGTCGGCGCCGCCGCGGGCGCCGTCGTCTTCTGGCTCGTCGACCGCTAGGCCGCGGCCTCGAGGGTCTCCGCCGCGCGCCTCTTCGCCGCTCGAGCAGCTCCGATCCGGATGATCGTGCCGAGCAGGTCGAAGGCCGGGAAGGCGCGCTCGAGCTGGTAAAGGTGGTCGACGTTCAAGGCCGTATGACCGCGGCGAGCGTCCTCGAGGGCGCGCTCCGTGATCCCGATCGCGTCCGCGACGGCCTTCGTTCCGAGCTTCCGTGTCAGTGCATGTAGATCCATCGGGGGAGGTCCTCCTCTTTCAGTGTACACGGCGCGACGGCGCGAAGCCGTACACGTCCGCGAGTGCGGGGTAGTCGGCCGCGAGGCGCTTCCTCACGTCCGCGGGGACGAGGCGCATAGCCTCGGAGTAGCTCGCCGGGAGCACGAAGGCCGGCTCGATCGAGAGCTTCGCCTCCGGCTTCCGGCGAAGCTCGCCGTCCCGGACGGCGACCGCGTCCGGGATCGAGTTGCAGAGGAAGAGGACCTCGCCGCGCTCGTCGAGGACGGCGTACCGTTCGCGGACGATCATCGGCTCGCCGCCTCGAGCTGCGCCGAGAAGGAGAAAGCGCACTGGCGCGGGTCGACGGGTCCCTCGAGGAGCGTCTCCGAGTCGGCGACGGCCTCGGCGAGGGCGCCGGCGCCGGCGAACGGGCGCGCCGCCTCGAGGAGCGTCCGGAGCTGCGCCTCGAGCTGCTCGCAGCGGGTCAACTCCCGGCCGATCCGCGCGACCGGCTCCGAGGCGCTCTGAGGCGCGTTCTCCGGCGAGGCGACCGCTTGCACGTCCGGAACCGTCTCCGGCGCTCTCGGCTCGTCCTCGTCGGCGGAAGGGGTCGATCCGAGGCCGTCGACATCGGCGCCCAGCTCGGACGGCGAGAAGCTCTCCGCGGGGAGGATCGCGGCGACCTTCTTTCCGAGCCGCGTGAGCTTCGTCGTGTGCTCCTCGAGGAGGCCGAAGGTCCGCAAGCTCGCGACGGTCATCTCCGACCAGCAAGGGACGTGCTCGTCGGCGAGGAGCGCTCGGAGCGTCGCGCGCTCGTTCCGGGTCAAGTGAGGGACCTCGGCGACGGCGCCGCCTCCGAGGTCGATCGTCGGCGGGAGGCTCACGATCGAGGGGAGGGCCAGACCGGCCTCGACCAGCTCGGCGACCATGGTGTCCCCGTCCTCCTCCGTGAAGGCGACCGGCTTCGGGTCGTAGGCTCGCAGCTCCTCGAGGACATCCGGCCGCAGCTCCTCACGGTCGGCGAGGTCCGCGCGGAGCGTCTCGAGGAAGCTCTCCGAGCCGAGCCGCTGGAGCCGCTTCCCGACCGCGAGGCCGGCGAGAGGACACGTGATCGAAGCGGTCCGGGGCATGGCGGCGCCGATGCTGTCCGTGTAGGCCGAGCCGGCGTAGACGACCAGCTCGACGACGACGGGCGCCGGGTAGAGGAGGCGGAGCTGCGCGTGAACCAGCGTCTCCCAACGCGAGACCTCGCGCTTCGTGAGCTTCGTCAGCGTCGCGTCGTAGGGCGCGACCTCGTCGTCGAGCGCGAGGAGGCCGTGCTTCGCCGAGGCGACGAGGACCTCGTCGCAGACCTTGGCGGCGTGCGCGACACTCTTCCGGAAGAGCGAGGACTGGTAGAGGTCGCGGACCTTCGCCGGCGCGTCGGCCTTCGTCTTCCCGCAGCTCACGATCCCGACCCGGACGACCCGCGCCAGCGGCGCGAGGACCTCGAGACGGCGGACGCGCTTCTCGAGCCGCTTGTCGGCGTTCTCGGCCTGCATCCGCTCGATCGCCTCCTTCTCGTCGGCCTCCGTGAAGATGGCGCGGACCGGAGGCTCCTCGGCGTTACCCTCGCAACGGGCGCAGTCGGCGGCGTTCGATCCGGCCGGCTGTCCGCAGAGCGAGCACGTCGCGATCTCGATCGCCTCTTCGCGGGAGAAGGTCGCCGCCTCGACGGCCTCGATCCCGGCGAACGGGCGGACGCGACGGTCGGCCGGCTTGGCGCCGGCGAGCTTGGCGACCGCGCGGCCGAGCGCCGTGAGCCGGAGCGACCGGGTCGAGCGCTGCTCGTCGTTCGACACGAGGCCGAGGTCCTTCGCCTCGTCGGAGGCCTTCGGGGAGCCGGACGGGACGAAGCCCCATTCGTGCGAGCGGACGACGAAGCGGAGAGCGCGCTTCGACACGGCCTTGTGTGCGGCCTTCGCGTCCTTCGGGTCGCAGTAGAAGGCCTCGACCTCGTCGGCGAGGCGCCGCAGCTCGCACGCCGCCGCGGAGGCCGGCTCCGCCAGCTCGCGGAGCTTGGCGGCGTCGAAATCGACCTCGGAGGCGAGGCGCCTGAACGCCGCGGCGAGCTGCGCGCAGTCCTCGAGGATCAGCTCCTTCGCCGCCTTCTTCTTCTGCGCGGCCGTGAGCCGCTTCGTCGGCGGGTTCACGAACGCCGGCGCCGGCGCGTCGGCCGCGGTCGCCGTCTTCGGGCACTTCTCACAGGCCTCGCCGAGCTTGTAGAGGTTCCCGCAGCCTTTGCAGAGGTCGAGGGTCGGCTTCGCCGTCGAGCGAGGGACCGCGACGCCGGGACCCGTCTTCGGCGCCTCGCGCGCGGCGAGCTGCGCCTCGACGAAGGAGGAGGTCGCCTCGAGGAGCTTCGTCTTCGACAGCGCCTCGAGCCTCGTCGAGCAGAACGCGCGGACGGTCGGGTCGGCGAGGATCTGGTCCTCGGCGAGGCCGAGCGCGTCTTTGCAGTCGAGGGAGAGCGCTTTCCAGTCCCGGACGTGCGTGTGAAGCGCCTTGTCGTAGCGCCGCGCGCCGCGCCGGATCGTCACGGTCCCGATCTTCGTCGCGACCGTGTAGAGGCCGTCCTTCCCGGTCCGGGTCGCCTTGAGCTTCGGCGCGGTGACCGTCTCGACCCGACCCTCGACGAGCGCGTCGACGCTGATCTCGAGCCGGCCTCCGGCCTCCTCCGTCTCGCGCTTGAGCTTCGCGGCGAAGGTCTCGTCGCTCGGCGTCGTGAGGCGCTCGGCCTCTTCCTCGACCGTCTCTTCGTAGTCGGGCGCGTCGTCGGTCGGCGGCGTTTCGAGACGGCGGACGAAGACCTCGTTCCGGCCGGACGGGCGGAGGTACTCCGTCCCGGCGCTCTTGTTCGTGTAGTAGACCTCGACGCGCTTCGACACGCGGAAGGCGATCCCGCAACGGAAGGCGCCTTGAGCGTAGACGTAGACCTTGTCGCCGACGCTCGGCTCCGGCGCCGCCTCGTCGTCGAGCCGGATCCACAGGTCGGAGAGGCCGTCGTCCCGGCGCACGTGACCCGACCAGCTCCGGGTCTCGAGCGAGTAGCGCTCGCGCGCCGTCCGGATCTTGCGCTGGCGGGTCGTCCGTCCCGCGGTCGCCTTCTGCACGGCGAAGCCGAGGTCCGTCACGACGATCGGCCAAGCGGCGCGCGTGTACTCGTAGGCCGCGCGGCCGGCGTACTCGGGGATCGTCTCCGTCCGACCGGCGAGGAGGCCGAGGCCGGCGAGCTGGTCGGCGCAGTGCGAGCCGCTGGCGCGCTTCACGTCCTCGAGGTCGCAGTAGAAATCGAGCGCGTCGATCTGGCCGGCCGTGAGCTTCTTCGCGATCGCTTGGGGGTTCGTGTTCGTGTCGTTCATGTTCCGTGCTCCGTGTTTGCGTTTGCTGTTTGCTGTAGAACCCCACCAATAGCACGTTTTCGCGAGAATGTCGAGAAAACTCGGAGAACCTCGCAATTACTACGATAAAAGCGCGGGTTCGGAGCCGGCTCCGGACCGGAAAACGTCAAAACGGGACCTCGTCCTCGACGCCGATCGCCGTGCCGGCGACGAGGATAGTTGACGGATGGTTGACGGGCGCGAGCTGCGCCTCGAGGTCCGCGGCCTCGCCGCACTGGTAGACGTGCTCGTCGAAGGCCTCGAGCTTGACGAGGCGGAGCAGGGCGAGCACGTGTCGCCTCGAGGCCGGGTAGCTGTAGTCGCCGCGCTCGGCGCGCCTCTCGCTCTCGCGGAAGACGAGGACGTAGGCCTCGGAGTAGCTGAGGATCTTCGGATGCCATCGGCCGTAGACGAGGCCGCAGAACGGACAGGCCTCGGACTGCACGGCGCCTCGAGCCATCTACGACGGCTCCCAAGGGACGAGGAGGTCGTTCACGTAGACGGGGTCGGCGCCTTTGTACCAGCGGCGCATCGCTGCGGCGTCCGCGCGGACCGGGATGTCGGGCGTGTAGCGCGCCATCGCGGCGCACATGACGGACTCGAGCCTCTTCGCCGCGGCCGTGAGCCTCGTCGGGTCCTCCGGCGCCTCGAGGATCAGCTCGTCGTGAATGAAGAGGACCGGCCTCGAGCCGAAGAGCGCGCTCTTCCGGTCCGTGTAGCACTCGCGAGCTACGTCGAAGGCCGCGTCTTTCGCGCCGGCCGCGGTCAGGTGTTGGAAGCCTTGGTTGCAGCCGTCGCAGTAGCCTACGCCGCCGCGGAGGAATCCGGTCCGCGGGTGCCGATGCGTGAAGCTCCCGCTCGAGGCCCATCCGCCGACGAGGTCGAAGTACCGGCGCATCTCCGGGAAGCGCTCGAGCCAAAGCTCCTTGCGCTCCTTCATGTACTCCGGCGTGAACAGCTCGACGAAGGCCGGGAAGGACCCGTCCGGTCGCCGGACGTAGTCGCGAGCAAACTCGATCATGCGGGCGACGCCGAGGCCTCCGGGGATCCCGAAGTTGAACGGCTTCGCCAGCGTCCGGCCGTCCTTCGCCTCCTCGTCGCCGGCCTTGTAGCGTCGGAGCGTCTCGTCGTAGCTCGCCGCGAGCAGCTCGGCGGCAAACACGACGTGAAGGTCCCGGCCGGCGCGCAGCTCCTCGGCCATGGCGGAGAAGGAGAAGAGGTCGAGGAGCACTTGAGCGAGCGAGCACAGCTCGGCGACGTGGTAGTCGCACGCGAGGAAGACGTACCCCGGCCGCGGGACGAAACACTCCCGGACGCCGGAGCGGCGCGGCATTTGTTGCAGGTTCGGGCCGGACATCGACGTTCGGAAGCTCGACACGGTCGCGTTGACCCGGCCGCAGATCGGGAGGGTCGCGCCGAGCGCGAGCCTCGGGACGAAATCGGACAGCTCCTTCCGGTCCGCCTTCACGCTTGCCCAGAGGTCGAGAGCCGGGTCGACGCCGGCCGCGGCGTCGAGGACCTCGGAGGCCGTCCGCGTGTACTTGAGGATCTGCGCCTCGGACAGCTCCTCTCCCTCGGCGAGCTTCTTCCGTCCCGTGTCGGTTAGCGGCGCTCCTTCGCCGAGGACGGCGCGGACGCGGCTCTTCGTCTCGAGCTGGTACTCGGACCCGTCCTTTCGCAGAATGCCGGCCTCGACGAGCGCCGGCGTCGCCGCGGCGAGGGTCGCCTCGAGGCGCGCTCGCAGCTCGGCGACCGTCTTCCCGTCCGTGCGGACTCCCCAGCTCGAGAGGAGCTTGAAGGCGAAATCGTGTCGACAGGTCTCGACGAAGAGCGGGGGAAGGCCTCCGGCCTCCTCGGCGATCGCGAGCTGCTTTTCGAAGATCAGGATCGGATCGCGAGCGTCGTCGCGGCAGTAGTCGACGGCGCCCTTCGGCCAACGCTCGAGCGGGACGGCCTCGAGGTCGCGGTACTTCCCGCGGGGACTCGCCTCGCTCTTCTTCTCCTCGCTCCGGTCCCGGTCGAGGTACTTCTTCACCAGAGCCGCGAGCGACGGCGTCCCGGCCTCGGCGAAGCGGCCGAGCGAGATGTCGAGGAGGAGGTCGAAGAGGCCGACATCCCAGATCCGGCCGGCCTCGAGGGCGGCGAAGACCAGCTCGAAAAAGGCCGGGTCCTCCTCGCATAGACAGGCGAGGTCGAAGGCGAGGTTACAGCCGACGAGGAGGACCTCCTCGTCCTCGAGCAGCTCGGCGGAGGTCCGGACGCAGTCGGCGCGCTTGAAGAGGTCGAAGGGGTCGCCGTCGTCGTGAGGGGTCCACGTCTGGCCGCACACGATCCGCGGAGCTTGGCGACCCGGCGCGAACGGGTACGTCTCGAGGTCGAAGCCGACCGGGATCACTGACAGGCCTCGAGGTCGGCGTAGAGGAGCCGGGTCGTTTCGTGCCAGTCCCGGCCGGCGAGCTGTCCGCGCTCGGCGACGAGCTGGCGCTCGTGTTTCCAGACGTGCCAAGCGTAATCAGCGGCGTCCGTTTGCGCCTTCACGACGCCGAGACACGGCGCTCCGGCGTCGCTCCCTCTGTTCGTCGTCGTACACGGACCCGTGTAGCTCTTCGGGTAGGTCGCGCCGCAGACCGCGACACCCTTCGCCGGCCGTGTGCAGTAGTGAGCGAAGCACGGACGGCGAGGGAGGACGACGACCTCGCTCGGCGGGTGGCTCCGCGCGAAGCCGTTCCTCTTCTGCGGAGCGAGCCAATTCATGCGGAGGAGGAAGGCGGCGAACGGGACCCGGAGACGGACGCCGGCGCCGACGACGAAGCTCCGGACGATCTCGTCGGCGAGCGAGAAGGGCGGGTTCGTGACGACGGCGCTCGGCTCGTCGAGGCGCAGCTCGAGCGCGTCGCCGATCGCGACCCGCTCGGCGCCGCAGAGCTTCACCAGCGGGAGCTGTTCCTCGGCGCGGATCTCGTTTGCCCACAGCTCGCGGCCGTCGCCGAACGCTCGCAGGGTCGCGCCGTCGCCGGCGCAAGGGTCGAGGACCGGGAGGAGTGACGGGATCCGGACCTCGGAGAGGAGCGCTCGCACGCACCACTGTGGCGTGTAGTAAGCGTCGTCCTTCAGACGTTGACGTTGACCAGCTACGGACACGGGGGAACCTCCTCTCGAGGGTACAGCCGGCCGGCGCCGCGGGGGAGTGCGGGCGCCGGCCGACCGGCCTCACGGCGCGACTACGGCGCGACGTAGGGCGAGAACCGACACTTCGTGAAATCGTTGCTCTTCTGCGTCAGCTCCATGTAGGCGTCGCACCAGACCTTGATCCCCGCGGCCGGCTGCTCCGACGCGACGAGGCCGTTCATGCTCTCCTCCGTCACGTCCGACTCCGTCGTTCCGGGGGCGAGCGCCATCGCGAAGCCCTTCACGTTGCCGAGGCCGGACGGCTGCGACAGGTCGGACAGCCAGCTCACGCGCTCGCCCTTCGGGTGCGACAGCGAAGAGCCGACGTTGTCGACGGCCTTCGCCGTGATCGGCCGGCCTCCGGTCGACTCGAGGACCGTCGCCTCGACGACGAAGTAGACGACGCCGGCCTTCTTCCGGCTCTTGTGAACGAGCAGCTCGCGCACCTCGAGCAGGTGCATTCCCGGCCGAATGTTCGCGCCTCCGCCGAAGACCTCGGCTTTCTCAATTCCTCCAAAAACTCCCATGCTTACGGCTCCTTTGCCTTTGCAGTTGCGGGCGGAGAGGCCGGAACGTCCGGCGCCTCCTTCGTGCTGCGACGCCTCTCGAGGAGGATCGCGGCGTTCGTGATCACGTGTGCGAGCGGGTCGAGGCCGGAGTCGGCGTCGACGGTCTCGCCGGCGAGGTACGCGAGGACGTGACGAGCGAGGCTCGCGCGGTACTTCTCGACGGGGATCGAGCGCCAGCCGGGGACGGCGTCGTCCCGGTCCGTGCGCTGCGCCATGGCGCGGCCGGCCTCGAGGAGCGCTCGAGCCGGGAGGAGGTCCGGCCGCGGCTTACGGCCTCGCCGACAGTGCGGCCGATGCGAGCGGCCTCCGTCGAGGCGGGCGTCGCACACGACGCAGAAGGTCGATCCCTTCATCGGTCGAGGACCTCCGCGCGGTCGGCGTACAGGAGCCGCTGGCGCGAGTCGAAGCTCTCGGCGAAGAACGCCGCCTTCTCCTCGGCGCTCTCGAGCGCGTTCCTATAGCTGTCCGTGTGCTGGTAGACGTAGAAGACGACCTCGTCGGCGAGCTGGCGCTCCCGATGAAGCCGGCCGAGGAGCTGCTCCCATGCCTTCCCGCTCGAGGGAGGCTCGAGGACGATTGCGGTCCGCCACTGTTGCAGGTTCCGGCCGGTCGCATGGCAGAGCGACGCGGCGCACAGGTGCGCCGGGACGCCGGAGTCGATGTCGGGAGGCTCGTCGCCGGCGCCGTACACGTGCTCGAGGCGCTCTCGGAGGACCGGCTCGAGCGCGGTCGAGGAGCTGTACCAGAGGATCGGCGGCGTCCCCTTGTGCGCGAGCTTCTCGGCGAGGGCGACGGCGTCGTCGACGAGATACGTGTCGAGCCATACGGGGACGGTCGGCGGCTTCGGCTTGTCCTTCTGGTAGATCCAACGCCACCAAGCGCGATGTATGGCGCGGACGGGGACCGCGTCGTCGTACTCGTCGATCTGTCGGCTCGTCTCACGGTCGATCCTCTGGCTCACGAGGAGCGGGGAGTCGTATCCCGTGTCGGCGTGTTTCCGCAGCTCGGCGCGGACGCACCGATTCCAGTCCGAGCGCGCCTCGAGCCATGGCAGATCGGGACCGGCCTCTCCCCATTCCCAACGGTAGAAGAAGCCGGCCGACAGCTCGCGCGCCTTGCGGTAGAAGCCGTCGTCGTCGGGGACGATCTCCCCGTCCGGCGCCTCGCCGGTCGCCCGAAGGTGGTCGACGGCCTCCTCGAGGCGGACCGGGACCTCGAGGTCGACGGGGACGATCTGGAGCGCGACGCCGAGGTCCTTCTCGTCGCCGCACACGACGCCGGGAGCGCTCCTCAGTCGCCGCGAGAAGGCCGCGCGGAGCGAACGCCGGCGCGCCTTGCCTCGAAGCGCGAGGTCGCCGCCGAAGGCCGCCGCGAGCGGCTTCATGCGCTCCCAATGCTCGGGACCGGGTCGGCCGTCCGGGTCGAGGGTCTCCTTCCACGCCTCGACGTGCGCGCGGCTCCGCTCGCGGAAGACGCCGCCAGCGGGGAAGGGAGAGCGCTCGCGGAGCGCCAGCTCGGACAGGTGACAGGCCTCCTCGACGGAGCGCGAGAGCAGGGTCCCGGACAGCGCGGCGACCCGGACCTCCGGGTTCGCTCGGAGGAAGCGGATCACGCGCATGGTGCGCGCCGAGGTCGTCGAGGCGAGCGCGTGCGCTTCGTCGAAGACGAGGACCAGCTCGCGACCCTTGTAGCGCGCCGCCAGCTCCTCGAGGAGCGCGGTCCCCTTCGGCCTCGAGAGCGTCGCGTAACTGAGGATCCGCGTCGGCGCGAGGTCGAAGGAGCCGCGGAGCTGCTCGAAGTTGCGGCGCATCTGTCCGACGATCCGCGCCTTCGTGAAGACGAGCGCGAGCTTCGCCTTCCAGACCGTCCCGACGAGGAGCGCGACGAGCGTTTTCCCGCGGCCGACCGGGATCGGCGCGAGGAGGCCGTCCGCGTGTCGAGCTGCGGCGAGCGCCTCGGACTGCAACCCCCACAGGTTCCACGTGGCACCGTCGAGCCGCAGCTCGGGATTCAGGTCGGCGCCGCGGTAGTCGGCGCTCGGGAGCTGCGCGACCCGGCTCGTCTCCGGGAGGTCGAGCCGGACGCCGTCGAGGCGCTCGAGCTGCGGCGCGGGAGGGTTCGCCGCCTTCGCCGCGGCGATCTTGTCGAGGAGGCTCACGTCGACGGCTCCCGGCGCGGCGCGACGACTCCCTCGAGGCCGATCTCCGTCATGGCGCCGGGACCCTCGCGCTTGAGGGTCCCTTGCGTGACGTAGAGGACGCCGTCGCCGAGCGCCGCCTTCAAGAACGCGATCGTGCTCTCGTCGGCGACGACCTCGATCGAGAGCGTCTCGTCC
>Ga0209128_1003032_pt1 | contig 10519 bp, 28 predicted proteins | sample ETNvirnome_6_100_FD_184072 | JGI IMG/M metagenome (GOLD analysis project Ga0209128, IMG submission 184072) | Marine viral communities from the Pacific Ocean - ETNP_6_100 (SPAdes) (version 2) | ecosystem: Environmental > Aquatic > Marine > Oceanic | place: Pacific Ocean | collected 2013-06-19 | reverse complement strand
GTGAGTGGATGATACTCGGTTAGGTGTTGTAGAACAAATGGTTATACATTTGCGACAAAACGACTGACGAGTTTAGAGGGTTCGATTCCCTCTTCGAGTACAGAGTGTACACAACACGACACCAGGTCAGGTAATTAGAATTCAACCAATTAAAAGAGGGGTTAAGGTTGTACTCTCCTAAGACTACTGCAGTATGAGAGGTTCGATTCCTCTTTCTGGTGCTAAAATAAAATAAAATGATATTAATAGAAGTAAGAGAATTAGATTCAGGTGACATACAATATGTCAATGTAAATAGTATTGATAGAATAATACCAAAAAGTCAGCATAAAACTTATATAAGTGGATGCACTAATAATGGTGGAATATACGTAGAAGAAAGTATAGGTGAAATTCTTAAATTAATAAGAATAGCTCATGACAAAGATATAAGGGACTATTGTAAAGAAAAAGAAGACTTATGGTGGCATAAAATGGATAAACATAATGAAGAAGAATTGTAATGAATAAATTAAATAAAATAAAAAAAGAGACATTAATAGATGAAGTTATAGATGCTTTAGTATCAGATACTTATGATATTATGTTTGAGTATGTAGCTGACGCTATACACGATTATAAAATACCATATGGAAAAGAACATGGTGGATTAATAGATCTACACGATGAGATTATGGAGAAATTACTTGACGCAATAACTACAAGAGATGATACAACACGACCTAGATAGAGCAATATGTGCTATAACACAAGAAGTATTAAATAAATTAGATACAGAAGAGGTTATACGAGAGACTATGATAGATTATGGTATTCATCCATTTGGTGATGACGTAACTGATACTCAAGTACATGTAGCATTTAACCAGATATACCAAGAAGTAATTCATAGATTGAAAGAAGATTATTAATGCAAATAACGAAATGTAAACATAGGAGTTTACAAATTTTTATAAATGTAAACATAAGAGTTTACAAAAACGAATCACAATCTAAATACGATCACTGATGGATAATATAATTAAATAAATAAATAAAATGAAAAGACTAACTTTATACCAACAATTAAAACCAGAAGTAATAGCTGGACTAGAATGTGTAGACAATCAGATGTTCCATTGCAGTATAAATAATATTTTGGATTTACTTAAATCTGAACAATATTATTCTGATCTAACAATAGAAGACGTAAAAAATATTATTTTGTTTTCTGGAGTAAATCCAGTCACAATACCAGATTTTACACATGGTAACTTTTTATTTAAAAATAATGAATAAACCATGAAAGCAAATTACAATATAGGTGATTATGTTTATCTTAAAACAGATATTGACCAGTATAAACGTCTTGTTACGGGTTATACTGTAAGAATTGATGGTATACTTTACTTATTAAGTTTAGGTTCAGAAGAAACTGATCATTATGAACTAGAAATTAGTCATGAAATAGATATACTTCTTAAATCAATGAATTAAAATGAACGACGAGGATAAAATATTAAGAACTATTAGTATAACAATGCGAGAGCGATGGGATGCTATGAAACCTAATATTTATAGAAATCGTAAAAAATATACTAGAAAGAAAAAACACAAAAATGAAGACGATTAGTATTGCAATGATTTTATGTTGTTTTACTGCATTTGGACAGAATTTAGATGAAGTAAGACAATATAGAAGAATTGTAAAAGTAGCGGATTCATTATTTATAGAAAGAGAATATCAAAAATCTTTAAATTTATACGAGAGAGCATTAAAGTTTTGTTTAGCAATTAAACATGAATATGGGTGTGGACCTTGGTTAAATTGCTGGGGTGTATATTCACAAATTAGATATATTAGGGATTGTAACTTAATAATAAGAGATAAAATTAAATATAATGGAGACCAAGAATAAAATACCATACAGAAAACTAGTATTAGACTACTTTGATTCTGAAATATATGATGAATGGACAGATTCCGCGCAGTTTGAAGTATACGAAACCACCACAACTGATGGATATGGTGTATATGTAGCTAAACTAGTAGAAGACAATGAAATAGTAAGTGAAAATGTATATTATTACGATCATGACTTACCTGAAATAGTAAGAGATGTAATAGAAAGTAGTGCAGGTATATATATGGATGATGAAATAAGTGAGTCTATATATTTAGATGAGATATTTGAAGAAATATTTGCTGATAATTATGAAGATATATTAAATGGATTAAAAGAGGAAATATGGTGTCAAGGTGAAAATACTGAAATAGCATCAGTAAATTTAATAGAATTAATAGAAAAAGAGTATGAATAAAGAGTATTATGGGTGTGACCCAAAGGAAACAGAACAACAATTACCAAAATGGTTTAATGGAGATGTATACGCAAAAGGCGATATTGTAACCAACCCATTTTCAGGGGAAAAATATACATTAACAGCTAAAGAATTAAGTATGTATGACCTTATAATAGGGTTACAAATTGTTATAGATCATAGTTACAATGGTTTACTTGACCCTAGAACAGCTCCTCTGCAAAGAGATATGGCTAGAGGTTTAACTTGGTTTAGAAAAGTAAATCCAGAAGCATATATGGTATTGTTAGATTAAAATTAAATAGAATGGCAGTAACAAAAGAAGAATTTGATGCGTATGTAAAAGTACAGCGATCAGGAGTAACTAATATGTTTAATGTAAATAGAGTTAGTGAATTAAGTGGTCTAAATAGACCTAAAATAGTGGAAATCATGGAAAAATATGATATTTACACAGATAAATACAGTAAAAATGAGTAGAAGATATAAAATAGAAAGATATTTAGATAGATATAACCATTTTATGGAATTGGTTAGAACACTAACTGGACTTACAGTATTAGTGTTGCAAGTAATAATACTGATAAACTTATTCAAATGATAGGGGAAACAGGATATATAGTAATAGATAAAAGATAGATTATGGCAAATATGAGTTATTGTCGTTTTGAAAACACGGTAAGAGATATGGATGATTGCATTAAAGCAATTGAAAATGGAGATGTGAATGAACTTTCTTCATATGAAGTATTAGCTTTAGAAAAATTCGTTGCGTTAGCAGAACAAATTTTAAACTACGAACCTGACATTGAAGCAATATTAGATGAATATTCAGTTAAAGTATGAAAAAATTAGTATTGATAGGATTTATATTTTTAAGTGGGTGTAAAGGTACTCAATGGGGTTTATATGATAGAAATAATTATGTAAAGAGATCTTATTGGACACAAGAACAAATACTTGAATATCAAACTATGAATCCAGCAGTACATACAGCAATAAATAAAATTAAATATAATGGGAACAAGAAGTTTAACCAGGGTTATTCCTCGTCAAGAGGGATTATCCTTTAGTGAGGGTCACGATCACGTAGAAAAAAGTGTGATAAATATGTATCGTCAATATGATGGGTACCCAGAAGGTCACGGAGTTGATCTAGCTGAGTTCTTAGACGATTTCAACGTAGTAAACGGTTTAGGTGCAGATACCTATCCTATGAAAACTGCTAATGGATATGGTTGTTTAGCCGCTCAATTAGTACAACATTTCAAAGATGGACCAGGTAATGTATATTTAGAAACATTAAATGGAGAACCAGGAGATAATTGGGAGCAATATATATACACAGTATACCCAAAAGAAGGTGAACCTACATTTATGTCTATATACGATGTATATGAAAAGAAATGTATATTTGTAGGAACACCTGCAGAACTTTTGTATAAATATGCTGAAGTTACAAACTAAATACGATCGACTACGGATAATATAAACACAATGTTTAAACGACAACGAATGAAAAAAGAGGAAATGGAAGAGTTAGCTCAAATTATAGTGGGTAAATTCTTAGATATCTTAAGTCAAAGAGAAGATGAATTAGAAGGTGAATTCTTGCAAGATATTATAATGCGAGGAACATCTCATATGATGTCTGATGAAGAAATGTTAATGGGGGAACTAGCAAGACTCCAAACAATTCTTATGATTTACGAAGACAAAGAACAATACGAGAAAGCTGCTGTTATCATGGACAAAATTAAAAGAATACAATATAAATTAAATAAAATATGATAAAACCAATGCTAGCACACATGTATAACCCGGATAAAGCAATATTTCCGTGTTATATACAACCAAAATTAGATGGTGTTCGTTGTATAATAACAAAAAAAGGAGCTTTCTCAAGAACAGGGAAAGAATTTAAAAATATAGAGCATATAAAAGCTAATTTAAAAGAAAACTTTTTTAATAAATTTCCAGATGTAGTATTAGATGGAGAATTATATAATCACGATCTAAAAAATGATTTTGAAAAGATTATTTCATTAGTTAGGAAAACAAAACCAACTTATGAACATAGATTAGAAGCAAGAAAATTAGTACAATTTCATTGTTATGATATAATAACAGCAGATTGGGATAAAATGACATACGAATTTAGAAAAGGATTTCTTCATTGGGAATTACCAACCATTGGGGATTTCAGGGATGATTATATACATTTAATAAATACAGCTTATGCTCGTAATGAGAAAATGGCTCAGTTATTTCACAAAAAAAACCTAAAAGCTGGGTACGAAGGATCTATGTATAGAAGTATAGATGGATATTACAAAGGGACCAGGTCTTGGGATCTTATGAAGTTTAAAGATTTCTCTGATGCTGAAGCTACAATCGTAGGTTATGAACTAGGTAAAGGTAAACGAGAAGGAACTTTAGGTAAGTTTGTAATGCAAGATGATGAAGGAATTCAATTTGGGTGTCCGCCTGGAAAAGGTTATAATTATGCAGATATGACGTTAATGTTAGCTGAGATTCATGAATATATGGGTCAGAGAGCTACATTTACATATTTTGGTAGAACCAAAGCTAATAGTTATAGACATCCACTATTTAAAGCGTTAAGAAACTATGAATGAATTAAATTATTGCGAAATGTGTAATCAAGAAATGAATAGTGCAGAATATTATTTCTGTGATATTTGTCCTGATTGTAGAGATGAAGGAGGAGGATTATTATGAAGAAATTAATATGGAAATTATATAATGAAAATCGAATCAGCGAAGATGTTGCATTAGAATTATTAGATAAATACTACGAATAGAGTAATAATAGGAAATACACCTATACGCGCAAAAAGGCTCGTAAGCTCGTACCACGTAGACGGAACCTTAAATGGCTCGCAGTCGTCGAAGGTGCGGGCTTTTCGTGGTATGAAAGATATAATAAACTATAAAGATAAAAGATATATAGTAAAAAAAATGATTAAAATCTATAATGAAAAAAATGTAGATTATTTTAAATCTAAAATACACCACGACTTAGTTCTAAAGAGACTAGGAAAGTATTATTTTTTAGATGAAATAACAGAAGTAAATGAAATATAATGGGAGCAAATAAAAGATATTTTAATGAAATAAGAGAATATTTCTCAAACAAATATAGTTTTGTTGAAGAAGAAATTTTATGGGAAACATTGAAATCACAGGAAAATGAAAATAACTAAGAAACAAGCAGTACTAAGTTTATTATATGACTTAAAAGACATGTGTAATTGGAATCTACAACATAATGATGGTATTCTTTTCGGAGAAAGATTAGATACTGTAATAGATGAAATTGAAAATAGTATTATAGAAGATAAAACAATTGGTATATAATGTTACTAAAGTTAATAAAAAGAGTTTTAATATATTTAGAATATTATATAATATCAGTTTTATTATATATTATAGTAAAAATAACTAAATTAATTCAATATATTAAAAAGAAATGGAAGGATTTTTAGATATAACCTTAATATTAGAAATTCAAATACTCTGTACAATATATGCTGTATGGAAGATATATAAACATTTAAATAGAAAGGATAAGAAATGAAGAAATATAATATAAGAAATTATATTAGATACAAAGAAGATCTTAAGCAAAGTTATCCTAAATATAAGGAATTCCACAAATATAATAGGAATGATCTTATAGTAAAGTTTCTACCATTAGTTGAAAATGTAGCTAGGAAATTCTCTACAGCAGATCAAGCATCTGGTATATTGGATATCACAGATCTTATTCAACTAGGTAGTTTAGGATTATGTCACGCTGTTGATAAACTTGATAAAGAAAGATTATTAGAATCTGAAGATCAAGAGAAAACCTTAAAATCGTTCTTTTCAAAACGTATAAGAGGTGCAATACGAAGAGGTATAGACACGCACCGAGGAAGTATGCGTATTCCAGAGCATAAGCTCAATGAAATAAGAAGGAATAATAAGAATGAAAAAATGGTTGAAATGTTTTTCAATAGCATTTTCTTAAGTATCGATGCTAAACCATTAGATCAAGATGATATGATCTATCAAATACCTGATAACTCTGAGCCTTATAATATAGGTTTATTAAACTCTTATCTTAAGAGTCTATTAAAGAAACATTTAAATATAAGAGAATATGAGGTATTAAGATTGAGCTATGGTTTAGATTGTGAAAAACACTCTGCAAAACAAATTGCAGTGATGCTGAATATAACTGGTGCGAGTGACTATGTTAGAGTTTCAGAGCTTAAAAAACAAGCTGTGCAAAAATTAATAAATAATGTAGACCACTCGCAAGTGCTTGATTATCTATAAGTTATAAAAGTACGCTAATGTAAAAACCTAAATATATATGTAATTATATCCTTAGGTAACTTAAAAAAATAAACGAATGAATATAAACGAAAAATTAGCTACTATCCAAGTAGAGTTTAAATCTAAAAAATCTAGATTTAACTCTTTCGGTAAGTATTATTTCCGATCTGCCGAAGATATCCTCGAAGCTACAAAACCCTTCTTAAAGGAGTTAGGTGTGACAGTCGTAATAAATGAAGAATTATTAGGTGATAATGATCTTCCTGTATTACAGACGACTGCAACCCTATCTGATCTTGAAGGTTCTGTATCTGCAACTGCAATAGTTGGTGTAGACATGAACCAGAAAGGGATGCAAACACCTCAGAAATTTGGTGCTGCATCGTCCTATGGGAAGAAGTATGCTTTGGGTAATCTATTTTTAATAGATGATACACAGGATAGTGATGCTACAAACAATCACGGAAATAACGGTGTTACAAAGATCACCGAGAAAAAAACTATAAAGAGTAAGTTAACAGTCAATTCTCCAGCTTTTGACAAAGCTAGGGATTATCTAACTGCCGGTGGTAAACTTGAAACTATCAAAAAAAAGTACGAGTTTACTAAAGATGTAGAAGATATGATGACTATGAACACTGGACATGGAACTGAATGAAATAATTGAAAAGCTAAGAGATGATAAACATTACTACGGTGATTTTGGAAAAAAGTATCGTAGTAATTCAGACATTTGGACGTTATTTAATAACCCATTAAGTCTTGGTGAATCTCAAAAGCCTAATATACATTTTTTAATAGGAGGATATTTTCATACTGCAATATTAGAACCTGAGAAGTTAAGCGACTATAGAATTATAGATGCTACTTCAAGGAATACTAAGCATTATAAAACTGAATCTAATGGAGAGATGTGCCTATTACAACATGAAGTTACACAAATTAAATTAATGGTTGAGAAACTATTAAGTAACAACATGTGTAATGATCTAATAAGAGGTATAGATGTAGACTATGAACAACCTGGAGTTACAGAACTCTTTGGAAATATGTGGAAAGGTAAAGCCGATATTGTTAATCATGATGAGAAACTTATTATCGATCTTAAAACAACCTCAGATATTTCAAAGTTTCAAAGCTCTGCTTGGAGATATAATTATGACTCACAGGCATACATATACAGGGAACTATTTAGCTATGAATTTATATTTATGGTAATAGACAAAAACACCCATCAAATTGGTATTTTCGATTGCTCACCTAACTTTTATAAAATAGGTGAGGGGAAAGTTCAGAAAGCTAGTGAAGCATATGACTTATTCTACAACACTGAAGGGTTTGACCCTGAACAGTATTTTATACAACAAACACTTAATTAAATTAAATTATGGCAACTAAAACAAAATTATGCACAGTAACTGGATTAGATTTTCCAGTAACAGAATTTTATGCAAACAAAAACACCCAAGACGGGTTACACCCATACTCTAAGTATGCGGATGATTACAGAAGAAGTACTGAATTTAGCACAACTCAATTAAGAAGAGTATTTACTAAATTTAGAAATCTATTAACAACAAATAAATAATTATGGCAGGAATAGTAAAAGGGAGTATTAACCTTAGTAATATCCCAAAAGATAAGATCATAGTAGGTAAAAAGGGGAAGTACTTACCTATAGTAGTAACTGTTAACGATGAGGTAGACCAATTCGGAAACCAAGGACCAATAGTTGTAGATCAAACCAAAGAAGAACGTGAAAACAAAGTAGCTAAAACCTACTTAGGAAACGTAAAAGTAGTATGGACCAATGGTGAATTCCCAGAGAAAATACCTTATGAATCTGATGCAAGACCAATTCAACCAAAAAGTGAAAGTTTTGAAAAAATAGATCATGACGCTGATTTACCATTTTAAATAAATTAAATGCAAGTAAATAATACGGAGATCAATGGATTTTTGATCGACCAGTTTAATCAACATGGCTTAGAAGTTGGTGCAACGCAGGGGATTTGTCCCCTGTGTTCACATTCTAGGAAACCTGAACATAAGAAAGCTAAATGTTCTTCTTATGATTGGGAACGGGGTCTCGGTACTTGTCATAATTGCGATAAATCTTACCAAATACATACATACCAAAGAAAAGGAGCATCTGAAAAGGTTTATGCTAGACCAGATGATCCAACTATAAAACCTTTACATAAAAAGGTTGTTGATTGGTTTGCTAGTAGAGAAATATCTGAAACCACCTTACGTGCTCTAGGAGTCGATTATGGTCCTGAGTATATGCCTCAAACAGGCAAGAAAGAGAATGTAATAAAGTTCAACTATTATATGGGTGATCAACTCATAAATGTTAAATACAGAGATGGTAGAAAAAACTTTAAATTATATAAGGGTGGAGAAAAAGTATTTTACAATATAAATAGTATTGTAGGTTATAAAGAATGTATTATAGTAGAAGGTGAAATGGATGCTTTAAGTTTATATGAAGCAGGGATTCATAATGCTATATCAGTTCCTAATGGAGCTACATTAAATACTAATAACTTAGATTACTTAGATAATTGTATAGACTATTTCGAAGATAAAGAAAAGATAATTTTAGCAGTTGATCAAGATGAACCGGGTCAAGCTCTTCAAAGAGAGTTAGTAAGAAGACTAGGTGCAGAGGTATGTTATATAGTCACATTTGATGATTGTAAAGATGCTAATGAATACCTAATAAAGTATGGGGATACAGCTTTAATTCAAAAGATATTAAAAGCTAAACCCGTACCATTAGAGAATGTAACTACATTCAATGATATAGAAGATGATGTCTCTGACTTTGTAAAGAATGGTTTTAAACCAGGATTTCAAATAGGATTAGAGAACTTTGATCGTATTTTTAGTACATATACAGGACAGTTTATATCAGTGACTGGTATACCTAGTGGTGGTAAATCTGATTTTGTAGATCAAATGGTAGTTGGATATAATAGGAACTATCAATGGAAGACTGCATTTGCATCACCAGAGAATCAACCAACATACTTACATGCTCATAAATTAATGAGGAAGTTGTGGCAGGATATGCCTAGAAAAGATGATATAGGAAGTGATAAATGGAAACGAATAGGTGCTAAGGTAAATGACAATTTCTTCTTTATTGACATGGAACGCTACTCATTAGAGGCGGTACTTCGTAAAGGGGCTGAGCTAGTTAAACGTAAAGGAATCAAGTGTCTCGTCATTGACCCATATAATAAGGTACGTGATGCTAACGCTGGATCTGCAGATGTGAACGTTTATACATTAGAGTATCTAACTAAGTTAGAAGTCTTTGCAAAGAAGTATGATGTCTTAGTAATTGTGGTAGCACACCCAACTAAGATGTATAAAGGGACTGATGGTAAAATAGAAGAACCTAATATGTATAATATAAAAGGTGGTGGTGAATGGTATGATGCTAGTTATCACGGACTATTAGTACATAGAGATTATGAAAAGAAAACTGTTAAGGTTAAAGTTCTTAAAGTTAAGTTTCAAAATCTAGGAGATAATGGAGCTGAAGCTCATTTTACTTGGGAACCTAATTCAGGTAGTTTCATTCCAGAAGTAATGCCAACTATGGATCCGGCAGATAAATTACCCTGGGAATAATGGCTTATGTACCTAAGAAATTACCAGGACAAAAATGTACACCACCAGCTTGGTCTAAAGAAGATCACAAGGTATATGGTTGGTGTATAAATCATGGAATTACTATATCAGCAACAGCCGAAGTACCAGGTATGAATGTTGCTGGATGGTGGATTGATATTCAAATTAATAATCAAATTAAAAGAAGTCCAAGAACTTACGGTATAAAAGAATTATGGCCCAAGGT
>Ga0209128_1003031_pt1 | contig 10519 bp, 12 predicted proteins | sample ETNvirnome_6_100_FD_184072 | JGI IMG/M metagenome (GOLD analysis project Ga0209128, IMG submission 184072) | Marine viral communities from the Pacific Ocean - ETNP_6_100 (SPAdes) (version 2) | ecosystem: Environmental > Aquatic > Marine > Oceanic | place: Pacific Ocean | collected 2013-06-19 | reverse complement strand
AGCTTACAAAAAAGCATATCCAGATGCTCGTAACTCAACTTACATAAAAGCTCGGACTGATAAACTTTTAAAAACGGAGACAGTTAGAAAAATGATAGATAAGCAAATAGAAGAAATCCTAAACGAAGAGGGTGTTACACCCAGTTATTTGATTGAAAGATACAAAACAATCGCAGATATGGCTGAAAGTGATCCTTCAAAGCTCAGGGCACTTGACAGTCTTTCAAAAATTGCAGGATTATTTGATCTTGGAGAGAAAAAGTCAGAACAAGTCACAATTTGGGCGGGTTTCTCGCCTGAGCAGCTAGAGGAGGTTAAAAAACATGGAAAACCAGAAATCATCGCACATGCCGAAAAAGACGAAAACGACTAGAAAGAAGGAAATCATTGATCCATGCCCTATTTGCAGTAAAGAGTTGCACTTAAATCACGAATTCACGCAAAGAATTGGACTTTTAGACGAAATGGACGAGGTTACAGGCTGGCTTTGCCCTCATTGTAGCTCAGAATTTAATACAGACAACCAATTAACAAAATTTATGGGAGAATGTGGCATGAGGGGAGAAGCATAGTGCCAAAATTTGGAAGAAGATCAAAAAGGAGGCTCGCAACCTGTGACGATGGGCTTCAGAACCTCTTCTATGAAGTGGTAAATTACTTTGATTGTTCGATCATTATTGGTTACAGGGGTGAAAAGGATCAGAACAAAGCCTTCGATGAAGGTAAATCAAAAGTACGCTATCCCAAGGGCAAACATAACTCGAATCCATCAACTGCTGTCGATGTTGCTCCATATCCCATTGACTGGGATGACAAAGACCGCTTTATTTACTTTGGTGGGTTTGTTAAAGGTGTTGCTCTTGAGATGGGGATACCACTTCGCTGGGGAGGTGACTGGGATAATGACACACAACTTAAAGATCAGAAGTTTAATGATCTCGTACATTTTGAATTACGGTGACCACAAGAGACAAACTTCGCCTGATAAACCTATTTGTAGGGTTTTACAACCTCTATCTATGGAATATTGGGGGAGCTTTATTTTTATTTATACTTGGCTGTTTAAATATTGGGGTCTACGTCTTTGGTAAGAAATAGTGCTATCATGGATAGAAACCATCATTCTACTTTCACTTGCCTGTTTTATGGGCTGGGAGGCAGAAAGAATGAAACCAAAGCCATATTCACTAGGAGGAGGAGATACACTCATGGTTAGAATCATGGGTTATGAATTTTGTCCTAGTTATTGTGAGATAGATCACTTTCACACAGGACATAAAAAAGAATATAACTGTGAAACTTTAACATGTGAACATATAATTTATGAAGATAGACTTAATTAAACTTATAGCATTAATCTGGATGTGCCTTACTGGCTATTTGGTATTTGAAATGTGGCGAGACCTCGGGTACTTGACTGATCTTATACATTCCTATATACAGATGGTAGTGGAATTGGCACGTCACTAAATGGCAAATCTAAACCTACATGGTGATATTTCTACAAATGAAGAGCTATTAACTAAAGCTTATAGTGATCTTATCGCTTTTGGGAAACTTTTCTCTCCTCAAGACTTCCTCGCTTCTGCTACCCCTAATTTCCATGTAGAAGTGGGGAAGTTACTTTTAGACCCAAAAATACAGCAGTTAGGGCTTGTATTACCACGTGACCACGCAAAATCAACATTAGCATCAACTGCAATCCTTCATCGTTTCCTGTTTGCGAAAAAAGATAGACCTGAGTTTATTGCTTGGATAGGTGAAGCACAGGATCAAGCTATTGACAATTTAGCATGGGTGATGAATCATGTTGAACTTAATCCAGCCATACATTACTACTTTGGAGATTTACAGGGGAACAAATGGACGAAATCCGAGTTTATGCTTACTAATGGTTGTAGAATGATTGCAAAGGGTGCAAATCAGCGACTTCGTGGTAAAAAGCAACTTTCGACTCGTTTTACAGGTATGGTGTTAGATGACTTTGAATCAGAGCTAAATACGAAAACTCCCGATTCAAGACAACAAATTAAGAACTGGGTAACAGCAGCTGTGTTTCCAGCAATCGATTTCGATAAGAATGGGTTTCTTTGGTGCAACGGAACTATTGTTCACTGGGATTCTTTCTTAAACGGACTCGTTACGGGTTGGAGGGATGCTCGCAAGAGTGGGGAAGCATATTCTTGGGAAGTCTACACACAAAAAGCAATAGAAGATGGTCAACCTATTTGGCCATCTCGTTGGCCACTAACGAAACTAGAAGAGCGTAAGCAATTCTATATTGATAGTGGTACTCCTGCAAAGTTCTATCAGGAGTTTATGAATCAAGCAAAATCACCAGAAGATCAGATTTTTGCTGAAGAAGATATAAACGATGCACTTTACAGGGGGAATATACGATTTGAAGAAGAATCAGGTAGCTGGTATATCAAATTTGATGACGGACACACTGAGTATGTTAACATATATATTGGTGTCGATCCCGCTTCAACTGTTGCTAGTAGGAACGATTATAGTGTCATCATGGTTATCGGGGTTACTGCGGAGTATGATTACTATGTTATTGAGTATTGGCGTGAGCGAGTCCTCCCGATGGAATGTGCTGACAAGATTTTTGAGATACTTAAAAGGTACAGTCCTGTTAGAAGGGTAAATATTGAGACAATCGCTTATCAGGAGATGCTTAGAGATTATGTCCAGAAACGTAGCAAGAAGGAGGGACTCTTTGTTCCAGGAATCGAAAAGGGAATTAAAGGGTATACTCAGAAAAAGAAGGACAGATTGTTTGAAGGACTACAACCAATGTTCAAGGCTGGGGCTGTTCATCTTAAAAAACTACACCATGAATTTATAGGTGAGCTGTTGGATTTTCCAAAAGGTTCGCATGATGATACAATTGATGCCTTTTGGCTTGCAACGCAGTATGCCAAGGGAAATCCAAAGGCAGGGAAGAAAAAATTGGAGAAACAGAAAGATGGCACTTATAAGGGGGCACGCAAGATGTATGATTGGATTACAGGCAGGCGTGTATAATTTGCATTTAATACTAATTTTACAGTAAATTTACTTATGATTCCACAAGACAAAAGAGCAGAAGAGATAAAAGACCGTTGGCAGCGTTGGTTTGATGCCCGCAGTGATTGGGATGCACAGGCAAGAGAAGATATAGATTTCTATCTTGGTAATCATTTCACAGATGCTGAGGCTAATGAGCTAGCTGAAAGAAATCAAATGGGTTTACCCATTGATAGGCTGTATGCAGCCATTGAGCAGTTCAAGGCTATTATTACTTCAAAACCCCCAAAATTTTCTGCCGTTGGCAGAGAAGACTCAGATGTAAAACTTGCCAATGTTTGGAAAACAATCCTAGAGTATGTATGGGATAACTCAAATGGTGACGAAGTATTCAAACAAGTTGTTCATGATTTTTCTGTTACTGGTCTTGGTTATTTTTATGGGTATATAGACCCCGAAGATGATTATGGGCGTGGTGAAGTTAAATTTACTTATGTTGATCCGTTCCGTGTTGTTGTTGACCCGAATAGTAGAAGCAAGTGGTTTGATGATGCATCTGGTATGCAACTTTCTACAATACTCACAAAACAACAACTTTTAGATGCATATCCAATGCTTGGTGCTCCAGATGAGGGTGGAGAGGTTCTTATTGATAATATTGAAAGTATAGGTATTACAGATGAAGATTATCCATCTTCTCAAAATAGACAAGAGGGATCATCATTTACACCCGATATTGTTAAAGATTATGATTGGGGTAGTCAAAATGATAAGTACAGATTAATAGAAGATTTTAAGAAAGTTAAAATGCCATTCTTTAGAGTTATGGATTTACAGAGTGGACAAGAGAAAGTTTTAGATAACGATGGATTGGAAAAGCTTTTAGCAGATGAAAGGACTGCTGAGGCTTTTGATCGTGGGCTTTTTGATATTGTACAAGTACAGCAAACAAGGATACAAATTACATGTGTTATAGGTCAAATCGTATTATATGAAAAAGTACTTGATACAAATATATTTCCACTTGTGCCTGTACCAAATATTTGGACAAATACACCATATCCAATGAGTGATGTCCGAAAAAATAAGGGATTCCAGAGGTTCTTGAATAAAGTAATGTCTTTAATTACATCGCATGCACAGGCATCGTCAGGCTTGAAGTTGCTTATTCCCCAGGGTTCTATACAAGATATAGAAGAACTGGAACGTGATTGGGCGAATCCCAATGCAACGATTGAATATGACGCTTCATTTGGAGAACCTCACTTCCCTTCTCCGCAACCACTTGCTGGGTCAATACTTCAATTACCCCAGATGGTGGAACATTACATAGACTTAAACATTGGAATATTTGAGATGCAGCAGGGAAATACTGAAGCAGCTCCAAGAACATCATCTGGGACAATGATGATGGAAGATTTTGGGCAAAGACGTAGTAAAAGCAAGTTGAGAGATATAGAGGGAAGTTTAAAAAGACTTGGAAAACTTATGTATCACTTAGCTAAATCTCATTATAGTTTCCAAAAGACATTTAGAATTGCACAGCCTAATAATGATCTTACTGAGTATACAGTAAATAAAAAGCTTTATGATGACAAAACAAAAGAGCTTATGACAATTGAGAATAATTTAAGTGTAGGGGCATTCGATATACGTATTATTGGTAATTCCACTATGCCTTCTAATAAGTGGGGTGAGTGGAATGTATATATGGAAGCATATGAAAAAGGACTTATTGACAAGGTAGAAGCCTTGAAGAAAACAGAAATATTTGATAAAGCTGGTGTTTTAGAGAGAACAGATATAATTGCACAATTGCAGCAACAATTACAAGGGGCACAAGAAGAAATTAAAAAACTTAGCGGTGACTTGCAAACAGCTCAAAGACAGGATGTTCAATCCCGCAAAAAAGTTGAAGTTGAGAAATTTAAAGGGAAACTTAAAGAACAAGAGTTTGACTCCAAAACTCAAAACAAAGTTTCTATCGACAAATTATCTAATGCGGTCAAGCTCGAATCAGAGAAATTACGTTTAGTGACAGATGCGGAAAAGAAACGTAGTCAAGCTCGCAAGACCGAGAAATCGTAAAATAAAGGAGTTACAATGTCTAATGAAAATAATCAAGACGTTATCGCTTCTGTTGTTGAGAGTCAAGGTGATGGCCAACTTAACGCAGAAGTAGGGCAAGATGAAGGAACGAACAACGAAGAGAGTCCTACAAAGGATTGGGAGGCTCAAGCTAAGTACCACCAATCTGAAAAGGATAAACTCTACGCTGAGAATCAACAGCTTAAACAATACGAGAAAGTTGGCAAATTTTTGGAATCACGTCCAGACTTGGTACAAAACCTTATGGGTGAAGTAAGTGGTCAGCCAAATAATGAGCCAAAGCGTGTTACGTTAAAGCCTGATGAATTTGATCCTTGGGAAGCCTACAATGACCCATCATCGCCATCCTATAAATTTAGGATGCAAGAGATGCAGGAAACCATAAATGGTGCAGTAGATCAAGCTGTCGGTGGAATTAAAGCACAACAGGGAAGATCAAATCTTCGTGCTGATTTAGCCAATAAAGGGTTAAATGAGCAAGAGCAAGAGAGCTTCTTTAGATTTGCTGATAAGCATCCATCCGAGTATGGCTTGGACAATGTACTTAAAATGTGGCGTGCTGTTTCTCAAAGTCCAGGGACTGTTACTGAGAATCCACTAGATCAAGTCCGTCAAAATCAAGCTAATCCAACCGCTGCTGGTGTTTTACAAGGTCAGCAGCCAGAGAGGAAGTCTGAGACGGATCAAATATGGGATTCAATAGTATCAGCTGGAAGTCGAACAAACGTATTAAAATAAATAAAGGAGTTTATAATGGCTACTTATAATAGTGGGCAAGTGAAATTTGGTACTCCTGGTGCAGTTATTGACAGCACAGTACATTCTCGTAGATTGTATGACTTTAGCGATAGGGTCGCTGATTTAGCTCCAGAAGAGTCTCCATTCTTTGTTTACTTGTCTAAAGTTGGGAAAGTCCCAACGTCGGATTCACAATTCCGATTTTTAGAAGATAGAACGAAAATATCAATTGCTGATAGAGGTTTCTTATCTACAGGCGGAGCAACGCTTGTAGCAGAAGGAAGTTCTATGGACTTGGTATTCGATACAACAGGTGGAGCAGCAGTATCTTGGTTAATCCCAGGTATGATTGTTGCTGTATCTTTAAACGCAACAGATAGTGGAACATTACCTGCTTTTGGAACTGTACGTATAAATACAGTTGCACAAGGTAGTGCATCAACAACATGTAATGTTACGTCTATTTCAACGGTGGCTGGAGCAGCTATGACAATTGCTGATAATGCACAATGTACTGTTGTAGGTACTTCTTTCCAAGAGGGAAGTGGTGCACCTGATGTATGGTCAGAAGAGCTTGATAATGGATATGGTTATACCCAAATCTTCAAGACAGCTTGTGAAATGAGCAATACAGCACGTGCAACTGTATATCGTGGATATGCAGATGAATGGCAACGTCTATGGAACTTAAAGCTTCGTGAGCATAAAGTTGACATAGAACGTGCAATGCTATTTGGACAACAAGCATCCAGAGGTGGTATTCAATACACTGATGGTGTTGTTGGTCAAGTAATAAGAAATTCAACAGCTGAGGCTGCTGGTGGACAAGTATCGTACACTAGTGATAAATCTTATTACAAAACAAACGAAGCAGCTCAGTGGACATATGATGATCTCTTAACTGATTTTGAGGTTATTTATGACCCTGCTCGTGGTGGTGGTTCATCTAAACTAGCATTATGTTCATTGCCTGTAATATCTTACTTTAATAAGTTAGGTAGTGGTGGGTTTATAAATGGTACAATAAGTGACCCTCTACAGTACAACTTTGAAAAAAGTCAAGGTAGTTTTGGTCACCAAGTGATGAAGATTGATACTATTCATGGAGATTTAACACTCGTTAAAGAACCAATATTTAGGACATTCGCTGCTGGTTTTTGTATGATGGTTGACTTAGATCATGTGTCATATCGACCTCTTGTTGGTAATGGTGTTAATCGTGATACTTCTATAACTACTAACGTGCAACAGGCTGATGAGGACTTACGTAAAGATATGATTCTTACAGAAGCAGGTCTTGAAGTAACTCTTCCTGAAACTCATGCACTTATTAACTTAGAAGGAGTAAACTGATGAGAAGTGATGTATTAAATAAAAATAGTGTTAGTTATGGTAATGTACCTGACCTTTACCCGAATGGATTTTCGGCTAAAACTGCTAATTTTACAGCAGAGGCTGGGTATATATATCTTGTTACTAAACTAGATGGATGTGCAATTGTATTGCCAGCTCCCACTCAGGGAGCTAGGATTAAAATTGTAATTGGTGCTGTAACAAGTAATACTCATACTATAACTTGTGATGCAACAACAACATTGTATGAAGGATATGCTATACTTAATGATATGATTGATGGTACAGCAGCCCAACATACAGTATTTGCAGCAGACGAGTCAAATGATGATGCTATTACAATGAGTGGCACTACGACAGGTAATGGAGGTGTTATTGAGTTAGTTGGTCTTTCTTCCTCTAGATGGCATGTTGAGGCTCAGCTTAATGCTTCTGGTACTATTGCTACACCATTCAGCTAAACCTAAATAAATAAAGGTTAACAGTTTTGCTTACTGTGGGGCAGGTCGTATAAAGGGCTTGCCCCTAACAAGCTAAAAATTTAACTAAAGGAGAAACAATGCCATTTAAATCAAAAAAACAAAAAGTACAAGGTGGAAAATTAAATGGGCCATCTCATGACGCTGGTGGTATACCAATTGAAGCAGAGGGTGGAGAATTCATAATTAAAAGGGACTCGGTAAATTCGAGTACATTAGACATGTTAGAATACGTTAACAAGCATGGAGATTTACCGATGTCCAATGCTAAGAACAGGAGAAAGTAAAATGGCAGGAACGATGGCAAAAGCAAGAGAATATGCAAAAAAAGTTAAAGCAAGAAGAGCAGCAAATAAGATAAAAGCCGAAGAAAGAAAGGCAAAAAGGGCTGAAAGAAAAAAAACAAATATAGCTAAATTTGCAGCACAAAGAGAAGCTAAAGCAAAAGAACGTAAGGCAAAACCAGTACATAAAGCATATGGATCATCTAGGGCTAAAACTTCTCAAGGAGTTAGTAAGTCTGGTTTAGGTGCTTCATATGATAAAAAGATAGCAGAGCGTAAAACAGCAAATAAGAAAAGAGCTGAAGAAAGAAAAGTTGCAAGGGCTGAAAGAAAAAAAACAAATGTAGCTAAATTCAAGACTCAACGAGAAGCTAAAGCAAAAGAACGCAAAGAAAAACCAGTGCACAAACCATATCGATCATATCAAGAAGGTGGAGAAGTTGGTCAGAATGAAGCTATAGTAGACGCAGCAATGAAAGGTCAAGAATTAAAATCAATTTCACTTGAAAATATTCCAACAACAAATGCATCAGATCGTAGTGAGTCTTATCAGCTTGGTGGTGCGGTTAAACCTCCAACAACCCCAAGTATTCAACCACCACAGTATAAAAAAGGTGGGAAAGTAAATGTTACTGATATTGTTAAAAAGGTAGCGCAGTATGAAAGGGCAGATAAAACATCGGCAAAAGTATTACGTGAGCCTAATTTAAGTGATGAACAAAAAGCAGGAGTTTCATCTAGAAGGAAAATAAGAAAAGAGCTAAAAAAACAAAAAGTTGCGAAATTAGTAAAGAAAGTATTTAAGGGTTCAAGGAAGAAATAATATGGCTATAATATTTTACTGTCATAGATGTGGACAAAGAGGAGAATTTAAGCATAAGAAAGATATGCGGTGTGATTGTGGACATTACATCAAGAAGCGTAACAATGCAAAAGACCATGTTAATATGCGTACTACTTGGTCTGGAACTACAAAAGTAGAGTTTAGCACAACAACAATGGAAGAAGATATAGCACAAAGGAATAATAGATAATGGCTTTTGACACACAAATAACTGATTTAGTTGGAGGAACTATAGATCAAACTGCGTGTGACCAGTGGATGGAAGATGGTGTAAGAGAGCTTATTAATGTATTTCCTGATGATCTTAAAGAAATGTGTTATACTAAAAATACATTTACATCTGCTGCTGCTGGTTCTGAAGCAGAAACTATTGCGAGCAATCATCTTGGGAATATATTTGCTGGGAGTTATGTGTGTAGAAAGATTGATGGTGCTGATAAATATAAGGCATCAGATAGTGGTAATGTGTTATATGCAACAGCTACAGACCCCGCATACTATGTTGAAGGTGGCAAACTAAATATATTGCCAGCTTCTTCTTCTGGAGTTTATTATCTAATACCAGACCCATCTATTGATGTAAGCGCAGTAAGTGCAATATCTAATTTTCCCAATGAAGCAGAGTATCTTGTAGTATTATATGCAGCTATCAAACAGTTACAGCAATATATGAATTCAAAATCAAGTGATCTTCCATTTGATCTTACCCCTCCTGTGTTAGAGTCTGTGTCTGAATCTCTTCCAACATGGAGTGCTCCATCTGATTTTTCATCCCCAACAATTCCTGTAGTTCCTGCTATAAGTGCTATTGCATATACTGATGCTAGTAATAGTGATGCAAGTGTAACTGCCGTGACATCTGCAACTGCAACAGCACCGAGTATAGTTGATGTTTCTAGTAATGCTCCAACGTATACAAAACCAACTCTTGTGCTTAAAGTAGCTCCGACAATTTCGGATTTATCTATTTCTGCGGTAGTGCCAGCAGTTCCATCATTATCTGCTCAAACTCTTAGTGCTGGCGGTGTATTTGGTGCTAGTACTGCTCCTACTTATAGTAAACCAACAATTACAACAAGAGTTGCATTTAGTGGCTATACAAGTGGTCTTAGTGAAACTGATCCAGGAGTATTAACTGTTACAGCAACTGCTCCGACAGTACCAACATTGACTACAATAACATTTGGTAGTCTAGATACAGATTTAGATGCGGGTCTTCCGACATATTCAACAGCTACTATTTCTGCTGGTGGGGTTTATGGAGGTAATACTGCTCCTGAATATACAAAGCCTGCTTTTACAAGTTCAAGTGTTTTTTTAACAGAAATGGAAGCTGGCACTATAGGGCATGCTGATTCTGATATTGATGCAGAACATTGGTTTAGTATTGTTGGACAGCTTATTGAGGATAATGAAGATGTTGAACTTGCACAAGCTCAATTGCAAAAAATATCTACATTTGTAAATGCATATCAAGTTGATATACAAAATGAATTAAATCAATTTAATAAAGAGAATGTAGTATTTCAGGCTAACATCCAAGAAGCTATGCAAGAACTTCAAGTGGCAAATCAAGTTAATCTTGCTAAGGCACAGGGAGAGTTACAAAAAAATATAAGCAATGAAGATAGAAGTCAAAAAAGAGCATTTCAGAATTCTATAAATGATATGAAGGTAATATATGATAGTAATACACA
>Ga0209128_1003028_pt1 | contig 10525 bp, 10 predicted proteins | sample ETNvirnome_6_100_FD_184072 | JGI IMG/M metagenome (GOLD analysis project Ga0209128, IMG submission 184072) | Marine viral communities from the Pacific Ocean - ETNP_6_100 (SPAdes) (version 2) | ecosystem: Environmental > Aquatic > Marine > Oceanic | place: Pacific Ocean | collected 2013-06-19 | reverse complement strand
TGCCCTCTATGGAATACTCAGAGGTGAACGCAAGAAACACAAGGGCTTTAAAATTAAGAAGGGAACCTAAAATGGAAAAAAAAGGCGATTTCAATAATAGAATAATTAGAGATGCTTGGTTAAAAGAACACGGCGGCACAGCAGTCAAAGAAGAAAATGTTTGGTATTGGGTAGCACCCGAACCCGCACCAAAAACCAAAAAACCAAAAGCGGTAGAAGAAAAAGTAAAGAAGAAAGTCTTTAATAAGAAACTTTTTTAATACATAGTTATAGTTAGAAGTATTTTTAGGAGGTCACTATTATGTTTTCAAGCATACTCGGAACAATTTTTTATAGCGTAATTATCTTTGTCGCCGGAGCAGCAGTCGGCAGACCCCTATGGACATGGGCTTCTAAACTTTTCCCCTGGAATAAATGAAAGCACTGACTAACCATTTTACTGGCTAATCAGTGCGGAAGGGAAAAGCGATGGAGGTGATTCAACACCATATTAAAATAGTCTTCAATGAAGACGAGTCTCGAAGCGAGGCGACCCACTAGAGTAGTTGGTCCGAATGGTTATTCACGGCAGGGAGCATTAATGCTCCCTGCTTTTTTTATATATACAACAGAGGATTTACATATGAAAATTGCTGTTTTTACATTCGGAAGATTCAATCCACCCACCACCGGCCACGCAATGCTTATCCAGAAATTGGAAAAGACTGCACAAAAAGTCGGCGGCGTTCCCTTTTTGTTTGCGAGTTCTTCTCATGATGCTAAGAAAAATCCCCTATCATACGCCACAAAACTACGAGTTCTTAATAAGATGTCAAAGAAAAGCACCGTAGTTAATCGTGCAGAGATTCGCACACCATTTGATGCACTTTCATATCTAGATTCTCTTCAGTTCGATCATGTCTATATGATTGTTGGTTCTGATAGAGTCCGAGAATTTAAGAGAAATGCTTCAAAATATATTGGCACACTATATAAAAACATCAAGAAATTTGATGTTGTGTCAGCAGGCCAAAGAGATCCTGATGCAACGGGAGTCTCTGGTATGTCTGCTTCAAAAATGAGAAAAGCAGTTGCAGATGGCGACCTAACTTCGTTTAGACTTGGTATGCCTAAAACTGTTGGCGAAAGAGATGTTCGCAACGTCTTCAAGGAGATAAAAAAAAATATGAAACTACCTGAATGGATTGACATGGACGAATTATATAACTTCATAGTAGAGCATGGTCATGAGTTCTCCGAACTTGACGATCTCGATTCATTGTTTGAAGCAAACGAACTTGCTGTATATGTTGTGCAAACTCAAGAAGGCGATGTGGAAATTACACGAAAAGTTCCTTCTGGCTCAAAGGTTTTAGGTAGAAGTAAAGAAGGCACACATAAAGCAGCAGAAAAGGCTCCAATTATTAATAAAGGCTCCATCAAAAGCACAATCAAGCCAGCAATCGAAAAGGGAAAATTTAGGGTTACCCCCACAGCAAAAGAATTTCTTGACCCCGAAATAATTAAGGCAGCAGAGGATAGTTATGGTGGAAGCACCAGTGAGTTTGAAAAAGATGTTAAAGATGAAAAGGGTAAAGCAGCCAAAAAGGGCGAAGAAGGCACGGGCAAGCCCGGCAAAGAAGAAGAACCCACTCCCACAGTAGCAACTCCAGTTTCTGTCGCACCCATAAGAAGAAAAAGCGAACAATATGCCGAGTATAATCCCGAGGTTCCTCATTACCAGCAAAAAGGTAGAGCATTAAGGCCAAGAAATGCTAGTAAAGTAGCACAAATGTTTGATGAACTTCCCATCGTTCCCAGCAGCCAAGGACGCGGTGTAAAATATGAATGGGCATTATGTCTTGCTTCTCAATTATCATCCGGTCATTCCGTTGAAGATATAGTCTCCAGAAATGAAGGCGAATTACTTGGGGTAGATCGTGACACATTTGCTCTTGCAGTGACAACATTAGAACACATTCCACCAGAGGAAAGGGGTTATGTGGTTCATAGTGATGAATTAGATATAACAGGCGACCCAGAGCCAAAAACAGATATTTGCGTAATGAATCCCGATGGATCTATAAAACGAAGAATATCTGTAAAATTGGATGGCGACATTCAACTAGCAAGTGGTCAAGGTAGGTCTTCTGCTAAGACAATTGAATTAGCAGCACAAAAAGCAGTAGAGTTAGATCCTACTTTTAATGCAAAATTAGCACAGACAATTGCAGAAGAAGTGGGAAGTATGCCAACAAAGATGATGGCTCCCGGCAATGCTGAAAAATTCCTGGCAAAAAATGCAAACAAGCCTGAAAAAATTAAAGAATTTTTCACTGACGCAAATGATCCCACATCAATTCGACCAGAAAAGAACTGGGAATTGATAAAAGAAGGTGTAAGAGGAAAGTTATTGGGCACACTAGGATCGCTCCTCAAGGATAGCACTGTATTCACCAAAGTATTGGCACACGAAGCGATGACTGGTAATTATTCATTCACTGAAGCGGGAAACCCAAGGGCGATTGCAGACACCATGCTTTCACCAATGGGAATGCAAAGTATAGATGTTGGTAATCCAATGGGCGATCCAGTAACTGCTAAATATGCAGACTTAGCAAAGGTAGACATTCGAGCAAAGAGTAGAAAACAAATAACCGCTACTACGGTTAGGTTTGATGTAGCACAGAAAAAATATACGGATACTAAGGGCAAATTTAACAAGACTGGAAAAAAAGAACTAGCACAATCAGAGTATGGTCAAGCAGCACTTGGAATGACGGATTCTGTAGATTATGCGTTTTCCACTTTAATCACCGAAGAAGAGGGTGATAATCTTTTAGTTACTGCCGACCAAGCACAGAAAGATCTAGAAACAAACGCACTAGAATATGCATCAGATGGTCTTACCGAATTTATGGACATAAAAATGTCTATGAATATTGAGGGCAATCCTCCAAAGGATCTAGAAAAGTTTAATATAATTAGCATGGGGGGGAAAGAGATAAAAATTCCAGTGGACGAACAGTTTTCTACTTTGTTTGAAGTGCAAGACAGAGTAGATTCAGAAGATACTACAACCGCAAAGAGAAAAGAAAAGTATAACCAAAAGAATAGAAGGGCAAAGGAAAAATCTCCCAAAGAAGATTCTGCGGCTCCTGTTTCACAAGAAAAACCAAAAGCAGCAACCGATGTTGACGCACGATTTGAAACAGAAATCGATGACCCCCTTACGTCTAGGGCGGGTGAGTGGATTGGTCTAGAACCCGATGCTAAAATTGCAAGAATGCAAGAAATTAAAGATGCACTATACGAATTGTTAGCAGATCCTGAAATGGATGGCAAACTAGATCCAAATGACAAGTATGTAAAAGACTGGTATGTAAAAGCCAGACCCTTCTATGACGCACATCAAGAAGATGAAAACACTGTTACGTTATATGGGGTAGCATCAGACATTAAAGATATTATTGGTAACTGGGAAAGTTTAGACAAGCAGTATGAAAAAATATCAAAGAAGATTAAAAAATCTCCTGTGCAAAGCACAACAAAGCACGAAAGAGATTTTGATCCCCCAGCAGAAGAACCGGTAGAAGAACCAGTAGAAGAATCCGTTGAACTAAATGAGGAAGCAAGAGCATTCGACAACAAGAACGAAGCAAAGAGAATGGCATATAAACTCGCTAAGAAAACTGGCGAGGGTCACACAGTCCTTGAGATATTCCATAGTGCAGGGGGTCAAGGTAAGTTGTTCCAAGTAGTTTCTGATACAGCGTCAGATGAATGGAATCGTAAAATGAACACACGAACCGTTCTTAGAACAGCATATAACGAATCCGTTGAACTAGATGAAACAACAAATGAAGCCTTTTCGGATATTTTTGAAAAGTGGGAAGATAATAGAGACTATGAAGATGAGTATGAAAAATTTCATTCATCAGCCGAGGCGAGAGCCAATCGTGGAGCAAGAGTCCAAGCAAGACGCGACATGATAAAGGCTGGTAGAGTAAAAAAGGGAGATGGTAAAGATGTGGATCATGAGGTAGCACTTTCAAACGGTGGCAGCAATGATCTTGACAACTTAAAAGTATCATCTCCATCGTATAACAGAGGCAACGGCAGAGTAAAACAAACAGAAGATTACGGTGCCGGGTTCGAGGGAACCCCTGAATATATTAAAAAACTCATAAGGGACACACCACACGCAAAAATACCACATAATGTCGGTAGCATGAACAAAAAAGGCGAATCGAATGGAACTAGACTTAGTACGGGGCGTTGATCTGCACTTATTTTTAGAAGTTGGAATTGCCCTAGCAGTTTTTGCTGGGGGATTTATCTTCGGTATTGCAAAAAAATGGAAGAAATATAAGCCTTCCAAAAAGCAAGACAAGAAGTACTGGAAACTTAATGGTAGATTACATGAAACACTCACCGAATTGCGTGTAAAGACTGATTGTGCTAGGGCACAAATAGTTCAATTCCATAACGGCGAATACTTTATGGATGGTGTTTGTATGAGAATGATGTCCCTCACTCACGAATCGCTGCAAAATGGTATATCGGGCGAGGGATCCAAAAAGCAAAGACTCCAACTCTCCATGTTTATGCCCTTAATGGAAATAGTCACAACAGATGATCCCGTTATACAAGTGGTAAAGGAAAAGCCCGAATCTTTCTGTAAGCAATTTATGGAAGCCAGCAATGTCGTAGCATTTTCTGCATTACCTATACGAAAACAAGGTATGGTCACCGGATATGTTATATGTCAGTGGTGCAGCGAAGCAAAAGCATCAAAATTGAATACGAAGAAGATTGTAAATGAAATAACACATTGCAGGGATATAGTAGAAGTCGGTATCATACACCAAAATGATATTTGATATAAATAGTTTAAAGGAGTATACCCAATGAAAAAGTTTAAAGAGTTATCAGGTTTTTTGAAAGAAAACGAATACTGGGATTCAACCGAACCACTACGCAACCGAACCTCTGACTATGGTGTTTACAGAATAGAAGATCAACACCAACTAGGCAAAATCAATTCGTTTATCGAGGGGTTCATGAAAAGAGAATTTATTGATCCAAAGCAAGCCATGTCGCAATTACGACATAAACTTAATCTGGCGGGTTTGGATTTTGATTTCTCAACAAAAAAGACTGGACACGACAGAAACCCCCACTTAGATGAAGGAACAGAAGATTATAAAATTCTTCGCTTTGGCGGCGAATTCGGAACAAAACCCGACCATGATCTATCAACCGGATTCTATAAGAGTGATGGCGTTTCTCCATACAACGATGGCGTGGGTATGGTACTCAGAACAACGTATAGCGTTAATGAAAGCGGCATGTTTAAAATAGACGCTATGATAGTTCCTGATGTTGACGAAGACGAGGACAGCGACGATATTTGAATAGAGAGATTTTATAATGGGTTTCAATCGCCTTAGTGAAGAAAATTTTATAATGTATGCGATGAAAATGTACGAAAATGCTCAATGTAAAACCATCGATGAGTTTTACGAGGATTTAGACCGTATAAAGTATGTGAAACGATTGCTTTATAAGTACATCAACCGGGGCGTTCTTCGTGAAAGGCTAATAATGAATCACATAATAATATTAACAAATCTCTTCGGCGCGCTTGCTACTTCAAAGATGCTCTTTTTTAAATTGGACGAAAATATGTTCCCGGCTCTAAAAACTTTTTTACTCTATTTAAATTACTTACCGGAAGAAATAGAAGAAGTACCAATTAAACTAATAGAAACAGATGTGTATATAACTAAGGCATTAAGAGAGGTATAAAATGGCAGGTTTATTAAGTCCAATGAGAATATTTAATGGGTTTGTAATATACAAATTCCTGAAGTACCTCACCACAGACTTCGAAAAGATGCCCGCATACAAACTGGGTATTATAGACAACAAAGGTAAATTCCTGAAGAAACAACGAGATCTGGTAACTTCTGAAGAAAAATTAGCCAGCAACATATTCTTTAGGCTTGTGATTAATTTAAGGAAGATATTGATGAAAGTACCAATCGTAGGATCAAAATTGGGACGAGTTGCGTCCGCTTTATTCTTAGTAAAAGAAGAAATGAACAAAACAGATACCAGTGGTCAAGCAGGACCGCTAATCGAACAGATGTTCCTATCATTTTGTGAGGATAATGATATTCCAATAAAAGAAAATATACTAAACGAAGATTTTGCAAACACACAAGAGCCCATTATTGGAGATATTATAGAAGATCATGAGGGCAATAAAATTGAAATTACTGAAGAACCTGTGCTTGTTGATAACATACTAGGTCTAAATATATACGAGTGTGCTGATAACAACAAACGAATAATATTCAACAAACTACAGGTGGAAAAACATGGGATGCGGTTGCAATAAAGGCGGGAATAGGCGTGGGGGAAACAATGCGCCAGCACAAAAAAAAATAGTCAGTACAAACAAGTCCGTTCATAAAGGCAAACCAATAATGTCACCAAAGAAAGAAACAAACGGACCAAGAAATCCAGTACCGAGGAAGAGAAAATGAAAAACTTCAAAACACTAGTAGAAGAAATTGCCAATGTCGCCGGTGACGGCACTAATATAGCAGGTCTTGGGGACAATCCACCCGTGAAGCCCATGAAGGTCAGGAAACGAGATAAGTTTGCTGGATGCGAAGTTTTTGAAGTTAGTCCAGGAGAGTATTGTAGATGCATGAATGGAAGAATTCGTTATGAAAGATGGAGCAAAAAGTTGAACATGGAAGAGAGCGATGACATTCGTTCCTTCGCCCACAAAAATCCAACTAGTTCCATCATCGTAAAAAATTCCCAAACAGGCGAAATGGCATACTTGATGAAAAAATGAAGTATTTAATTTGTTCATTATTATTTTTAGCATCGTGCGAATTAACACCAGACATCGTAGTTCGCGGTGATACATCACAAAGACTTGAGTATATTGCAGAGGATGTTCGTCAAATACCGGAACCTGACGAACTCCCTGTAATTGCAGATCAAATAGATGTTGCGGCAGATGAAGTAGAAGTGCTGGAAGTAGAAAACTCACAATTCAGAGATGCAGAACGCAAGGAAGCAGTCCAAAGTTTATACTGGATTGCAAGTGTAACCGCAGGTGCGGGTTTACTATTGTGTATTGGTGGTATCGCAATAGCGATATTTGTAAACCCCAAATTGGGTGCCTTGTTGTTCCTAATGGGTGCTGTCACTGGTGGACTTGGAACCTACGCCACACTATACATGGAACATGTTGGTATATTCGGTGGTATATTTGCAGGACTTGGTGTTCTTACTGGTATCGGTATTGTCATATACCAATTCAGGAAAGACAAAAAAGCATTAGAAGAAGTTGTATATAGTGTGGAAACTGCAAAAAATGGTGGTGAAGTAATCGACCACAGCGAATTTAAGAAAACCTCAAACATGATTCAGTCTCGTTCTACACAAAAAGAAGTTTCTAATATTCGCAAACAGTTTAAGAAATGGTCTGGGGATGACATCCATTAACTTGTAGTGTCCACAACAATCTGACTGTGCATATACTTACATATAAAGTATGCGTCTACAACATCATTTAACGGACTTCTTACATTATCCATTCCCATAGCACACATTAAATCTACACCTGTGTCTTCTTTAAAGGATTCATACATCGCATCCTTTTTTGCATTTCCTTTTCCGGTGGCATACTTTTTTATGAGCGTGGGGCTGAAAACATCAATAGGTGTTCCCGTCTTCCATATCTTATATTTCAGAATACCAGTATTCTCAGCAATATGAAATACTCTACCAACATTTCCTCTGCTATATGCATAGTCTTCTAAGCCTATCTGCCCACAACCAACAACCTTCTCAACAGCCCAATCTGCGATGGTGCAATACCTCTCAGATTCTGCATTATACTCAGCAAACATCTTGCCGTGAATATTATTCGAGAAGGTTTTTGCATACTTCTTTATATCTGTCAAGTAGAAGAAATGACAGTCTTCATATCTAAAAACACCACCGCCCATGAATACACAGACGGCGGGACTAGTTAGACTATAATCAATACCAGCAATACTCAACATAATATAAACTCCTGGTGTTACATATTATTTATGCTACTTGAAAACATCAATAAAAGTTTACCAATCATAACTCCAAGTAGTAAACTTCCCAAACCAATTCCTGCCCCAAGTGGTGTGGATAAGAGATCTAATTTATTCTGAATCCAGTCTTTCATTTTCTATAACTCCTTCAATCCAATCATAGATTACGTCTACACGACATGCTGAGTTCTGATAAATCCTTCCCATATCTGCGGAAAAGGAAGAAATTATTCCAACTACTACAAGTCTATCTTCTATAAGCATATACACAGGACCACCCGAATCTCCATAGAATATGGATGTTCCTCGTAAAGTTAAAATTTTCATATTGGTGGGATCACTCTCCAAAGTACCATAGTACCAGAACAATCCCGGTGGGCTGTACTTCTTTATGTCGCTACCATGTCCCGCCACAACGATCTGTGATCCTCTGTAAGCCATTAGGGAGTCACTATTTATAGAAACCGGTAGGATATCCTCTACATTACGATTTAGTACTATAATAGCAGCATCATACTCCACAGAAATGAAGCCTATACTGCATTCTGGGTGCCGTATCACCTTTTTTACAAAATATAAATCACCGCTAAAGTCTACCCAGAAAATGTCAAGTTTGTCACAAAGACAATGACCTGCGGTAAGAACTATGTTTGGGGCTATTAGTGTTCCTGTACAACGCAATCCACCAAATATATCTCTAATCGCACAAACTTCTGGAAATGGATCAAACCCATCTTTTATTATCATATTGAATCCCCCAGAAACAGGTGGTAATACCGGCTCAACTATTTTGGGGGATTCGTGATGCTGCTCAGAGGGATTTAAAGCCATAGGGCTTTCGCATCCAAGGAGCATCATAATGAAAACGGTCATGGTTTTCAGTAAATTATTCATACATTACTATGTATGGAAAAAATCCATTTGTGTGCAACAAAAAACCCCAAAATTAATTGGGGTTTAGTGTCGTCGTGGAAACGGGGTTTTGAATTTCAATTAGTAGGATGAACCAGCGGCTGAACCCTTCTTGCTACCAAGAACTGCTTTTACGGCATCAATAGCACTCTGTTTCTCGCCGGGGGGAAGTTTATCCTGCACACCAGCCTTTGGCATTTTACTTGTGTCGCCCTTTTGGACTTTTCTTTTCTCTTCGTCACTTAGACCTTGGCTCGGTGTTGGTAACTTTGTACCATAAACCTCATCTTCATCGATTTGCTCTAAAGCCTCTTCTACCAGAACGTCTAAGTCATCACTTCCTTCGACTAAATTACTAGATTCCATAACCGATGTGTAAAAATTATCAACAATAGCAAATGACTCGACCACAAGCCTATCGTCCTCGTCATTTTCATCTAATAAATCGAGGCACTCTTGAATGACCTCAACCAAGTCTTCGTCGTCTTCGATATTTTCTGCAACAGACTCGCTAAAAATATCAACGACAGCGAAAGATTCTAGAATGTCTCTACCCGTGATTAAATCATTCTTCTCGGCAACATCGCGGTGGATCTTGGCCTGATTAATGTCGCCAAGAACCTTGCCGAAAACATTATGAGATGGTTTATTTTCTTCTCCCTCAGTACGGGCCCGGTCAGAGAGGTAATTTCTAAAAGCGTTCATGTCCATTGGAATACTCCTTAAAGTATAAGATATCTTAATATTATGTATAAAAAAACAACCTTACGGATTCGAATCCGTAAGGTTGCTGAAGTGTCGGGACAAGTCCCGTCTTATCAGAATTGAATTTGAAGTTGGGTGCGAAGGAGATACTCTCCGTCCTCAGTGGTTGTATTCCAACCAGTATCACCTAACCTCCAACCAGCATCAATAGAATTAAGTGCATAACCAAGATCGGTTGTCCACTTGATATTCTTATTGAAGTAGTAGTTCACACCGAAGGTAGCGACACTGAGGTCTTCAGTGCTACCATCAAGTGAACCACGCTCATATTGGACAAATGGTTCCCACTTATCCATTGTGTATGCAGCATTCAAAACAGCACCCCAACTATCACCGATATCACCGCTCGTTGCAGTGTATGAAGCAGTAAACGCGAGTGCTTTCCAGTTGATGGCGGCATCAGCAGTCCAAGTGTTATAACTGGTCGTATTAAGATTATTATGCGACCCAGCAAACCCTACGTCAAGCCAATTAGCAGCATCCCAGTCAACGCGACCGGTCAATGCGTAACCATTTTGAACCCCAGCACCATTGGCACTGTTGAACCCATCAGTGTATGCACCAGTGACTTTGAAACCACTGCCGAAGTCATGTCCATACTGGATACCTTGACTACGACCCTGACCAAACTCATGTGCAACGATTGAACGCTCTGCTGCGAGAGTGTCAACCTGTGCAGTCAGAACTTCCCGCATGAACGGGGACTTGAACTGACCAAATCGGAATCCATTCCAATCGGCGTATGCATCTTT
>Ga0209128_1003027_pt1 | contig 10526 bp, 19 predicted proteins | sample ETNvirnome_6_100_FD_184072 | JGI IMG/M metagenome (GOLD analysis project Ga0209128, IMG submission 184072) | Marine viral communities from the Pacific Ocean - ETNP_6_100 (SPAdes) (version 2) | ecosystem: Environmental > Aquatic > Marine > Oceanic | place: Pacific Ocean | collected 2013-06-19 | reverse complement strand
GAAGCGGAAAGCTTTTAGTCGAAGGCGATACAAGTTTGGTTTCAATCACTGGTGATTTTAAAGTTGGTGGAAACAACATTGAAGATTCTGGTGGAGTAGTAGCACTTACTTTTGATGGGTCTGGGAACACGAATTTGTCAGATAAAATTCTGCAACGCCCTACCATCAAAGATTACTCTGAAACTGGAAATGCAATTGGCGTTACTGGTTCTGCAGAAACGATAGATATTACTTCAGGCAATGTGATTACTGCGACACTGGATGATAATTGCACTTTTACGTTTTCAAACCCATCAGCATCAGGTTCGTGTTGTTCATTTACGTTAATCCTAACGCAGGATGGAGGTGGTGGCAATACAGTCACATGGCCTGGATCGGTCCAGTGGGCCAGTTCAACTGCTCCGACAATTTCATCGGGTGGGGGAGATGTAGATATTTTTGCATTCATCACGGTTGATGCTGGAACCACATGGTTTGGTTTTACAGCAGGTCTTGACATGGATATCTGATGGCATTTTCTTCTTTACGTTCGTTAATGGGTGCCAGTAGTGGTGGGAGGGCGCCGGCTCGGGGCGTTTTTGGTGGTGGGAATACTGGATCGGTTTCAAATGTCATTGATTACATAACCATAAGCTCATTCGGAGACGCAAGCAATTTTGGGGATCTTAGTGTGGCACGTAGCGTCCCAGCCGCGACATCAAATGGAACTACGGACCGAGGTGTATTTGGTGGAGGGAGTACTGGATCGGTTTCAAATGTCATTGATTACATAACCATAAGCTCATTCGGAGACGCAAGCAATTTTGGGGATCTTAGTGTGGCACGGGACGCTCTAGCCGCAACATCAAATGGAACTAGGGACCAAGGTGTATTTGGTGGAGGGTATACAGGATCTATTACAAATGTCATTGATTACATAACCATAAGCTCATTCGGAGACGCAAGCTATTTTGGAGATCTTACAGTGTCACGGCGCTACGTATCCGCAACATCAAATGGAACTACGGACCGAGGTGTATTTGGTGGAGGGAATACTGGATCGGCTTCAAACGTCATTGATTACATCACCATAAGCTCAACCGGAGACGCAAGCAATTTTGGAGATCTTACAGTGTCACGGGAAGGTCCAGGCGCAACATCAAATGGAACTACGGACCGAGGTGTATTTGGTGGAGGGTGGGATGATAGTGCCGGCAGACATAACGTCATTGATTACATCACCATAAGCTCAACCGGAAACGCAAGCAATTTTGGGGATCTTAGTGTGGCACGGCACTATTTATCTGCGACATCAAATGGAACTACGGACCGAGGTGTATTTGGTGGAGGGAATGATGGGACGGACGATGATATTATTGATTACATAACCATAAGCTCATTCGGAGACGCAAGCAATTTTGGGGATCTCACTGTGGCACGGGACGCTCTAGCCGCAACATCAGACGCATGAAAGGATGTAATGGATTTAATACTTAACAATCCATCTGTTTTAAAGATCGATAATGATGCTTTAAAAAAAATTGAATCCCGATTGCCTGAAATCAAACGAGCAAGAAATTCGGCAGGCCGGAAAAACACGCAAACGACATCACAGTTGATGACGCTGAACATTGCAGGTGATTCACCATATCGACATCTGAGGCAAATTTTAGCCCAGATCGAACGCAAATCAGCGGCATTGGAAGAGGCATTTTTTAAACTTAAAAAAGATGATGTCCGTCTGAAAAAATTACAGAAAAAAACAGATGAATTGTCTTTGATTCAGATCGATGAAATCAATGCTCGGATGGAACGAAGCAGACTCTATGTTGAAGGTGCTATTAAAGAAATCGGCATGTATCAGGATGCATATGAGGAAATACGAGAAACGCATAATATCCCTGAAAAGTGGGATGAAAAAGACTCAGAAAAAGCCGAAATTCGGCACCATATAAAAATGGCTTTCAGGAATTCTTTTCAGGAAATGATGTCAACAGGCATGATCGGAAGGGGATCGGCTGAATATTTGGAACAGTTTGGAGTACACCCACAATCTGCTCGCAAGTATTTGCATGATTACATTGTGCAAAATGAAAAATTAATGGATTCAGGCAAGGAGCCGACAATTGAACATTTCCATCGATTTTTGGATTCAATGGCAGATAAATTTCAGGAATCACATAAACTATGTATGAAAAGAATCGGGTTAAAAACCTTGGTCCGTGAGGAGTGGTGCTATCGAGAGACAGTTTAATGGAAATCAAATATGCTGAAATTGAAATTGAGAAACTTCAATTCGGAGTTTTTCGTCCTCCGAGTTGGTGGAACAAACATCCAAAACATAAAGAATTTCAAAAAAAAATAATTCAGTCAATTATGAAAGACGGGTTGAAAAATCCGATTTCAGCGGTTAATCAGAATGATGACGGTTTTTTTGTTTGTACGGTTGGAAATCAACGTCTCCAAGCACTTAAAACTATGAACGTAAAAATGGTCCCTTGCGTACTTGGATATAAACCAGGGCAACAGCATATCCCCCCAGGAAATAAAATCGATGATTTTACATCATTAGAAAAATATTTTTCTGTACCTCTGAAACAAGTAATCCTAAACCAAAACACATTCCATGCAGTCCCGGAAGATGTTCACGAATGGGATCCAGATAAAACATAAAAGGCAGACATGACGTATGCAAAAATTGCAGACGGGAAAATAGAAAAATACCCTTATAACATGGACTATCTCCGAAAGGACAATCCGAACACAAGTTTCCCCGCAGGTGGAATTAACTTCGTCTCAATCCGGAACGATTTTGGAGTCAAAGAAATCCAGGTCACGGCAAAACCTTCGTATACGGAATCGACCCAACGTCTGATTGAACAGACTCCAGTTTTAGATAATGGACAATGGACTCAAGTCTGGGAAGTGACGGAAAAAACGAATGCTGAAAAAACAGCAGATAACGGATTTGAGTGGGAAAAAATCCGAAACCAACGGAACCAGAAACTCCAGGAAACAGACTGGCAGATGACAAAAGCAATGGAGACTGGAGAAGATGCATCTGATTTGAGAAACTATCGCCAGAAACTCCGTGATATCCCACAGGATCAAACGAACCCTTTTTCGATCACTTGGCCTGAACTCTAATGGACACAGACCTGATCCAATCCCTCGCCGACCTCGGCGGCACGCTGGCAAGCCTCGGCTTCGCAGGCTGGCTGATTGTGTATTTGCTGAAACTCCAGGTTCATGAAAGAACGGAGTGGATGCAAAAAGATAGCGATAACGACCGCGCCTTGCAGGATTTGATCGGCAAGACAAATGAACGGAGTTCGAAAATGGAAGAAAGCGTTACGCTTTTGACCGAAGTCCTCCGGCGTTTTGAACTAAAACTGGATAAGATATGATTGCCGCACTCGCGCCCGTTGTTGCCGGAGTCGCAAAGACGATGGCGTTATCTTTTTTGTCTGAAAAACTACTCATTAAAGTTGTTTTTCTTCTCTTGGAAAAACTCGTGAAATCGACCAAAAACGAGTTAGATGACAAAATCCTTGCCGAATACCTCAAGGCGATGGGCGGGAAACTCTAATGCGGTTCGCTTATATTACGCCGGACTTTCATCGCTTACGCGGGGCTTTGCATGGCTGATATGCTAACGCCGAACTTCAGCCGCGCTGAGATGCAATGCAAATGCGGTTGCGGGCTTGATAATATGGACGAGAATTTCATGAAGATGTTGCAGTCTGTACGTGACAAACTAGGGCCGCTCTCCATAACGTCAGGAGTGCGTTGCGAGAAACATAATAAGGATTCAGGCGGATATCCTAAAAGCGCCCATCTTCAATCGATGGGGGCCGATATACGCATCTATGGACCACGGGCGCTCGCCCTGGTCGACCACGCCCGGCGCGTCGGCTTTTCCGGCATCGGAATTAAACAAAAAGGCGTACACAAACACCGATTCATTCATCTTGATATTCTACCGCGTCAAGCGCTTTGGTCGTATTAAACACGCCTTTTCTCCAATCCTTTAAAATAATTGCAACCTGAGTGTGGTAGATTAGCCCGCCAGTTGAAGATTTGAACCCTTCAAGGTTCAATATCTTTGCAGTCCCGTAGAGCGTCTTTCCTTTCTTATGTAGTTCGATAACACGCAAAGCAAGTTCAGGGTTTATTTCGCTCAAGCGTGGACGTCCTTCAATGCGGATCTTTCCTTTTCTATCACGCGCTTCGATCCGTTTCCCGTTACGCATTCCGGTTTCATGCTGAATTTTACGCCCGCCGATCATACGTTTTACCATCGTGGAACGTTCAAGCTCGCTGAATACACCCTGCATTTGAATCATGGCCTTACGCATCGGGTCGTCATAAATTGCTTTAGATATATTCTCGCCAGTATTCGCCGAATACAAATCGATTTCCTTTGATGCGATATAGGTCGCAAGTTGCATTTGTAGCAAAAGCTCACGCGCCAGGCGTGTCATATCTTCAATGATAATAATTTTGCAGTCGTTTGCATCGGCATATGCGATCATTTCGGAGAATGCGGGACGCTTCTCCACGGTTCCCGAAATGCCTTCTTCGGTGAATATGCGTAAATTTATGCGGGGGGTACGCATATTTGTGCGCATATTCTCTGCGAATGTTTCAATCGCCTTGATCTGGCGCTCGATCCCGGTTCCGTTTATCTGTTCACGCGATGAAACACGGACGTAACCTGAAATAATATTTCCCAAAATCTTTGATATTATTAAGGATATTATTAAAGACATTTTTTTTTAAAAAAAGTCTTGACCATATATGAATGGTAAATGTATATTTCTTTTAAATGCAAAACGCAAAATTACATTATTAAGGCACGCGAATGGATTCGAAGAAAGGGGCATCGGACGCCCCATTTGATAATGGCGAGGACTTGTTCAGCGCTTCTAGCGATGAGCTTCTGACGACTACCGATGCCGCGACCCTTTGCGGTGTTTCATACCAGAAATTTCTCAATAATTTCTGGGGTATCAACTTCAAATATTTATACCCTGGCGGCCCTCGCATCTATCTCAGAAGCGAAGTTCAGGCGTTCATTGATGGGAAGAACAAATGACGCATCCGAATGATCGCATATTGAATTGGATCGGGCCGGATGGGTGCGATTACGATTATACCGGAACGCGTCCTGAACCGCGTTATTTCAATGACGAAATACTTACCGAATATGGGCGCATGACCATTCGGGAATATCTGCAAACCGTTAAGCGGAAATATGCAAAGGACTCAACTTGACCTATTCAGCAATGCGCAGATGTCCTCTTGGATATTATGCATGAGTCTCGCGCCAATTATGACAATGCACTTATAGAATGGGATGAAAGCACACAACCGACCGATTAAGCGCCGTGTTCCAGGTGCGATGAGCAAGACCGAGGAGCGTTTTGCAAAGATTCTTGATGGATTGATGCTCAAGGGCGAAATCATCGAATATTTCTTTGAACCCATAACGTTCAAACTCGCTGAGCGTTTGCATTATAAGCCTGACTTCTTTGCGGTTTACTCTGACCCGAAACTTGGATGCGCATTCTTTGAGGTCAAAGCCAGCGCATTTCATGCAGGAGGACAATCGAATCAGATGAACTCGATTAGCAAACTCAAAGTCGCCGCGAATAAATTCAAGGCGTTCTATTTTTATAAGTGCTACCCGAAGCCCGCAAAGGAAGGCGGCGAGTGGGTGATTGAACCAGTTAAAATCTAAAGCTTTCCCGTGCAAAGCCCGCTCCTTCTCGGCTCTCATTCTCCATTATGAGGGCAAAAAACTGGGTTAACGGGTCCGCGCCCTGGCATTCGGCGCATCGTAAATTCATATGGCGAATGACCTGTCGCGGGAAAGCATAATGAAAGGAGTGTTTTTATGAGAATTTGCGGCGATAGTGTAAGAGAAACACAACCACTATTCCAAGTGGAAAATGGCGGTGCAATACCGACCTCGCCGCTCCAGTTCGAAATAATAGAAATTAAAAGAGATATATTCATTGATTTAAATAAAAAATGGCATTCAAGACTGCCTATTTGCACAAATTGCTGGGATGGGATTTGTTTTGGAGCGGAATTTTCTGGACGTCTTTTTGCGGTTGCTTGGTGGTCTAAACCTATAGCTCAAAATAGATTGCGAAATGGAAGATTTATTTATGAATTAAGGCGAATGGCAATTTGTGATGAGGCGCCCAAAAACACCGCATCACGGTTTTTGAAAATAATGGTGTTAATTATTAAAAAAAGGTTACCAGATATCTATAAATTGATTTCATACCAAGATACAAAAGTACATTCTGGAACAATTTACAAATCGAGTAACTGGAGCATGATTGAAACTCAGAGCAAAGGTTTCCAAACCTGGAAAAACAGAAAAAACAGAAACGATTTGAGCGATTCTAAAAAAATAAGATGGGAGTATATATTAAAAAATAATTTCAATAATGATGAAAGTATCAACAAACGAGCAAATCCCAATAAATTCCAACAGTTAACGCTTTTTAACAATTAATCAAAGGAGTATTTTTATGATTCATTACCATGGCGGACCATTAGGATGTTCTGATGATGCATCAGCGCGAATTTTATCGGGCCGCCATGCGTTTGTCTCTTATGCAAATACTTCTCAATTATCTCTAGTTAAGGAAGTTTGCCAATCCTACGCCATCGATAACGGGGCGTTTAGTATCTGGCGTAAAGGAAAAGTAATAGATTTTGATGAATTCTACGCATTCGTTGAAATCGCCCGGAGTCCAGCGATGGATTTTTTCGTTATTCCAGATGTTATAGGCGGAACAGAAACAGAACAGGACCGTCTGTTAGAAGACTGTCCTTTGGATGACGGCGCACCTGTTTGGCATACAAACGAATCATTAGAACGTTTGGGGCTTCTAGCCCGTTCGTATTATCGCGTTTGTATCGGGTCAGGCCCCGGCCTGGACCCGAATTCATCTGAATGGTGGATGCGTATTAATCAAGCATTTGATCGGATCTGTGATCGAGAAGGTCGACCCGCGTGCCGTGTGCATCTTTTACGTGGATTACGCCCTGAAATATTCCGAAATATCCCGTTAGCGTCAGCGGATTCCACGATGGTCGCAACGTCTATGAGAGAATCAAATTCTAACTCGTGGACCGGATCATACAGGCCGATATCTTATCACGCGAGAGGCGCCGTTTTAATCGACCGAATCGAGTCGTTTCAATCGCCTTCAATATGGAAACGGAAACCAATTCAAACAGAGTTCATGTTATGGGAGCAAAACGAGCAATCAGTATATATTTGATTTCGATAGTAGCCGCAAATTTGGCAGTAAGTCATTTTGGCCCAGGCGCATCGATAACCATTGCTTTCTTGTTTATTGGATTAGATTTATCACTACGCGATTATCTGCATGATGTATTCGGTGACCGTCTAATCGTGAAGATGGGAACGTTGATTATAAGTGGATCAGTAATCACGGTTTTATTGAATCTTGATGCAATGCAAATCGCCTTTGCAAGCACGGTCGCATTTGGTCTTTCCTCGATTGCAGATTCCTTCGTTTATCAATTCCTAAAGTCTCGTAAATTCCTAATTAAATCGAACGTTTCCAACATCGCAGGAAGCGCAGTCGATTCAATCGTTTTTCCAACAATCGCATTCGGCGCCTTAATGCCTGAAATCATAATGGCGCAGTTTGCGGCAAAACTTATAGGCGGGTTTATTTTCGCCTTAATCATCCAAAGAATGAGAAGCGTATGAGAGCAGAAATAGCAGAAATAGCAACTTTAGCAGACGAACAACGAAACATTAAAACTCAACGAACCCGATCATGGAGTCAAAAAATATGCCAACGAATGAATTCCTTAATAGCATCGCTGAAGAAAAAGTCGGCTTTTTCCCGCAGGTCAAAGCACAAGCCGCTGGCGGATCATACTTCAAAGTCAATCAAATCGGACAAGCCTTACCGAATCCGTCTAAAGTCAGGATATTGGGTGCATTTACAGATGGTTCTATGATCGAAGGCTGGCGCGCCTTTATAAATAATAAACCGATCCGGCGTAAAACACTGGAAGAAATACCAATAAACGAACTTGGTACTAATCAATTCGGACAGCAGGAAAAACCTGTTTTGTTTTGGGCGTTTCCGGTGTTTGTATTTGATGAAACTAACGTCCAGGTATGTGAGATTCATCAGGTTGGATTAATGCGCGAATTGGAACGATTAGGGAACAATCCAAGCTGGGGTGATCCACGTCTATTCAACGTTAGTATTATGAAAACTGGCGTCGGAAGTCAAACCGCGTATCAACTAACGCCGACACGCGATTCGTTCCCTCAAGAACATGCAGAATCAGCGGGATTAGCCGCTGATTCAATCGATTTAACGAAATTATTCGAGGGTGAAGACCCGTTTCTCTCTTCGTCCGATAGCGCACAAACGCAGTAATATCAACGATTAAGCGCATATACGCCATGAAAAACGAAAACGCAAACCCTTACCTCTTGGGTAGGGGAGAGATAGTAAACCCTAAAGGGTTTACTTCTCCCCTATCCCAAGAGGAGAGAGATACGCAATCGCGCTCCAGCGCAAAACGCACCATCGAATTGTTACAGCGCAAGGTGCAATTTACGCCTGAAGTGGAAACGGGGAAAAACGAATTGCGCCGAGGCAAGGACGGCATAGTTCGCGGAAAGTTGAATAATAACGAATGCGAAATATTCGAAAGCGAATCGAGACGTGAAGGCGCAATTGAAGGAATTAAATATTCCTTCATTCGTTTTACGAATCATCCATCATTCGATGAATATGGAAATTATATTAAACGAAATAAAATAGGCGATTGATGGAAAACCGATTAACGCGATTAAGAGATGCAGGGAAAGACCGTTGGTCTAAAGCCAGAGGTTTATATCAATGCGAATGTGGTACTCAAAAATACATTAATGATTATTCGGTTCGTGCGGGCAAAACGAAATCATGCGGATGTTTGAACCGGGAACATCTTAGTGCTAGGAAACTTCAAGTAAAACGTGGAAAGGCTGGCGGGCATGCGATCAAGGGACGTGAACCGGAAATCAAGGGAAAGATCCGCATTTTCGAATTCTATTCAACGAAAAGCAAACCGCTGGGGCGTTCCAAGTGGGTTACCCTAGAAGAATTATCCAAGATCTATCATGGTATCCTTCCTGATCCTTTTGCGTAATGGAAAAAGGATATAGCAGGAGAAGCAAGGCCATTGAATTGATGAATGGTGAATATGAAAAAATGGTTTTGAGAATTGAAGAACTGGAAAAGGAAAATAAATTATTAAAAGAAAAATCAGATAATCCTGAAAAATTAATCCCGGCTAATGATGCCCCAAAATACATTCCTGTAACCATGCCCACAGTTCGGCTCTGGATCAAACAAGGTCGTTTGCCAGTTGTTAGGCTAGGTCGCCTAGTTACCATCAAACGATCTGTGATTGAAAAAATTCAGTCCGAGGGTCTTGAAAGTGTCAGCTAAAAAAATTGAATGCAAGCAACCCTCTGCCATTGTTGCAGGGTTTTAATAAACCCGGTTGAGCGCCACGCAACGATGGGCCGGACAGAGGGTTCGTCAAGGGTTCGTCAAGGGTTCGTCAAGGGTTAGTCAAGGGTTCGTCGAGGGTTCGTCGAGGGTTCGTCGAGGGTTCGTCTTTGAGTGTTTTACTGGTTATTACTCTTACCAGTAAGAAAAAGTAAGAATACTGATGTTACCACTGTTACCACTGTTACCACTAGAACGCAAAACCGCAGAATACCTACCCTATTGACTTAATACGCTCCATGGCAACAATGAAGTCTATCTTGGAATAGACTTCATGCATGGATGCAGATCTCAGTCAAGACCGACGTTAAAGAGCTTCAGCGCAAGCTCAAGCATGCCAAAAAACAAATCCCCTATGCCATCAAGCGTGGACTCGATGCGACCGCGTTTGATCTTCAGCGTAATCTAAAAGCGACCCTTCCCAAATACGTCCATCAGCCTGTCAAGTTTACAACTGCGGGAATCCAGGTTGAAAAAGCGACAAAGACAAAACTTGTTGCCGAGGTTGGATTTGCATCGAAATCCTTTGGACGAGCTAAAGGTTCAATCCCTCAAGCTGATTATATGAAACGCTTGATTGAAGGTGGAGTGCGTAAGCCTGAATCAAAAGCTATTGCTGTCCCCTACAAGAAGCATATGAAGCCGAATGTAAAGGGGAATATACCACGGGGAAAGGTTGATAGACTCCTAGCGCAAACGGATAAGTATTTCAGTGGTGAGCCATTAGGAAAGAAGAAGGGCGGAGGTGCGGGCGTATGGAAGCGCATAGGAAAGGGACGCAAGGAAAAGATTAAGATGCAAGTCGTCTGGAAAGATAAAACAGATTATCAGAAATCGTATCCGTTCAAGGCGCTTGCTATCAATTTTATCAAGAAAAATTTTCGTAACAATTTCAATAATGCCATCGAATATGCGCTAAAGACGGCACGATAGTAGGTTCTTTCACGCTTTTTAAGCAGGGGGGTTGCTGAT
>Ga0209128_1003024_pt1 | contig 10532 bp, 11 predicted proteins | sample ETNvirnome_6_100_FD_184072 | JGI IMG/M metagenome (GOLD analysis project Ga0209128, IMG submission 184072) | Marine viral communities from the Pacific Ocean - ETNP_6_100 (SPAdes) (version 2) | ecosystem: Environmental > Aquatic > Marine > Oceanic | place: Pacific Ocean | collected 2013-06-19 | reverse complement strand
GCTGGTCATCATCGATGCCGACAGGATTGACATTGTCCCCAACCCCCCACGGAGGCACCGTGTTAAAGGGTGTGAACGTCTCCGGGGGCGTAACAGGCGTCGTAGGCGTCGTAGGCGTGTAACTGACAGGCTGTCCAGTTGGAACAGCTTGCCCGTAAGTCGAAAGCGGTACGCCGCCGAACCTGATCCTTTGATTGGTGTGCGGCAAAACCCCATAATCTGATCGCGAATATTGCCCTGGCGCTATGTTGTAATGAATGCGCTGCTGGGGAACCTCGCGCGCTACATTTTGCGCGTCTATAGCTCTCAACCGATTGCCCGTGTACGTGGCGTTTTTCTGGTCTATCCGGTCGTTTCCCTCCTTGAAAACAAACCTCTCGTGCGCTTCCGGCGTAAAGGCTGATCCTAAAGCACCGATTCCGCTTGAGACCAATACGGACAAGACCGCTGGATTAAGTAACGCGCTAGCCAATGCGCCCATAAGATTCCCCTTGCGCGTCGTCGTTATCCTTCCGCGCTGCTACATAAGTGCTCTTTTTGAGCCAATTGTCTTTGGTTAATTTCATCGAAACAATATCTCTCGATTCCTCGAAGCCAAGCTTTTTAGCTGTGTTGATCGCCAGTACATTGTTTTTCATCGGGCTTATCATCAAAGTCTCGAAACCGTTATCGAACAAAGTTCTAAACGTATTTCCCGCGATCAAATGGGCCACGCCCCGATTGGTCATGGATCCATCGAGAAACAAGTGGCATTCAGCGGATCGCAGTATCGGGTTTTGGGCCATGATCGCCCCGACGCCGACCGGGTTCCCTTTCGACGTTACCGCATAGAAAGTGCTCATTGGGTCGTTTTTCAATGATCTGAACCAATCCAAAACAATGGCGTCATTGAGTTCGCTCGACTCATATTCTACGAATGACTCGAAAATCCACTGGGCGGCAAGCGGATCCCATTGGTCCACCCAGCCGATAATGCGGATGTCGAGATCCCTGAGTTGTTGCCTTATGCGTTCTTTCACGAAACCCTCTTGGTAGATTTAGGTTTCACGCCAAGGTGGAAGCCAAGCAATTTGGGCCTGTAAGCTGCTGAACTTTCAGAAAACTGGAATCTTGCTTCTTCGTCAACTAGATAGCCACCCGTCTCATTCTCGACAAATATAACTTCTTTCTTGTGGGTGGCGCTGGAGTCCTCTAGTGCCATCGATGTGCTCATAAAAGGATTCTCAGTATCAGGATCTTCGTATCCAGCCCACGCCTTAATTGTAACTGTTGAGGCGGCTAAAGACTCAAATACAGGCTCCAGCCAATCAAAGTGGAAAGTTACTCCATGATCTTGACGCTGCCTTGAAATCTCCTGTTGCGGCAATAAAGGCTTAGTGCGCCATTGCCAGTCATAGGTTGACCCGTCGAAGTTGTTTCCGGTAAACAACTGGTAGATCAGTCCCCCTGTCGCTCCTGTTGCCTGTCCGGCAAACACATACTCGTCAAGATCAGTTGCATGATGCAGCGCCCCGCATAGAAGCGTTGTGAAGTCCGGGTAAATCCACCAGACATTACGCCGGTAATCCCACCCGATGCATTGATTAGGAACAGTTGATGAATCGATGGGGAAGAAAAAGAACGCCATACGAAGACTGGGGTTGTCTACCGCCCATGACAAATGGGCGTATTCCAGGTTCATTGACGAAAGGGTGTTCCAGACATCGCCGGAGATATCAACGGATGAACTCCCGTCATACATCCGCACCGTTTTGTCCGGGGCCAAGAAAATCAGACTGTTATCACCAGAGAACTCAACTTTGAGCACCGTATTTCCTGCAACAGTACCGACTGGGGATTTTGTCTTCTGGAGGATCCAGGGATCAGGCTCATCCGATCTTGGCTGCGTACCTAAAAGATTCCAGATGCCCCATCGCTTTAGTATGACCTGGGTAATAATTCTCTGGTCCTGACCAACAGCCTGGAACTCAGGCTCCATGTGCATGATCTCGTCACCGTCTTGTTTTGCCACCTCTAACTTCTCAAGAAGGTTGACGCTCTCAGGAAGCCCCAGATCGCTCGGATAGATTGCGCTTCTGTCGCCATCCTTATTGGCATAGAACATACGGCCACGCGCCTGTGAGACGACCCTGAGCCCTGTTGGCGGGGCATCCCCATGCCGTATCAGCTCCTCGTTCACAATATAGTCGCTCTCAGCTATATCCAGGGTCACAGAGGTAGCAGAGTTCCCGTCCAGCATGTGAGCAAAATAGTAGATACCGGGATTGTCACCTCCCGTAAGGTAGAGCTTTCTGGCCTTAGTTCCCCCTGGCCCTGTCGGAATACTTGATACGGCTAATTGTTCATTCTCAAGTAGCACCGGATCTGAAGCAGCAGAACCTATACCTTCGCTGTCATCAGACTGTATATACACCACCTTAATCCGGTATTGCCCGTTGAGATCCCCGGCAGAACCGGCAGCAAGTGAAGGAGCTGAAGGTTGGGTTCCCCCCGCAGATGCCCACGTAGACCCGTCCCACGTCTTTACCGCAGCCGATCCACCGGAAACAACGAAAAGCTTGTCGCTCATCCTGGCAAACCTGGGTATCTCGCTAGTATCCAGCCCCGTCCCTAGCGAAGTTGCTGATCCGTCAGTCGTATTGATCGAATAAGCAGTATCGTTAAGAACGGCGATCAATGTACGAACTAATGCCCCGCCAGTCTCATAGTGCCAGGAGAACAACCCGCGCACAGCGTAAGAAGCAATCGAGGAAGGCGTTAACTTCGTATACCCAGGTATCTTGGCTACCCTTTCAAGATCATCAAGGAATCCATTCTTCGATCCTGAAGGAGAGTGGACAGAGGCGACAGAGATCAGATCCTGGTTCTCCTTCGTGCCCCTAAGGCCAAAAACGTCAACAACACGGGTCGTTGTAGCCATCAGCGTGTTCTCCCGAAGCTGCTGACGCCCAGGCTATCTCTCCACGTTGTACGAATATCTTTCATTGCGATGGGCTCTGCGACTCTGCGCCCAAAGTTCAATTTGAAGTTGGGCAGCAATCTTCCGTCGTAATGACGCTCCAGTTCTGCTCTCCTGTCCTCGCGACGGATACCGGCCCGAAGGGCGGAGCCAACCTCTAGAACCTCGCGGAACAATTCCCACACTTGAGGAACCGTGGTGCTGGAGGTCCAGTCGTCGGGTAGATACCAGTAATCAACCCTTAAACCATCAGTAACACCGGCATCTGGTGTGCCGCGAAGATCAATATGATTGCCACGCAAGGAATAAAAGAAGGCTCCATCGCTAAATGTCTTGCCCTTATGCTCCCAGATACGAAATTGCTCACGATCCTTGAATTCACAGAGCTTGTATTCGCCATCAGCATTCTTCCTCATCACTTTTTTAATCTTTACGAAGTCATCAGGAAGCTCGTAGAGGCTCTGGTCAGCCACGATGTCGTCTGTCGCAGAGGTTAAATGCACCTCTTCAGACTGGACCTGTTTCATTGACAGCAGAAACCGGCGCTCGTTGTTAACAAACGCGAGAATCGTGGAATCGTGCCCAGGACTCTGCATTTCCGGCACATACTTCTTTACGCCGTCAATCAGGTTCTGTCCTGTTGTATTAATAGCCATAAGCTAAATAAGGACTGCTACGGTGACGCTGCTATCTGTGACAGCAACGCCACCGTCAGTAACAGTTTGCGATTCTGAATCCCATGACCCGGACGGAAGAGACTCTGCGGTCCATACAGCACTACCAACGAACCGAGAATCAATGACAACGGCAATGCCGCTATCAGTGACAGCAACTCCACTATCAGTGATCGCCTGAGAAGCTTCTGGCCCCCCTGGTGACCACGATCCTGAAGTCTCTGACTCCTTCGACCAAGCCATCCCAAGCTATTTACTTAAACTTGAGAAAGTTCGCTACGACGCTGAATGTATGACCAGGAGTCGAACTACCACCAATAGTCGTCTTTACACGCAGGTACTTCGCGCACAAAGGCAACGACATGGAGATTTCACCCGTAGCAGCCAACTGCATAGTCATAGCTGCCGGATCCGACGCACTTGGGTACACGTTCATCGGGAACCAAGTGCTGTTGTCGTTCGATACTTCTGGTTCAGCATCCACGGTAGGACTAGTTCCCGTCACAGCCGTAGATGACATCATAATGGTTACTTGCGAATAACCATCAACGCGAAGACCCTCCGAGTTTTCACTCGCTGTACGAGCCTCTGAAGCAAGAAACGTATGTTCTGAAAACTTTGCCACATTTACCTCCGAGGCCAACCCTTCCTATGTGCAAGTTTCACAATCCGCACGGGGTCTGCGGCCTTTAGGTTGTGACTAAGCTGCGCTTCCTCCTGAAACTTCGTAGAACCTGTCCTTATAAGAACTCAACGCTGTACTGTCGGGAACAAAATCAATTCCCTGATCCCGGTACTCTTTGGCGATCTCGTTCTGTAAAACACCAGCATTGTTAGGTGCGGAACGCATAAGCTCGATGAGATTCTGGTCAGAAGTCTCAAAACGACCGTCTACGAACTGCACCCTTTGTACTTCTTCTTCAATGATCTGAGTGCCATGTTCACTGTACTTGCGTTGAGGCTTTAAGTGGACATTCACTAAAAGTCTCTCGGAAGGACTCATAAAAGTCACGGTACCCGATTGTACGGGCGCTTCTTTCATTTCCATTGCAGCCTTGTCGTTTGCCATTAAATCCTCTTTGTAAGGGGGCGGGTAGAAGGGGCGCTATGAGTTAGCGCCCTTCTAGCCACCGTGTCCTCTTTTAACCGGTGACGCCCGTCATTATGCGGGACCACCGCTCTTGCTTGTACTCCAGACCGACTTCAGACAGGTACTCATCCTGCCATCCATCAGTGTCGTTTGTTTGGATGTTGCGACGTAATGCAGTGTCGCGGTTCTTGCCATTAGCACCAAGGAAGCGGTACGAGGGGCTGTCCGGGTCCATAAGGATTCCGTAGCCACCGTAAGCCGCTGTCCCAGTGCCGTTGCTGGCAGGGTTGTTTTCCAACAGGTTATGCGCCATTAGCAGCACGCTACCGAAGAACGACTTGTACTCCTGGACCGAAATACCAAATGTCCTGTCCTTCGGTACAACTTGTAGCGCGTCACGGGCGAACCCGTTGATAGCGCCAATCACCACACGCGAACCGAAAAACCACTTCGAGTTCTTCCCTTGAGGAGAACAATGCAAGAAACCATCCCGAAGGAACGAGTTCCAAGAATCTTCGCTCAAGAAACCACCGATTGCCTCGGTGTTTGAGGTGATCCAGTTAATAACCCCACGAGTCGTGCGAACCGGAGTCGATCCGCTAGTGTCCTCGTCGCGCTGACCGTAAAGAAAAGCAGCTTCGATGTTGAGCGCATGGTCAACACCGCGTTCTTTTCTTTCCGTGGTGCGGTCGTTGCCCCAATACAGCTCAGAGGATTCTTCCGTACCTGTAGCACCAAAGGTGTCACGGAAAATCTGGGTGTAGTTATACCCCCTGACTTTCTTCGTTGACTTCATGGTGCCAGCGGTCGCGCCTTCAGCGTGAGCTGACCCGATAATCCGCAGGTCGTCATTATCAACTATTGCTGCGGCAGTTGAACCACCAGCAGCACGAGTGATTGTCAGCGTGTTAGTGCTGACTGACGTTACGCGAACAATCTCGCCAGTACGCGGAATTAGCACGAGGTTAGATGAACCAAAATAGCCACCGTTATCAACAACAACGCTAGTCGCAGAGTCGCTGTAGCCGGAGCCATAATTGATCGCATCCCAATATGGGAATGGTTCATCTTCAAACCACTCAAACGTCGTGTTGATAGCACGCCGCTTGCGACCCTTGGTCTTTGTTGTGATTTGAATTAGGGGTGCCGAGTTCGGCTCTAGCAGTGCGACATCTACTGCGCGGTCTGGAACCAGACCTTGCGCGAGAATCGCATCAGTAGCTCTAGAGCCGGATATGACACTCCCGCCAAAGCTAGGCATAATTTATTCCTAGTTAATCGAACGTTCCCCCATCGAAAGCATTTCTGGATTTAGCACCAGCACGAGCTGATTCGTAGATCGCCTCAATCTCGACATCATCAGAGGTTTTGCTTGATCGGGTCTTAGAAGCCGGTGTGGCTGCTGGACCCACAGAAGCTCTCCTCTTTGCCGCCGAAGAATTAGCTTTCGCCGCGCCAGCCGCGCTGGAAGATTCTTGCTGCATCCTTTCCTGCACGACAGGTAATGTTCTTAGGTAAGCGAGTTCGAGGCCCTGCTTCGTATAGAAGTTTGCGCCCATATTCTGAGCCTGGGCCGCGAACTCTTCGGTAGAAACTACCTTGTCCCATTCGGGGCGAAGAGAGTTTCCGTTAGCGTCCTTTTCCTCGCGCAAGTTATACGCATTGGTTGACAGGTGTCGCTCCGCGTTGGAGGCGTTCATTGCTTTCTCATACGGTTGTGTACGAGCAGAAATGGCCTGATCAACATATTGTCCTAGAGCGGCTGCATCCTGGTTCGCCGTCTGACCCGCTGTATTTTCATCGAATCCCGCCTGCATGTATGTCTGCTTGCGTTGCGCGGCAAATTGCTGCTGCGAGTGGACCCGTGGATCATACTGAGGTTGTGACTGCGTTCGCGTAGCTTGTGCTTGGCCTTCGAGCCGTGCCAGTCGCTCACGGAGCTGCTGGGACTCGCTAGCCTGTGGGCCGAGTTCGCCGATTTTGCTTTGGGAATTCAAGTAACCTTTTTCGAGGTCTTCGACGGTTTTATATTTACCGGCTAGGAGTGTCTCTTCAGGTTCTTGCTCCTCGGATTCCTCGGCGGGACCATGAATATCCGCCTCCATCTCTCGCTGCGTAGCCTCGTAGGCTTCTTCTATGCGATCCGTGCCCTCGTCATCGAGGGGGACGCCAGCAGCTATAGCCGCAGCGTTTTCGCTGGCTTCTACGTCTTGCGGTGCAGGCGAGCCAAACTCGGTATCTGCCACTTCGACGCTCCTTTGTTATGTTAACGACGTTTACGACCCCGGTCTGGGACCCTCCCAGTCGGTTCTATATTAACTGTTGTTCTAGGACCAGTAATAACAGGTACAGCCATTAACTAGCCTTTTTCTTTGTCTTCCTCTTTGCTTTTGTCTTCGGTGCTGGCGGCGGGTTTAGGTGAGCATGACATACGCGAACAATCATCTGTCGCATCTGGTCATCAATAACCCCACCGTTTTCCGCTGCCCACTGGAGTGAGATAGTTTCGTCTTCACTCAAGCCGGGCAATGACGTTGGTGCAGCCATTAGTACCTCCTGAATGCTGATGGTTTAGAAGCCTCCAGTTCACGGAGTCTTGTTTTGGGGTCAGAATCCATCTTTGTATTTGCGGCTATAGCCTCTATGCCGCCAACAAGTATACGAACGGCCTTGAGCTGCGCCTTGTGTTCTTCTGCTGGAATCTCCCCTGCAAGGAACGCTGTCTGGCTTCTCGCCTCAAAGTCTTGCCATAGTTGCTGAACGAGGGGCCATCCGTCTGATTCGACCACCGTCAGCATTTTCGCTGCATCTTCGATCTGCCGACCAAGACCCTTGACGTATCCCTCCATCGCGGGATTGGGGCCATTCTTCTTGTTGAATAATCCTAGTCTCACTACATTGTTCTCAGTTGACCAGCGAGTCCAGCGAGCGGGCCACCCGCTTCCTGTTGAGCGCCCTGCATCGCTTCCTGGGCCATGGCCTTTGGATCTTGCAGTTGCTCCGCGCGTTGCTGCATAGACGCCAATAACTTCTCCGGGTTTGGAATGGCGTAGGTCTTAAGGAAGTATTTTATTAATTCATCTGCGACGATCACGCCACCCTGGACGTAGGGAGAAAGGGACTGCATCACCAAGGCCGCGTCCTGTCTCTTCTGGGCCTTAGACAATGGCAGCGCCTGATCGAGTTCTGGGATAACGTCCCAGTCTCCAGCGATTTCCTCCGGCTTTATTCTAATGTCCTCGGTAATTCCATTCCTGTTGATTCTGATTTGCTTATCTTCGGTCGTGAATTGCTGCTCTAGCGCGATGATCCAGCGACCGACCTGTCGTAGGAAATGATGCTGCATATCGAGAATCTTCATGCGGGTACGCGCCGCCGCGAACTCAGCCTTGATCTTGTCGGAGGTGGCGGTTGGTCTGCTGGCGTTGAATGCCAAGCCCCTCAAAACATCCAGCGCCCCTGTGACACGCTGCACGTCCTGGTCTAATAGCTCTTCTTCCTTGTAGGTCGAGAAGGGCACATCACCCTGCATCAGCGGCTGGACAGCGTTTGGAATGTCCATATGAACGATGCCGCCAGGACGACACATCAGCTCTACGTCGTCTATACCGGCGTTGTTCATCACGGCCCACATCCTGTTAACCATCTGATGGATGTTGTCCATCCTGGCATTGCGAAGGTCGGACTTTTCTTCTTGGAAAGACTCAGCGATTTCAGCCTCTCCAATGCCCATTGCCTCGTGGGGCATACGAATATCGTTAACGATCCCTACTGGGATCTCGCCATGCCACAGAGGTGAGGTTTCATCTCGAAGGATTACCCTCCGGTTGCCCAGCCAGATAATTCCATCCTCCGGGCGGCTGAACCCTCGATCACCAAACATGCACAGGATTTCTACCTGATGCATGGTGGTATCCATCGTATTGGAATCAATCCCTATAAGTTCTTGCCTCTCTTGGATCCCTGTTTGGCTTTCATCGGACTCAACGTCAGGCAGCGAGGACTCCATCAATTCCCGTAACGCCTTATCCTTGATAATCCCCTGGTCCGCCATCATCTGAAGATGCTTGAACGGAAGGATAAATCTAATAATTAGCCAGTCAGATTTCTCCGCTGGTGGCCCATTGATCATCGCCTTGCCGGGTTGCAGGAAGACATTGAATATGTCCAGAACCTGGACCTGTGGGCCATCGTGCATGACGACGGGGATCTGGGCTATTTGGGGAATCGTTACCTCGAACTGCGAACCCTCGTTCAAAGTTTGATACTGGTGAACCTTCATGGGGCGCTCGTCATAGAGCCAGTCACACAGATAGGGCGACCACCCATAGATCAATGACTGGCGCATCATAGCTATCTGCTTGGTGACCAAGTCCATCTTCTCGATGTCGTACTCGAAAATGGCTTTCCACATCTCAACTTTTTGAGGATCCGCCCCCAGGCGAGCTTCAGGGCGAAGCTCTAGCTGGTCACCGACGACGTGAGGAAGGAAGGTTTCGACGGTATCGAAGATTACCGGCATGACCATGTTGGAGGTCCAGGGGTAATCAGGTTCCCTACGGTAGGCACGGTATCCCTGGTAATAGCGGATAAAGTCATCACGCTTCTGTGCGTAATAATCGTGGGAGAGCTTAAGGCGTGTAAGGACGAGGTTTACCCGTGGATCATGCAGCGATCCCTCGCCGCCCTCGACTTTTAATTTTTCTGAAAACTCAACGACTCGTTCCGCTGGAGTCTGAGCCATTATTTATTTCCCCACACGAACCATAGTTGGATACATACAACCTGTGCGCCCACTGGGTCGCCACTCCTGCCGGTATTTATGTGGCTGTCTGCCACGAGCAGTAGCGAGCGTAGTTCTCCCTATAGCAAAGTATCTTACAGCATCCATCCAGTGGTTTGTCCAGTCCTTCACCGGAGAATCTGTATATGGCTGTTTAGGGTCGTCCTTGGGATTTCGCCCTCGACGGTAATGAATAAAGGCTTCCCAGACGGATGGACACTTATTTTTTGATATAAATACCTTCCGTCGTTTAAAGCGGTCATTAACGATCTGAATGCCGTCCAGCCACTTACTGTATTTACTTTTAATCTTAATATTATGTTGGTTGTAGACAGAGTGGTAACTAGTTGTTTTGCTATCGTCGGACTTTCTTGTCTGTAAAACAATGTTCTCGACCTTGCCCGCTGGATCCCCGTAGGATCCCGTTAGCCCGGCGATACCATTATTGGGCATTCTAATTAGGTTGTAGGGCTCTGAGTTGAGAATGTTAACTAATGCCTCACAGTTATCCCAGACTGTAATAGCGCCTGAGTCAGAGTTCTTACCACCCTGGTATTCATCAACGATGTACCAAGTGTCGTCCTTGTCTATCTGGATAAACACGCATGTTTCTTCATTGACGCCATGATCGTGCGCTGTGAACAGAGGCAAGCTCGGATCGTACTCAAGACCCTCCACAAGATGCACATCTTCGTCGAATGCGCCGAAGATCCTGCCTTCTACGGCCCCCGAATAGCTAATTTCAAGCTCTCTGGCGATCTGTTCGGGGGTCATTCCATCAATTGCGTGCTTATACCACTCCTCTCCGCGAAGGGGATGGAGGGTCCAATGGAGCGACAAATGGGCCATCATTTTGGTCGTATCGGTCGCTAAACGCCCAAAACAGTGGTTTCTGCCCTCTCTCGGAGGCGTAGAGAGCAATATAAGGCCTCTCTGGCAGGCATATTTCAAGGATTCGAGGTTAGCTTCCCCGTAGGGCCAGTGACCAAACTCGTCTGCCACCGCTCTGCGGTATTTACCACCACG
>Ga0209128_1003023_pt1 | contig 10538 bp, 25 predicted proteins | sample ETNvirnome_6_100_FD_184072 | JGI IMG/M metagenome (GOLD analysis project Ga0209128, IMG submission 184072) | Marine viral communities from the Pacific Ocean - ETNP_6_100 (SPAdes) (version 2) | ecosystem: Environmental > Aquatic > Marine > Oceanic | place: Pacific Ocean | collected 2013-06-19 | reverse complement strand
TGCCTGAAATATATGACAGTTATTATGACTGTATACATTCGGGTTATGTAGAAAGTATTGAAAAAATGGAAAAAATAGGTTCTGAAGAGGTTAATAAATCTAAAACTTTTATTAAGTTTTATTGTCAGCCTGTTAAAAAAGGGGAGACCACATAATTTGACATGCGTCAATTACTGTGGTAGGGGAAGAAATCTCTTCACCACAATAACCTATTTTAAAGATTCTCTTTAGGATAGGTTTACTCATTTTGTTCGTTGTTCCATTTCACCAACAACAGGATTATAAATAAATAAATTGTGCATATCAATCCTAAACTTATAAGAATCATTTCCTTTTTCCCGTCGGTGCTTTTTTTCCATAAATTTTTTCATAGATTCTTTTATATCTTTCAGTTCTTGGAGTAGTTTTACCATAAAAAGTTGTGGGTCCTTCCCACGCTCTTCTCATGGATTTTTTCCCAGCAGCTTTACATTTTTCGTATTCACTCATTTTTTATATCCTGTTCCTTTTTTTCTACCACACCATCTTTTATTCCATGCCCATGCATTAAGTTTGGAACTATAGTGTTCTACAATACTGTAAAAATAATCTATCATTTTTTGATTCATTAAACGCATGGAAGAAGATTAGGTGTACTAATTAAATTTTTTACAACAGCAGTAGTAGTTGCCAATACCTGTTTCCTTAATTTTTCGACCTTTTTTCTTAATACTTTCCTTTTATCTTGATTAGCTTCTTTTTTAAGATCAAGATATAAACGATAGTATTCTATCCATTTTAATTGTCGGTGAGTAAATGTAATGTGTCCTTCTCTGACAGCTCTAAAATATTGTTCTTTAACTATTTCAGGGTCCCATCCTGATTGCCAACATATCCAATTGAAGTCTTGGTTCTCTTTAGTGATCCATTGATGGGCTTCCATTTTATGAATGCTTGATTTTCTATCCGACTGTAAAATTCGGGCATCTTCTACAGCATTTAATAATACATGACGCCATAATCTCTGTTCAGAGCAATGATGATTGTGAGAAATTAAAGATTCGGCTATTTCAATGCCCATAAGTTTTAATAAGGTTGGTGAATAGTTCACGATAATGGTATTTAACCTCCGGTGCTATGTTTAACCCAGAAGCGACCTGGTATTGTTTTTCCACATCTTCAATCATCCTGTGGATTTGTGCGCCTGACCATTTTTCCTTTCGTGGTACTATCAAAAGATTAAGATTATTTTCAAAGATATTCATAGATGAATTATAACTTAGCATCATCATCTTTCCTACTCTTGAGCAGCTTGAGTTTTACTACATTATTAGTATGTTTTTTCTTCGTATGAAATTTATATAGATCATCTGCATCTGTTAGCATTTGTGGATCAAACTCTGGTTTATAGCCAAAGCATACTCCATTATGTAATGCAAACATTACACTTGTGATTTTATCATAATCTGATTTTTTTAAATTGGCCGCAAGGATGACTAGAGCTTTGGTGTACTCAGTGATACCATCCTTCGATTTCGCCATCAATATATCCTTCTACATATCTCATAATATTTAAAAATAATTGATTGTTGATCCGTGGGCCGTGATCTTTGTGTCCTGAACCATCGCAGTGGATGCAAGTTCCAGTATTACCGCCTGTACCTCTTATGTATCCGTTTCCTTTACAAAAAGTACAAATCTCATACTTAATTTCCTTCTTACTCATTTTTCACCTTTCTTGCAAGTACATTTGATATAACTCTACCATCAGGTAATCTTACCCTATCCTTCCACTTACAATCAATGACATAAGTTTTTTCTGATGTAGCAATTTTAAATTGAATTCCCCAGGGCTTATCTTCCCTCCAATAGTTCTGAAAATCCTTGATTTCTGTATGTAAATTAAGCTTTTTTGCCATTCTTCTTTCTCATCTACCTCCTTTACAGAATGTATCTAATAAATCTTGTTCTTCTTTTTTTTTTAATTTATTGCGAGTTTCGTTATACTTTTCCCAACTTCCATTTAATTCATCTATTTCTTTTCTTAATTGAACATTAAGTTTTATAAGATCTTGATTAACACCCTTTTTAAAAACCAACCTCCATAGCCAGGAACGGGTAATTGAAACTATTGTAAAAATTGCAGCAATTCCTAAACTGTCAAATATTGAGGGATGTAGATCAAAGAGCGGAAAAATTAGCAACTGTATTAAAATTGCCAGAATAAATCCAGAGCCTACATCAATTAAGCTTTCAATTAAACTTCTCATATACACCTCCTTAATTTATTAGTTTTCGCCATGATATGAATAAAGATTTAATTGCACTTAAACATTCTTCAAATTTTGATTCGGGATCATCTAACTTGATTCGGTTTCGCTCAGCCCCATTAACCAAAAATACTAATTCTTGAGTCTTATGATAAAACCTGACACAAAATTCATCATATCCTGTTTCTTTAAAAATTTTTAAGTTCTCCAAATTATGATACTCTTCTATGTCTTTTGGAGTCATTACCATTTACTACCCCTTGGCTCCATTGAGATATTTCTTTCTAAGGGCCTCAACACTTATCCCTTCCTTCTTAGCTATGTGTTTCATGTAATCATTTACCAGTTTAGAAATCATCCCTGCGGGTGCACGGAATTTTTCTTTACACATTCCTTTCAATAGCTTGTAGTCATCTATCTTTACAGCTACGCTTTTCCATTTATTAATGTCCATTTTTATCCTTGTTATTATTGTTTAAGTCGTCTTTCATCTCCTGCAAGCCGGCTAAAACTTGTTTTCTAATTTTTTCAAGTTTATTAACTTGAAGTGTTTTAACTGTTAGTTCGTCATTCGCTGTTCCTAGGTCCGTGTGTAATTGTTTAATTGTACTTCCTGCTTTTCTTAATTGATCCTGGAGATATCCTTTTTGTTTTTGCAGAGCCTCGATTTCTTGTCGCTGTTCGGCCAGCAGCTTTAGAGACTCTGCATGATGTTTTTTTTCTTGAGTTATGTCATTTTCAGTATCCTCCATTTTTTTCTGTAAATTTTTTAATTCTGCTACCATTGGATCATACATATTAAAATACCCACGCTATAAAGTTGTTTAGTAATGTTGCTGCTGCAACACCAATTATAAATCCAGCTATACCACAAACAATTTCTGTTCTGTAATAAAAAGAATTTATACATAAATCTTTTAAAAATTTTTTAATAGAAAATTCCATAAATCATATATCCTATAAGTAATAAAAATAATTTTGGACTTAATAACATACCAAGTGCAAATATTATCATTAATGCGTTTTTAATTTCCCTTTCCATCTTTTTTTCCTTTCTCTAATTTTTGTATTGCTTCATTAATTTTATTTTGATTTATAAAGTCTTCTTTTGGTTTTTGATTTTCTTTATCTAAGTGATCTAACAGATCACCCATTTTACCTAGATCAGTGTGTGCCTGGTCTATTATTTTTTTTGGAGTTTTTGGATTCTGTAAAAACTTTGCAATTATTAAAAGAGTTTCCTTGAATGTAGGAATCTCTTTACCACACGCATAACAACCGTATTTATTTTCCATTTCCTTCCCTTCTTGTTGCCAATTCATCATACACTAAATCATTAGCTAGTGTGGTATGAATCGGATTTATTTCTTTGTTCTCTTTTGTTGTAATTTTTAATTCTTTAAGACTATCTTTATAGTCATCAAATCTAATTGAATCCTCCAATGGAGTACCATCAACATCATGAGAAGGTATCCTACTTAATTGTTCATCTACCTGTTCTATGATATTATGCCATAAAGAACTTTTACTTTTTATTTTCATAGTTCTTATATATATGGGAGATAATATAAAGTCAAGATGAAATTTGTCCTGAGCATGATTATTTGTAGCTCTGTTTTTCAGCAGTGTTTACCCCCTCATCCAATGCCTGATTTATACAACTCTCACTATGAGTGTCTGATTTCAGGGTATAATGAGTCCATTAAAAAAGCTAAGGAAATAGGGCCTCAAGAAGTTAATAAATATGGTACTATTATCAAATTCATGTGTATTGATGAAGCCCTGCTATTACCTCAGCCCAAACCAGGACTAGAATCTTAATTGACTTTGTGGCCGAATTTTGGTAGCGCTAGGCTATGAAGGAAGCTGTACTTTATGTGCTATTGGGTAGTATGTGTTGGGCCGTGGAAAGTGATCCAGGCTTAATAGGTGGAGAAAAATGCAGTAATATCTACGAATATGAGAAATCACGCCATACAAGCCTTGAGAGCTGTCTTCACAGAGCTGACTACCTTGGTACCCAAATACAGCTAAATCTTAAAAATAGAGGGTCCTACGCCACAGAAATGACTATTAATTGTATTCCTTCAGACTATTCTATGACCCACAGCATAGCATGGAAATAGTATTGACAAACAACCCTACGGTGTCTTATATTAACTTATGAAGCTATATCGCATCCAAGCTTTCGTAAATGGCTCCTATTTAAATGGGAATGTGGAAGCTCCGGACGATAAAGCTGCTCTGTTAAAGTTTGCAGAGCTTGTTGAACAAGGACATATTAAAGTAGATACTTCGAACGAACAAAGTTTAAAAGGATTCTACGCAGATAAAGGTGTCCGGCTAACGTACGAGGAGTTTACCAATGGCGTTACAAATGATGGTACAAGAGAAGCTAAACTTAGAGCACAAATGGGCTCGGTTGGCTACTACGGGTCAACAGGACGAGATGAAAGTGGCCTCATTTCGAATAAAAGACCTGAAGACACAGATAGAAATTAAAGTGGAACAGGAACAGAAACCTAGTATAGCTAGTTAGATACAGGGGCTACTTTAATTCCTTCCTTAAAAAGGGGTAAAACCTTAAGGGTATACTCGCGCATATCTTTTTCAAACAAGAATGACATATCAAATATATCCGGGTGTTTCTCATCACACTTACCATTTAAAGCTTTTAAAAAATTTTCTTCATCTACATTTTTAGCTTTATAAACTAACGCATACTGAGCTATACCCTTAAAGTATTTTAATCGTTTAGCTCCATCAATTAATAAATTATTTTCATCAATTACAATAGGAGTAAGCATTCCATTTTGTGCAAAATGTTTTTTCTCTTCTTCACTTATATTAATTACAACATTAGGAACCATTATAATTTTATCTAAATTAATATGGGCTACTCGTGTTTTAAATAGTTGATACCAAGGGTGAACCGTGGTCGTTGATCCTTGAGTCGTGGTTAATAATTCAGCCATTGGCTACCTCGTGAAATTTAAGTTGTCTTCTTTTAGATAGGTAAGGTAACATTGTTCTTAAAATATCTAAAGCTTTTTCTTTCTTAGTTACTCTCCAGCTGTACATTAATTTATGTTTAGGGTCTTTTGGCTGCCTAGAATAGATAGCTCCCGTTTTAAAAAAAGTTAAAAATCTCAATACTATATCTCCATCGGACATATCTACCGCCACTCTTAATTGTCTTGTTTTATTCTTACCCTTTGACCATATACCAAAGGTTCCTTCTCCATCAAATACACCAGCTAAATATCCTAATTCATCATTTGGCATTTCCCCAGGAATCTCCTAATTTTTTATCTACCACAAAGGGTACTTTAAATTCGATACATCCTTCCATTATTTTCTTGATTTCTTCTGCCATTGATTCGTCTTTCACATTAAAACATAGTTCATCATGGATCTGTAAGATAGGTAGAAAGCCTGCGTCTGCACATGCTAACATTGCCTGTTTAGTTTGATCGGCTGATGATCCTTGTATTAATCTATTTAAGGCCTTATAGGTATAAGCCCTTTTAATATTGTCTCTTCCATACTTAGCGACTGCATTATCAAATGTTTCTGCAGTATGTAAGCCGAAGTCTCGAGGCTCCCACATATTGAACCTACACTTTCGACCTTTTTTAGTTCTAATAATACCTTTCTCACTTGCGGTTTGCATACATCTATCGGATAATAGCTTCACAAATGGAACCTTATTATTATATTTTGATATTAACTGTGTTGCTTCTTCTTTTGATAATCCAAGAGAATTAGCTAGTTTATTCTTACCCATTCCATACATTAAACCTAATCCAATAGTCTTGGCTTGAGATCTTTCAATCCCTACTAAATCAGCTACAGTTTGGTGAAAGTCTGCACTAGCTTCATGATAAGCCTGGATTAATTCATTACTTCCTTCATAGCCGTCCCCTATAGATGCTGCATAGTGAACCGTCATTCGTGGTTCTTGCTGCGAATAATCAAGGCTGCCCCACTTCCATCCCTCTTCAGGAACAAATAAAGATCTAATCATAGGTCCAAACTCTTTGTTCCTAGCTGGAACCTGCTGCAGGTTAGGATGAGACATTGATAGTCTCCCCGACACAGTTCCGCCATTATCTGATCTCAGTTGATTTATTTCACCGTGTATTCTTCCATCGACCTGGTACTTCATGATAGAAGATAAGAAGGTGTTATGAAATTTATTTATTTCTCTCGCCTTAACAATTAACTTAGCAATTTTATGTTTACAGTTGAACAACCAGTTTTGGGTAAATGATGGCTCGTTTGTTTTTGCAGTCCGTGGGTATTCTATCTTCAACTTATCAAAAGCTATGGCAATCTGGCGTGCTGCCCAAATGTCTATGTCTGTTCCTGATTCTTTTTTTATTGCCATCAACAATTCTTTTTCTTGGTGTCGCATTTTTGTTTGCAGCTGTTGAGCTAATTCCACTTGTACTCTTACCCCTCTTTGACGCATTTTTATAAGCACTGGTAATAAGTTAGACTCTAATTCCCATACTGTTCCTAGACTTTGATGAACAATTTCTTTTTTAAGTTGCTGCCACAGAAGGAACGTGAGTCGTGCATCTTGTTCAGCGTAAAATCCAACATGCTCCGCAGGTAACTTCCACATCTCGGCTTTGGGATCTACACCATGATCTTTAGCTGCTAAGATTAAATCTGTTTCTGCTTTAATCTCCCCCAGGTAATCTTTGGATAAAGCATTTAAAGAATAAGAGAATCTATTTTCATCAACGATAGCTGCAGCTACCATCGTATCAATTATCTCTCCATTAATTTTATAACCTTCCTTTTCTAACCAACCTACATCGTACTGAGCATTATGAAAAATTTTAGTGCAAGGTAAAGCACAAACATCTTTCATATATTTTTGTACTTGTTCCGGTATCATGTTACCACCACCGAAATGTTTAAAGGGATAGTATCCTTGCCAGCCTTCAGTAGCTACTGCAAAACCTATAATGTTTCCATTACCTGTAGCCCATCCTGCCCCCAGGCCAGATGAGATGCCATCGTCTCTAGTTTCTAAATCAATTGCTATTTCTTTTGCGTGTGAAAGATCTTTATATTCTGCAGGACAAGACCAAATATGTTTTTTAAAGTTCATTGATAATTGTAAACTCATGCAGTTTTTACTTCCGCTGTAGTTTCAATCCATACTCTAGCACCACAACTTAAAGGTTTATTAGGTTTATAAACAACTTTACTAGGTCCTAAAATACTAACTTCATGAGCATACGTATTAGACTTACTGGTTTTAATTGTAATAACAGGGTCGTTAGTGCCGTGTTTTTTATTAGCTTTAATCTTATGCATATTTACATGTATTCTTTTAAGTAAACTCATGCGTAGTCTCTCTCTTTAATTATTTCTAGGCAATGAATTGCTTTATCAATGCTTTTTTCTTTTCCTTTAAGCCTATGTCTACAAATATATTTAATAGCTTCTCCTTCTGCCCATTCCAAATGATTTTCTGAAATGAATTGGGCTGGTTCAATTTTAAATCCTTTATAATGAGTTCCATCTACTTGTTTATGTAGACTTGCGTAAGTAGTTCCCTTAAAGAGGGCTTTGTCCGTCATCCTTTTTTTCCTTCCTATTCAATCTTATCTGAGCTTCTTCTGTTATTTTTAATATATCTTTCCACCCAGTTTCTTTTTTTATTTTCTTTATCATATTTTTTAAGTCTTGATAATACTGTTTATCTGGTTTGTTCTTGGACATAAACTAAATAATCTGCTCCCAATGGATAGTTATATTTGTAATCCGTTGTTAACAAATGAATCGTATCTCTAGCACGAGTTGCACCTGTATACCAGACTTTTTTTTCATCAATTTTTTCTTGTTTTGTTTTACTTTTAAAGTTGGATGGAAAATTTCCTTTTCCATATAAGACAACGTGGTTAGCCTCTCCCCCTTTTACTGAATGAATTGTATCAATAATAATCTGGGGGTCTTCATCGAGTTGTTTTTGACCATACCGACGAAGGAGTCTTAAAAAATAAATAATTTGTCGTGGAGTAAAATTTCTTCTTAAAATCCACCACCATTGTTTCTGCTGCGCTTCATCAGGTAGATCTAATCCACACCATTCTTTTAAATCTTTAAAATTATACTCTTTAAAATCAGGTTCATTAATCCAAAATTTAGTAGCTCTGTAGTCTGAACTTTTAAGTTCTCTAATATACTTATACATTTTTTCTGCTTGACGTTTATCTATTTTTTTACCGGAAGATATTCTGGTCCAAGCTTTAATGGCTTCCCATTGAGAGGGATCAAAACATTTATTATTATCATTATCTGAATAATATAATCCTGCATCTTTGGCTACCATTCTTAATTCATTTACTGTGCTATTAATTCTTCCTAAGATGTACCAAGTTCCTTCTAATTGAGAAAAAGGAATCTCCTTAAAATTTAAATATCTTTTTACAAATCCTTTTTTATCTACATGTTCGTAATCTTTTTCTTCACTATCTAGTATACCTCTTCGAATAATTTGGGAGAAATGATGAACTGCTTCTCCAAATCTTTTTGTCTTTCTTAATTTAACTTTTCGTCCTGGAAAGAAAGTTGTAAAATATTTAGGATCAGCACCATTCCATTTATATATTCCTTGGTCATCATCTCCTGCTAAATAAATTCTATCTATCTTATCTGCCATTTTGTAAATGACAGACCATTGTAATGGAGTACAATCCTGAGCTTCATCCAGTATTAATATTTTAAGGGGTGGAAAATTTACTTCATCAATTGCTCTTTCAATCATATCATCAAAATCTATAAAGGATCTTTCCCCTCCAGACTTCTTATAATTTTCATAAGTTTTTATTTTTCTTATAAATACATCTAATGAATCTCTTTTGTATGATTCTCTTTTATAGATGTCAGTTGGGTTGGCTAACATATTTCGGGCTTTACTATAAATAGATAAAGACCAATCCTTATAAGTAAAATTATCATCAGCTAATCTTTTATCACTACTCTTAACAATTTTAGTTTGTAATGCATAATCAATCATACAATCTTTAGGATCAAAAACTTCCTCTTCAAAATATCTTCTGCAATATTTGTGAAGTGTTTTAAATCTTTCAAAATCGTTAGTGTTGTATTTAGGAAAAGCTTTTACTGCTCTTTCCACCGCCGTGTTAACTGCTTTATTAGTAAAAGAAATAAAAGCTATTTCATTTGGATTAACACCTTTTTTTAAATGTCGTTTAAGTACTCTTTCAATAAGTGTGTGGGTTTTACCTGTGCCTGGGGGTCCAAAAATTTTAATCGTTTTGTGGTATAGGCTTTTTAGATTCTGTAGTTCTGAATTTTCCGGTATGGAATTCATCGTCTAGCTCCGTTGTGGTTTTCTTCTTTGTGGTTTGTTTTATCTTAACATGGTTTACAAACTCAGGCATGGTTACATACCATACATTTTGTACCCCTTCAAAATAGTCATGTCTTTGGCAGCCTAATAATTGAAAAGCCTCCATAGTATTTTTAAATTTTTTATTTCCTGGACGCGATAACCAATTATTAAGTGTACTTCTTTTGAAATAACACATATTAGTTGTAGAATCTAAAACTACATATCCATCTTTAAGTTTTTCAAAATCATCTTGTTCAATTGTTTGTTCAAAAAAAGCTTTTAGCACATCATATTTTTCTTCTTCAATAGTATCTGTATATTTAGCTTGCTCATTTTCAATGGCTCTTTTAGTAAGTTCTTGTAACATTAACTCAAACAAGGGGGGACCTTTTCTTTGTCTTGGAAGAGTCATCCAATATAATCCATACTTTAATAATTTAATTCTCCAACATTTCTCATCTCGCATGTCTTCGGGTTCCACCGTGATCCGTTGTTCTTTGTAAGTGAAACTAAAATAAATAGTCTTAGAATCTCGTGTATAAATAATATCTTCGAACTCATCCATAATGTCAGGAACTTGCGGTCCTATCCCTAGCTTACGAAATTTACATAAGTCTTTATTACAAATAGGTGCTAACTCATTATGTTTAGGAGGACATTTATAATGATAGCTACTTTGTTTAACTGATTTAGCTACAGCTTTAGCCTCATTAATACTTAAAGGTTTAAGAAAGCATTGTTTGTTTCTTTGAATAGCTATTTCTTGGAATGTTTTAAGATCTAGATTCCCATCTGTTTTTTTATTTTCCAAAATCATTACATTAAATAAGAAATTATTACGATTGTTAGATGGCCAAGGTTCTGTTATAAGTTTCTGAACACAAGGAGGATAGTGCTGCCAATCAGCTTCA
>Ga0209128_1003022_pt1 | contig 10538 bp, 12 predicted proteins | sample ETNvirnome_6_100_FD_184072 | JGI IMG/M metagenome (GOLD analysis project Ga0209128, IMG submission 184072) | Marine viral communities from the Pacific Ocean - ETNP_6_100 (SPAdes) (version 2) | ecosystem: Environmental > Aquatic > Marine > Oceanic | place: Pacific Ocean | collected 2013-06-19 | reverse complement strand
ACTAGGAAAGGCTTTAGTTTCAAACTTCATACTTACATACCATGCAAACCAATCGAAATAATCCCTCAATGTCTTAGTTGTGCCACTAACATATAGATAATCTTTAAATAATAAATCAGGATTAACAATATGAGATAACTGCAAATGATAGCAATTTTTGCATAAATTTAATTTTAAGGGATATGTTTTTTGTTCTACTGTATTATCATGGTATGAATTAGCTAATGGTTGTTCATTTAAATCCAATATAGTTTTTAGATTTTTTTTACCACAACATATACAATCTTTTTTTTCTTGATAATCATTCATAATCAAATATATTTCCTCTATTGGTTTTGGTTATATTTTTATAATTGTCTACTATACTTTTTGTTATACTTTCAACGGTTTCTTGGAATTTAAAACCAAAAGCCTTTTTAAATTTTCTTGTTGAAATTGAAAAGTTATAAGTTTTGGTTTGGGATTTTGCATTAGATATTTGAGTTGGATCTGTTTCATATTCAATAACGGGGATACTAATTGTTTCACTAACTTCATAAGCTATCTGTTCTGCAGTTTTATTAAAGGAAGCTAGATTATATAAGCCCCGCTTATCTTCTTTGCAATCTATTATAGCTTTTATGGCTCTACATAAATCTTCAATCCCCAAAATTGGTCTCATAATGTCTTTTATATATAATTTGATTTCACCGCTATCTAATGCACTTGTTGTCATAGCATTGATCATGATATCATTTCTCATTATAGGAGAATATCCACATACAGTTCCAAATCTAAGACCATAATATTCTATATCAGATTTTTCTGCATATAGATCAATAGCATGTTTTGATATATCATATTGATTGTATGGTTTAAATCCATAATACTTTTCACTAACCGTCTTTCCTCCCACAGAACCATATACACTAGAACTGCTAGCATAAATAAATTTTTGGTTATTCCCAAGCTTGGATAATAAGTTTATAAAATTTGTTACATTATTATTAAAAGCACTTGAAAATTCACCTTCACACATTTTAACACTAGAATGGCCAGCTAATAAAATAACAACATCATGTTCTTGTATAATATCTTCTTGTAAATCTTTGTAATCAATCTCTATGCAATTATTTTTCGATTCATTAAACCAACATGAATCCACACAGGTGATTTCATAAAGAGATTCTATTTTTTTATATAGAAGATTCCCAATATAACCATTACTACCTATTAGCAACACTTTTTTCATGTAATAACCTTTTAGTTTTAATTATATATTCGTCTAGATCGTACTTTGGAGACCATCCCAAAATGTCATTTGCCTTAGAATAATCACATAATGTTTTATCATATTCTGCAGTTCTTGGTGGTAGATATGTTTTTTTACCACCAAATAGATTTGCAACTTCATTAATTGAATAATTTTTTCCACGTCCCAATTCAAAGATTTCAGCTCTAAATTTATTACCCATAGCCAATATCAGTCCTTCTACAATATCATCGATGTGTGTGAAATCTCTTCTCTGCTCACCATCTCCAACAATTGTTAGAGGTATTCCTGTTCGATTTTGTTTTTCGAAAATACCAATTACAGTTGCATAAGTTCCACTTTCAATCTGATGTTCTCCATATACATTATAAAACCTATATATACTAGTATTTAAATCATAAACTGATGAATATAATTTACAAATTTGCGTTCCCACTCCCTTACTAAAAGCATAAGGACTTCTATAAATTCCAGCATGATAGGAACTTGAACCAGCATAAATGACTTGACAATTTGTTTTTCTTGCATATTCCAAAATATTCAATGTACCATTAACATTAGATTCAAAAGTTTCGATTGGCTCATCAAAAGACGGTTGGATCCTTGCAAGAGCAGCTAAATGAAATATTACATAGGGATTTTCCATAAATAAAGAATACTCTTTTATCTTCGAAATATCTACATCAAAATATTCGCAACCTTTCTGTTCGTTATTTTTAAATCCTGTGGAGTAATTATCCAAAGAAACGACATTATGGCCATCTTTTAAAAGTCTCCTTATTAAATTGGTACCCACGAATCCAGCACCACCAGTAACTAAAATATTCATATTAACCTCGTTTTTACTTTAGTTCCATAGATGGGCTTAACAAATGTTTGTTCATCTTCTTCTGGCAATCTTCCCCATTTTTTAATAAATCTTTGTGTAGCCCTTCTTTCATACTCTGCCAAATGATCGGGTCTATTGTTCAAATCGTCATCTGGAAATCTAGAAGTACGAGAAGCGAAGTGCCATAAAACCGATTTACTTGTCATTATAAATTGATATCCTTCAAGTTGCATTCTTATAAATAAGTCTTTATCTTCCCAATACATGGGTTCGAAAAGAGGATCATTCCCTCCAATCCATTTTAGATCTTCAACTCTACAGAAAAATCCAGCACCACCGGCTTTTCTTACATTGATATCATTATCTTCAGAAAATTCAATTACCCACTCATCAAATTCATCTTGTTTAAAATCATCTGCATATGCTCCAAATGCATCGATGGGATAAAATACTGTTCCAGGTCTATATGGTGGATCATTTGGAAATATGTTGGGTTGTACCCTGAATGAAGAAGTAATTAATCGGGTTCCTTCCTCCAAATTATCATATAGTTTTAATAATTCTATATCCTGATTCGGACCTATGTACATATCAGAATGAATTATATTAACAAATTCTGTCTTAACTTTATCTACACAAAAATCAATACCACCACCTATACCGCGTTGGATTTCATTTTTCTCAATCCAATAAGTTATATTAAGTTTTTCAGAATTTTCTTCAAGCCATTCGTTCGTACCATCCGTACAATTTTCTGCCAAAACAATAATAGGCATATCTTTATAATAAGCATTTTTTCTAACCGATTTAACTGCTAATTTGAAATAAGGTAAATTATTAGTTGTAGGTATTACAGTTGTTATTCTATCCATGTTCTACTCCATTTATTAATGATATACACTTTTTTGATGATACAACTTAATATCACTTTTAACCATTTTTCTAACTAACTCTTCAAATGATGTCTTAGGTTTCCAATTAAGTTTTTCTTTAGCTTTACTAGAATCCCCACGAAGAATATCAACTTCGGCTGGTCTCATGAATCTTGGATCCTGTTCTACATATTTTTTCCAATTAGACAATCCTATTTCATCAAATGCAATATCCAAAAATTCCCCAATAGAATGTGTATCTCCAGTAGATATTACATAATCATCTGGTTTATCTTGTTGTAACATTAACCACATTGCCTCACAATAATCAGGAGCATATCCCCAATCTCTTTTTGCATCAAGATTACCCAATATTATTTTATCTTGTAATCCCAAATATATTCTAGCCACACCATCTGATATCTTACGAGTTACAAATTCAATGCCCCTTCTTTCAGATTCATGGTTAAATAATATACCGCTGCAAGTAAACATATTGTAAGATTCACGATAATTTTTCATAATCCAATGACCATATAGTTTGGCTACACCATATGGTGAACGAGGATAAAATGGTGTATTTTCATTGGCCGGATTTTCAACCATTTTTCCAAACATTTCAGATGTTGATGCTTGATAAAACTTAATTGGTTTTCCGTATTCTCTAATAGCTTCTAACATTCTCATTACCCCCAAACCACTAACGTTACTTGTTTGTTCTGGGGTATTCCAACTTTCTCCAACAAAGGATTGTGAACCTAAATTGTATACTTCATCTGGATCTGATTCTTTAATACATCTAAACAATGAATTTTGGTCTGTTAGATCTCCATGTAAAAATGTTATCTTATCTTCCAAATGTAAAGTATTTATTCTATTTCTTGATGATGAACGTCTTTCCATACCAAATACTTTATAATCTTTTTTAAGAAGTAAGTCTGCTAAGTGACTACCATCCATTCCATTTATACCCGTAATTAAAACTCTTTTCATTTTTTCTCCAGTATTTCTTTTAAGTTATTATATTCATAGAATTTATTTTGGCCTGCTATCAAATTTTGTATATTTTGTTTTGATAAACTTAGTAACTTTTGAAAGTTAGAATTTTTCTCACCTATAAAAGAATGTGGATTATCTTCACCACTAACATACAATCTTTTATTGGGATGTCTTCTGGCATGAACATGTAAAATATTTTTACATACAAATTGAATAAAATTTGGTCCTAACAACTTTTCACACATTATTGACAGTCCCTCGTCATCGTTATAAATTAAGCACAATGGTATATTTACTCCAAACTTTATTAGATCGGATGATAAAACTAAACAAGAGCCACTTATTTTAGGTTTATTCAAATAAGTGAAATTAAACTCATTCGCTTTATCATTTATTTCATTCATTTTTTCAATAGGTAATTGTGATTTTGCCTGGTTTGGATTTAGATGACCTTTGTCATCATCAATAAATTCTAGATTCTCATAATCAACATGAACCAAGGGATCCCAAGATGAATCCCACATCTTTCGATCAGCAAAACTCAATAGATATCTATGTATATTTTGTTCTTTAGTATATTCAGATAGGGTTTCTATAACTTGAAAAGCTTCTCTTGGAAAGAAACTATCTGTTTCACCCCACATGACATAATCTACTTTTTTGCAATAGTTATAATTCAAATCTCTTCTATAATCAGCATGAAAATAAAATTCATTACTACCAATGATTTTACTCCTTACATCAAACCCCATATTTTTTATTATATTCAAACCATATTCAAACTTTTTATCTAGCTCGACATCTGAAATCTTATTATAGTCTATTTTTTCTATCCTCTGGGATTTATTAAAACATAAGTCTATTATAACATTCTTTTTATTTTCTACAGTTCCCAATAAATTAATGATACCATTAATAAAATCTTTATACATCTCGATTTCAAAAAACATTATGTGAGTTCCTATGACATATTTATTTTTTAATGTAATCATTTTATTTTCCATGTAAATATTCATAAGTTTTTTTCATCCAATAATATGTTAATTTATCTTCCACGTTATTTGGAATTCCATTATATTGATAAATCCATCCAATTTTTGTGAATAATAAATCATCACCCAATAACTCTTTTCTATTTAAATCACACATATTATATTCATATGGTAATAATTTTAAATCAATATCTTGATCATGTATTAAAAAATTAACAGGAGTTTGATCTGTTCCAGCATGCCATTCTTTTTCAACTTGTCTAAATGATTCAGCATTTTCATTATAAAAATCTATAATTTGTTTAAAAAATGATTTATGAGAATCATTCACAATTACAAATCCGCAATCAATATATTTCCAAAAAGGCATAGTATATCCCTTAAAAAAATATTTACTATAATTTTCAATACTCCTACATACCCAATCATAACTACCATCCATATGGACACCACATAATTTTCTATCTGTCATCTCAAAGAAGTTAGGACAATCAGGATGAATAATTGTATCAGCATCCACCGAAAGTACTTGATCATACTCAATTCCATTAGCATCTAATATATCAAATAAATAATATCGTTGCCAACAGATAGCCATCTCTTCTTGTGGTAATAATAAATCAGTTAATACAAATAATTCACAATTATTCTTATCACACCACTTTTTCCAACTTTTTATAGAATATTGATATGGCAATCGCCTTGTGCTAGCATATCTACCCTCACCACCCAAGTCAATATCCATTATAAAAACTATGTTTTTCATTAAAATACCTTTGTCATAAAACCACGTTCTGCTTCAATTAAGTATTTGCTCGTTCTATATTCAGTACTTAGTTTCAGTATTTTATTTCCTATACCCCTTACATCAACAATATTATTTAAAAATCTAGTTATATTATTCCAACTTCTTAATTCATTCATATTATCTGGACTCTTAACTTCACCCGATCTATTATAGTCAATCTTATAAGCATCATCCGATTGAAAATCAAAGTTCTCAATTGTGTCAAAAAATTTACTTTTGAAAAAGGCAAAAGATCCTCTTGGTACTGTTGTGCCAGCAGCGCTACTATTGAAAATCATCAACCAATCCGCATCCGATTTATTATTTTTTCTATCATACAATTCACATTTACCTTCAATAATATCAATCAATAAATCATAATCAGCTATGTAAGTATCATCATGTAAAAAGCATACGTAATCATAATCTCTATAATCATGTATATCTAACCATTGATTAATAAAATAATAATCACCAAATAAATTTTCAGCCTCTATCAGATTAAATCCCAACGACTCTACATATTTCTTTGTCAAAGGATTTTCATAAAGTTCATGGTCCAATTTACCAATGTCTGTTTGTTTATCGATTCTACCTAGAATATCTTTTTTCTCTTCATGAACAATTGGTAAATCTATATCCCTATGTGATATTACAAAAGTTTCAACTTTATAATCAGATTTATTTAAGTTTGAAACTTGTGTATAAAACTCTTTTGGGTAATGCCAACCACCAATTAAAACAGCTATTTTTTTCATTTCACACCTTTACTTTTTTAAAATTCATGTTTGGTAATCTCCTAACATCATCAAGATAGTTTTCAGCAGTAGAAATCATATTAAAAGTCATGAATGGATGTTTTGAAACCAAATTATATAAAATTTCTTGCATTGGTCCATTAACTCCCCAGTCAGTTGAAGTTGGTTTTCCAACTAAATATCCACTATTCTCATAAAAGTCCAATCCAAGAATATTAACCGTATCGTTTTTTTCTGCAACTTCTAACACAGCATAAGCAAGAGTTGATACTCCAGTAGATGGATATGAATACTTATATTTAAAATCAAGTGGTAAACTGACTCCCCTCTGAAACATCCATTCTTTATGTATCTCCGATAAAAATATATCAGGCAAATGACAAGAATTTTGAATGTGTACTCTTGGTTCATCTCCCAGATATGGTCTAATTAATTTAGTTGGATTATAAATTTCAAAAAAATTAGTTCGTTTATATGAATCCAATTCCGTAGGCCATCCGTTACAACATATGTGAACTTCTGAACCCCTTATGTATTCACCTATCTCAGGATAAGCCTCTAATTCATTACCAAACTCATTGGAAATGACAGTAAAGTCTGGTTTGTCTAAAGAATCTACGAATTTAGAACTCTCACCTCTGGCAAAAACGGTAACTACTTTCATACTGTGTTGCTCACTTTTCTTAACTTATCAATAATTGGTCTTTCTGAATCATACACTACTTTAATCCCATCACCTAACATCTTCTCTACTTTACGTATATTTATCATCAACTCACTAACACTTTCTATTGAAGCAGTTTGGTCTGAACCATACATTGTTCTATCTTTAGTTATATGAAACTCTAAACACTCTGAACCCAATGCTGTTGCTCCAATGAGTGCTGCAAATCCATTATGATGATTTGAAAATCCAACACTTAAATTTGGATATTTTTCTTTCAAAGTCGTTATGTATTTCAAATTAACCTCTTCTACTTTTGTTGGATATGTGCTCGTACAAGCCAATAAATACTCGGTGTTCTTTAGAATTTTTAAAGCAGCATCAACTTGGTCATTAGTACACATTCCCGTTGATAATATGATTGGTTTACCAGTATAGTGTAGAGTTTCTAAAAACTCTTTATCGGTTACCATAGCAGATGCTACTTTGTGATATTTTACATCTAAATGTTCTTCAATCAATTCTAAACTCTTTAAATCCCAACAAGATACTATGAAATCCAAATCTAATTTATTTGTATAATTTTCTAATTCACTATACTGTTCAATATTAAATTCAATTCCCTCTTTCTGTTGTCTTGTTGTTGTCCCCCATGGCGACTCTCTATATTTATTCAACTCATCCTCAGAATATACTGAATCAATATCTCTTTTTTGAAACTTGACCGCATCACAACCTGAATCACGTACTCCATCTATTAATTCTTTGGCCAATTCAATATCCCCATTGTGATTAATTCCAATTTCTGCAATAATATATGTCATCATTTTACCTTTCTATAAATAATATATTTTGTATTAATATAAGAAATTTTTCTTGAATATAAAAACAAAACCGGATCTTTTTCATTTACCATACAGTTTTCCCCCCATCTATTATTACATTTTCACCGGTCATATAAGAACTAGCATCAGAGCATAAAAAGACAATGGCCCCTTTATATTCATTTATATCTGCCATTCTCCCCATAGGTATTATATTTGATAACTTCTTAACAAAATCTTCAGGGTGATCATTATAAACTCCAGTTGGACTCAAACAATTAACCCGAATCCCCTTTTTAGCAAAATAAACAGCTAGATATTTTGTCATACCAATTATTGCCCACTTCGCTGCAGAATACGTAATAGGCTTTACATTCTGAAGATCTTCTTCTATTCCTTCTTTTCTATATATTCTCTGATCTGGAGCTATTACTCCGAGATCTGAAGAAATATTTAAGATAACCCCACCATCCCTATTTAACATATGATTGGAGACAACCTGAGAACAAAGGAACGTACCATTTATACAAGCATCGATGCCTTCTTTCCAATAATCCTCAGTCATAGTTTCAAATCTTGAATCTGGTGTTAATCCACCACCCTTTTTGACTTTTGGGTCTTTAGCTGCATTGTTTATGAGTATATCTATTTTATCATATTTATCCACTACGGATTGAATAGATTCTTTATTAGTGACATCCATATATTCATAAGTTGCATTTTCACCAATTAGTTCGGCTTTCTGTTTTGCTCTATCTTCATGCCAATCTGCAAGAATAACTTTCCCACCATATTCAATAATGGCTTCTGCATGTTTTGGTCCCAATAGGCCACCGCCTCCGGTTATTAATGCGACCTTATCTGTTAAGTCAAATAGATTTTTCATATATTTTCTCTAATATTTCTTTATGTTTTATAATTGTTTCTAGCTCATTACCTGTTTCTTCTCTGGCAGTTTGTATTGTGTATGTGCCATCATAGCCACTAGATCTTAAGTAGTTAAAAATTTTATTAAATTGTGTTTCACCAGTTGTTGGTGTAACTGTTTCCTTATCAAATGTTCTATCTTTAAGATGAATATTGTCTATTTTATTAAAGAACTTTTCGAGATAATATTCATGGTTTATTCCTAGTGAAGTCATATTACCAGTATCATACGTTAATTTAAAATTTGGACATACTTCAAGTACTTCTTGTATAACATGCTCATATGATTCTATTTCAAAAGAAAATGTAAGGTGTGGATACGCTAATCCATAATTACGTATTTCACTTATAAAAAATCCTCGTCTAACATCATTTGTTATATCTGATTCTTCTAATAGTGGTATTGTAATAGTGCTTATATTATTTAGAGTTGCTTTATCGCAAATTGGTTCTAAGTTTTTTCTTAAGAATTTTATATTATAAACATATTCTATAGTACCCGAATCTACTAAATTATCAGCACATATAGATGATATGGGATAACCAGATAAATCTTCACTAAATAATGGATTATTACTAAATGATTTTTTTGTAACTATCCATTCGATATGGTTTAATTTAAGATCATTCAATACATCAAATTCTCTTTTCCAATTAGTTGGACATTCCTGAAATCCTTCAGTTGGTTTTGATAACCTGCCTTGTATAATTCCCAATTTCATTTTAATTCTTCTACTAATTCTAGTATATTATTTTCTGGATCTTTGCAAAAGCATACCATATGTGTACCTTCGTTATTAATTTTTGGTTTACTTATAAATGTACTACTATTTGATTTATATATCTTTGTTAAGTTTTTTACAGTTAATGCTATATGTGTATATCCAAAATTTATTATCGATGAAGTATATTTTTCTCCATCATAATTAAACTTTAACAATTCGATTAATATTTTTTTATTCTTTCCTAACTTTATAATTTTTGCACTAATAGACTTTATGTTTAATATATCTTCTAAAAATTGTCCTTCTTCTGTTTTATTATAATACTCTTCCAATCCTAAAAAATCTCTATAGAAAGTTAATTGCTCTTCTAAATTGTGTACAACAATACCTACGTGTCTAAAACTTACCATTTTTTATTCCTCTAAATATTAATTCTCCACCAAGTCTAAAACGATTAATAAGTTTATCATACTCTTTTTCAACATTTTTATAAAAATTATTTATACTCTTTTTTTCTAATGTCAAATCATCTGTTGGTATTGGTGTTGACATTGCAACCTCTCCTGAAGTTTGTGGTTCATCATTCAAGCACCAATTAACATGATTAAAAAATGGATAAATTTGAAAACTTTCTACTTCACCTATAAATCCTAAATGTTTACATATGTTAATAAGAGATTTATCAGTAAAATAATGTATATGAGAGTCATGATAATAAAAGGATTTATATGCAGATGTTTTATAACAGCTAAGCAATACATCATTATGATTTGGCACCTCTAAAATTAAATTACCGTTCTCTTTTAATGTATTAAAACAAGATTTTAAAAATTGCTTTACTGAGATCATATGCTCTAATACTTCAATAGATACTATAACATCATAATAATCATTATCCAATTTAGTATC
>Ga0209128_1003021_pt1 | contig 10538 bp, 9 predicted proteins | sample ETNvirnome_6_100_FD_184072 | JGI IMG/M metagenome (GOLD analysis project Ga0209128, IMG submission 184072) | Marine viral communities from the Pacific Ocean - ETNP_6_100 (SPAdes) (version 2) | ecosystem: Environmental > Aquatic > Marine > Oceanic | place: Pacific Ocean | collected 2013-06-19 | reverse complement strand
CTCGAAGTGCCATCTGGAAGTCACATCGAAGCAAGGAAAAACTTCAAGAGCCTTTCGCGGCTGATTGCTCTTCTGTATCCAGGATATTCTTCTGGCGCGGGTGCTAATGTTATTTCTACTGCTCCACTTTTTAAAGTTAAATTTTCTAATTGGGTGGGGGAAGGAAAAGGAGGCGGTGTTAAAAGTAGTGGTCTTCTTGGTGCTATGAGGGGATTTTCTTTTAGCCCTGATTTAAATGCTGGCGTTTGGGATGCTGCTGGGAGTACACTTCCCAAAACTTTTACGGTTACTTGTGATATGACCGTTTTACACACAGAATCGTTAGGTTGGCGTGGCTCTGGTTGGCGCGGATGGAGATCTTTTCCGTATGGGGTGGGCACATTGCAGAAGCCCGAGCCATTACCTCCAGCCCCAGCAGCAGCGCCCGAACAGGTGGAAGGTGCAGTTACTGACGACCTTCTTGGGAATCCGCTTGAGGGGGGCGAGTTTGGCGATTGGACGCAAATAGGATGGCTGCCTGGTTCAACCGCTGGCACTCCAGAAAACCCAGTTGCAGATCTACCTGTTCCAGAAGGCGCCCCAACAATGATGCCTAGCCCTGACGAGATGCCGGATTGGTAAAGGGTTATAAGCCCAAAAGGAGAATATTATAAATTATGGCTTCGCGGTTTAATAATAGAAAAATTACTAGAAATAGTAATACACTTTACGAGAAATTTTTGGAAGATAGAAATGTTAATTATTTTAGGCATTATAGAACTCCAGTTTTTTCTTATCCCACCACCGAGCAGACTCGAAGGCTTCAAAGAATAGGACATGTGTGGACAGTTGGAGACAAATATTATAAATTAGCATATACCCACTATGGAGATTCAAGGTATTGGTGGGTAATTGCCTGGTTTAACCAAAAACCTACTGAAACACACGTCTCTTTGGGAGATATGATATTTATTCCACAGCCATTGCATACAATTTTGAGCTTTTTTAAGGTGTAAATAAAAAATGGTTAAAAAGAATATCCAAGGAATTATTAAATAATGATTACTGAGCTAGTATTTGGCAGTAGTGATATAGTAATGGCGATTGCACCCATTGTTGTCATTGGTATTGCTGCAGCAGCTGGGCTTCTCGCAGAAGCAGCGGCGCCATTTTTTTCACCTGGCGACGAGCCACCAGTTTCTGGAGATGAGCGATTCACCGAACAATGTTATTTGTTGTGGAACCACTTGCATTTTTTTGCAAATAACATAAACGCAAAATACCGAAATTTTGCAATCATAACAGGAGAGCCTACTGAAATCATCAATCGCCTTTATGCGAAACCGGATGTTGAAAGACTTTTTAATCTAAAACCCTATGAGGCATCAGCGCTGGTGCCAAAAATTCGTATATTCAAACAGACTTTTGAAGATGAAGAAATGAATACGGCCAAAGGCACCAGTGAAGTGATTTTTAGTGACCACACCAGCAAACAATCAATTGAAAATATGACAAAAAGTAAAGCTGGTCGCGGCGATGGCATCGGAATCAAAAGTCTTGATTTTGAACTCATAGGAGGAAGCCAACGTGGTGGTGCTGCGCTTATAAAAAGAGGGTACACAAAAGTTACTTTGAAATTTATGTTCCAAAACATTGAAATGCTCGTTGAAAGACCACCGGGCAACAGCGGGGCGGCTTTGATTGATTTAATTACCTATCCTTTAACAGAGGGGCAAAAGAAGAAAGCCAAGCCGTGTGTAGAAGACAGCAATATAGATCCTAATACAATTTGGGAACCGAATATGTTTACTTTAAAATTGGTTTATGGATGGGCGATTCCTCATGGAGGTCTTCTTTCTTCGAGTATTAAAGATGTTTTGAGGAAATCATCAACTTCATTAAAGCTTACTTTATCAAGGCATTCTTTAGATTTTAAAAATGATGGGACTGTCGAACTGATGACAGAATATGCTGGTTATGGTGACACCATCATGGATGATCCCTCTTCTGACATTTTGTGGCTCGGAGCAGAACGCGCTGCAAAACGTGAGGGGGTAAAAAAGAAACACGATACCGCGCAACAACAGTTAGAAGAGGCCAGAAACGAACTCGAAAAAGCAAAAAGCGAAGGCGATGATGATAAGGTAGAAGAAATTACAAAAAAGATTGAAGGCATTTGGAATAGGGTCGGAGAAACTGATTTGGAGGATGAGGCCGAAGAGGCGCGAGAAGAGTGGGAAAAGCACGATAGAGAAGACAAAGTTGTGATGTACCAGAGATTTTTATCATCGCTTGAAAAAAGTGGTAAAATATATTTTTTTGATTTAACTAAAGACCAAATTAAAGCATATCAAGAAGAGGTCAGAACCACAGTGGCTAACCGAGCAAAAGCTCCTGCTGGACAGAAGGCCCTACGTTCAGCACCAAAAATATTGGACGCTTCAAAACTCACACCTGCGGACAAAATAAAGTTTGAAAAAGAAGTTGCGGATGGGAATGGAACAACCAACCCGCCTCCTTCAAAGGCTGTGGGTGATGCTGAAGATGATACTCCGATAGGTGAGCTTATAGAAGAAATCGGGGATGAAGTGCCGGAGGAATTTTGGTCAGGCAATAAAGATGAAGAAGTCGCAGAAGATATGAAACAATTCGCCAAGGAAAATTTGACCAGTACATCTAAAAAGCCGGAAGATACACGAATTAATTACATATACTATGGTGATTTATTAGACATTGCTTTTGAGGTTTTGAATTCTCCCGAGAACCCATCAAATAACTCAATAAAAGCACTTCTTGGACCCATTTCTTTTAATGATCCCAAAACGGGACAAACAAAAATTATTAATTTAGCAGATATTGCAATTTCATTAAATAAATTTTTAGAATGGTGGACAAACACTGTCGTTGGTGCATTGAGGTCGGAATTTTTGTTGGCAGATTTTGTTCGTGGCACCATTAAAGATGTAATACATTCAGCTCTTGGTGAGGGATGTTTTGAAAATGCGGGGTTAGCGTGGCCAGAACCAAAAGTGTCAATTCAGCCGTTAAACATTCCAGGCACCGGCCCAGGTGGTACCGAACCAAGAATTCCACTGGGGGGAAGAATTAATGTAGAAACGCTCACAAGAGGCGATTATGCTATCCCGCCTGGTGAGGATTATGATATGAACGCTATGGATACTTACATGTATATATACGCCTATTCGTGGTCCGCAATGGATTTGGTAGGCGATCCTATTGCAGATGCAAAAAGAGGTATTTATCATCTTTATATTGGCTCTGATCGCGGATTAACAAAAAGCATGAAATTCGGTAGAATTGATAATGCCAAACTTGCGGCTTCTAGGGCTATCAATGCAAAGTGTGATTTGCGGCACCTGAGAGAGCAATTTAAAGTGACAGTCGAGATGGTTGGTAATTCTATTTTTCAACCAGGGCAATTTATTTTTATCAACCCTTCGATGATGGGAGTAGGAGACCCAAAAATGCGTGCACGAGTTACAGACTCATTAGGACTCGGAGGTTATTATCTTATCAATAAAGTATCTGGCAATATAAATGTGGGGGGAAGTTATGTGACAACGTTAGAAGCTATTAGAGCGGACATATCAACGGGGCGAACCTCTACTCACAGCGGCGCCCCTGAAGCGGAACCAGAAACCAAAGTTGATGCGGCATTACCCGCCACTACAGGATAGGGAATTTTTTAAGCAATGAAACAAAGAACACTTATACCAGAAAATATTTATACGGCACAAGCTCAGAACGGACTTAATTCTATCGCGGCTTATCGATTCAGAAAATTTTATAAAGATAATTTTTTGTTGTTAGAAGACCACAAAGCTCTGATTGATCTGTGGTATGAGAAACCTTTTTTTGGGAAAGTCAATTCATTGGGGGAGGTTATTTATTTATCCGAAACTAATTTAAAACCTTTACAGAATAAAGGCGCCAGCACTTTATTGGCAGTTGATTTTGTGGCAGATGCTTTTACTGATTTACAAAATCATTTTCAAAGGGCCGTATTACAGAAAAAAATAAAAATAAATAGCAGCTACGTTAATGTAGAACCCAAAACTGGATGGATGAGTATTAATAAAATTTACCATAATTATTTAACTGCACTTTATGATGCGTTCACTAAAAATTATTTACTTGGTCGTGGTGTGGATAAAAGAATTAGAAATTTTAATGATTTTGTTACTCTTTTTATTACCTTTATGAGAGATCTGGGGGGGAACTTGCCTTTTACCAGGACGGGTTTCATTTTTTCTAAGCGCTGTTCAAACCAAATTAGTGGTCTAATGATCGACCTGTTTAAAGGGGGCCACTCTACTGATCTTTTAAAAGTAGAGAAATTTATTAAAGATGATAATTTTATATTTTTCCGTGAATCCGCTAAAAATTTTGGGTTCATGGTGGACAGGAATGCGCCATGGCGCCTTATAGCAGATTTATCTTCTCCAAAGATGCGTGAATATATGCTTCGATATGGACAGTGGGAAAACACAGATGAAATGATAGATGAATACTATTATAAATCTTATTCGTTAGATATTGATATTATAAAATCATATATGATGAGCTTTTATAACTCTTATGTGTCAGCGCGCCCCTTCACAAGTTGTTACGTGACAATTCATGGAGTTCAAGATGCCGGCGGTCATGGGACTAAAGCAAAAACAGGGATTAATAGGGTTAATAGGCAGCCAATTACTAACGAACAATTAGATCATTTTTATGGTCCCATTTTTTGGTTAAAAATTTACTTGACACTCCGAGTACACGAGAGTAGAATAAAATGGAAAGAAAATGAATTTAAAAATGAGTTAAATAAAGTAATTAAATATTATAAAATGTTTGACTTTGGGGCGGCAATAGGGTATATTAATAACTTAACAGTTAATGAAATAAAACTTGAAGTAGCAAAAATGAACGCAAGGATGAGTGGGGATGGTAAACGAGCCATAGCGATTCAAGATGCACAAGATAAGAATTTTCAAGATTTCATAAACAAAGCAAAAAACAAGGGCGCATCACCGCCTAACTATGGGACAGCAGCAGTAGATGCAATTTCAGGTTTTTATAAAAAATTCAAAAAGGGGGGAGTACCAAATATATATCAACCAAACATTGGTTGACGAGGTTATCCCAAATTTGTCTCATACATGGTGCTACCATCCTATCTTAAAAAACAAAAAAATAGAATATGCTAATTTATATTGTGAAGGAAAAAATCTCGATGAAATGTGCCCTTCACACTTACAATATGAGTGGAAAAATAAAAGCGATCATTTAAAGGCTTTTTATCGTTCATGCTTCGAAGCCAAAATTGATTTGGGCGAACACTCTTTTTATGATTTGGTACCTAAAAAAGTTTTGATGGATTATCTTGAAATAAAAAATCAAATTACTCAATATATTTTTGAGACAGGCGAAAGGCCACAAAATTATAATTTTTTGTTAGAAGTAACTAAAGTGGTGGAAGATATAAAGGAGCAAAAATTAAATATTGATTTTTCTGCTTTGAAAGAACGTTTGGCAGAATTCAAAGTGCGACAATTTTATAAAAAGATTGCTAAAGTTTCTCCATTTGTCTCATATAATATTTTTGGCACCAAAACGGGGAGATTGACCACAAACAGAGGAAGCTTTCCTATCCTGACAATGGATAAGAATTATCGTTCTATTATAAAACCACGGAATGATTTTTTTCTTGAGCTAGATTTTAATGCAGCTGAAATAAGAACTTTGTTAGCGCTAAGTGGTGAAGAACAACCAAAAGAGGACATTCACGAATGGAATGCCAAGAATGTTTATCGGGATTTGCAAACGAGAGAAGAGGCGAAGAAAAGAATATTTGCTTGGCTTTATAACCCTGCATCAAAAGACTATTTATCTTCCAGAGTTTATGATAGAGAAGGGGTGGTACAAAAGTACTACAATGAAGGCCAGGTGAAGACCTTTTGTAACAGAGTCATCCCTGCCGACGATCATCATGCATTGAATTATATTATTCAAAGTACAGCAAGCGATTTGTTTTTAGATAGGATGATTGCTGTGCACAAATATTTATCAGATAAAAAATCCTTTATTTCGTTTTCAATACATGATAGTCTAGTGATTGATTTTGCGGAGAGCGAACGCGATTTGATTTTCGAGGTTGCTCAAATTTTTTCGCGGACAAAAATTTCAGATTTTTTAACTAATGTTGCTGTGGGGAAAAACTACGGAGAGATGAAAGTATGCAAACTATAATTGGTTTAGGGCAAGCGGGCTTTAATATAGCTCAAGGATTTTCAGAATATCCACAATATAACATTTATACAATTGATTCTGAAATGCGCGAGACGCCTAATCATTTTCTTTTTCCCAAATGTCGCACACATGAGAAATATGAAGCGCAAACACCGGATATGACGAAATATTTTAGTGATATTGCCGATGGTGAAGAAATATTATTTATTATAGGAGGGTCTGGTACTATTAGCGGCGCCTCTTTGGCTATTATGGAACAATTAAAAAGGTGCAAAATACACATTCTTTATATTAAGCCCGAGGTCTCGCTGATTAGTGGGAAAAGATACATGCAAAATCGAATTACGTATAATATACTTCAGGAATACGCACGATCTAATGTTTTTGAAAGTATTATTTTAGTTGATAATGCCAAATTGGACAAAATAGCGGGAGGAGCCCCTGTAATAGGCTATTATGACGAATTAAATAAAATATTAATTTCTGCCATTCATATGATAAATATTTTTAATCATTCTGAGCCTGTTATGAATACCAATGCTACACCGCTGGAAATGACTAAAATTACTACGTTTGGTGTCTTAGACATAGAAAAAAATGAAGAAAATTTATTTTTTCCCTTGACAGCTGTACGTGAAAAGAGTTATTATTATGCTATGAACAACGAAGTATTAAAAACCGACAGAGAGCTATTTAAAACTATTACTCAACAGTTAAGAAAGAAAATCGTTGAGGACAAGCTTAAGGTGTCTTATGGTATTTATTCGACACACTATAAGAAGAATTATGGATTTTTGGTAGCACGAAGTTCTATGGTTCAAGGTACTTTGTTAGAAAAAACCGAGGAGGAATAAAAATGATTCGTATGCGTGCTTATGTGGGAACTTTTAAAAAGAAAAACGGCGATTTCAGGCTAATGAAATTTGCTCGCCTTAAAGATCTTCCGGAGGAATTTTTGAAGAAGAAGGTCAAAGGAGGAAAGAAAAAGAACCTTTCCGAGGGCAAAGAAGTGGTGTGGGATTTGGATGAAAAAGGGTTTCGCATTTTTGATTGGAGTACTGTCCAGGGAGATATTTCACAAATTGAAAATTTTCCTCTTGACAGTTTAGAGTAGATGTGTTATTATTAATGTCAGGTGTACAGGAGATTTGCTGTGCATACTATAACAATAAGGAGAAAAAATAATGGGTATTGATATTAAGAAAATTAAAGCAAGAAAACAAGCATTGGACAATAGGGGTGGAAATAGTAATTTCTGGCGCCCACAAGACGGAAATCAAACAATTCGTATTGTTCCAACGTCAGACGGAGATCCTTTCAAGGATTTCTTTTTTCATTATAACGTAGGCAAAAATTCGGGCTTTGTATGCCCCAAAAAGAATTTTGGGGATGATTGTCCGGTGTGTGGTTTTGCCACCAAGCTTTACAACGAAGGCACTGATGACAGCATCAAAATGGCAAAGTCTCTCTTTGCCCGTCAACGATTCTTTTCGCCGGTTCTTGTACGCGGTGAAGAGGGAGATGGTGTCCGTATTTGGGGTTACGGTAAAATGGCGTATGAGTCGCTTCTTAATTTAGTTCTGAATCCAGAGTACGGAGACATTACTGATGCAGAAGAGGGGACTGACCTTATCCTTACTTACGGAAAGCCTCCAGGCGCAACCTTCCCTCAGACAAAGCTCCAGCCTCGGAGACAATCTTCTCCGCTTTGTCAAGATGGGCCTGAAAAGTGTGCTGAAATGATGGAAAGTGTTCCGGAGTTTGAGGGCCTTTTTGAGCGCAAAACTACTGAGCAAGTGGGCGCGATGTTGGATGAATTCTTGTCCGACGAAGATAACGCAGAAGAGAGTTCAGTAGAAACTTCTAAGTATAATAAAGAAGAAGCGTCGTCTGTTGATGCCGCTTTTAATGAATTGCTTAGTTGATCATGCCCGCAGGGAGGCACGGGGTTACAGGTGTCTCAATTCCATTTTTTACTAACGAGGTGTGAGATGAACGTTAATAGCGTACAAAAGACTTGGCAACAGAAAGAAAAAATTGCGGGTTACAAAGAGAAAAGTCGCCCCATTCTTGTTCCGGGCGTAAAGATTATCGATTTTGAAATTGTTTCTCTCGGCTCTATTCAGACCTATACTCCAAAGAGTGCTCAGAGTAGAGTGTCGGATAAAAGCAATGATAATTTAAGATCATTGGAATCTTCAATTGAAATAAAAGGGATTAAAAAACCAATTGCTTCTGTTATCGATCCTGCTGATTCGAAGAAAAGAAAACTAGAACTTGGCCATCACCGGCTTGAAGTCGCAAAAACTCTTTGTAATAAATCGAATGGTTTTGTCAAGAGGGATGGAACTGGTCATAAATGGCATGGCGATATTCCTTCTTATATAGTTGAGTTTGCTGATAACAAGTCGAAGCTCCTTTTTCGTGCGGCAAATAATGCTCATGATCCAGCAGAATCACACAATGAGGCTGATGGGATTAAATTTTTAAATGACATGGCCGATGCGTTTTATTTTAAAGGGGATAGCGATGATCAAAAGCGCAAAAAAGCGCAAGATTTACTTTCTGAATATTATGCTCATTTGAGGTCACAGACACGTAAGGGGATGGTGACAAAGTGGATTAATGGAGGAAAACCAGCTTCCATGCGCACTTATAGGGCTTCAAGCTGCAACACATATTGTGATGAAAACGCTTTGTTTACAATCCCCAAGCCTAAAAGCGGCAATGTTAGACATTCGAAGAGTGCTAACAGAATAGAACATGTTGTACAGTATGGCGCTGTTTGGCAAGGAGTAGGCTCTATTGCGGGTAAGCTTTCTAACTATTATTGGTGCCAGATTGCCGATGGAAAATCTGAGTTTGAAGTTAAAAAAGAAATAAGAAAGACTGAAGTTGTCATGAGTGTGCATGTACCGGCAAAATCTGCAAATACTCCTGCAAATTTGGAGGATGCCCGTAAAGACGTGATTAAAGAGATCCGCAACCTAAATCTAACAAATGGTCTCTTCTTGCCAGCTACTGTGAGTAAGCTTATTTTTGTACCTCAAGATTTAACAAGCGGTCAAGAAGAGATTAGTCCCATTGTTATGATTTGGAACACCGCTAAAAAAGATTTTGAGGAAAGATAAAGGAGAGAATAATGGCAAAGGCAAAAAAAGCTGGTAAGCTTTCGATTGCAGATATGCGCAATTTAATTAATCGCAAAGCCGGGATGTCGGTCGCGCACAATTTAGGAGAAGAAAACCCCACTCAAGTGGTAGATTGGATTCCAACAGGGTCTCGTTGGCTTGATTCTATTGTTTGCAGAGGGCAGCTTGCGGGGATTCCCGTGGGAAAGATATCTGAGATTGCAGGTTTGGAATCGACTGGCAAATCATATATGGCGGCCCAAGTCGCAGCGAATGCTCAAAAAATGGGTATTGATGTAGTTTATTTCGATTCAGAATCAGCAATTGACCCGAGTTTTTTAGAGCGTGCCGGATGTAGTTTAGATACCCTTTTATATGTTCAGGCACAATCCGTTGAGTTTGTGCTGGAAACGATTGAAGATCTGCTGGGGTCTAACGAAAACAGGATGCTTTTTATCTGGGATTCTTTGGCGTTGACACCGGCAATTTCTGATATTGAGGGAGATTTTAACCCTCTTTCTTCTATGGCCGTTAAGGCAAGAATTTTAGCCAAAGGGATGTCTAAATTAACCGTTCCTATCGCGAACACCCAATCAACCTTTTTAGTTCTTAACCAATTGAAAACTAATATCACCAGGAGTCCGTCTGAGGCGATGACGACGCCTTACATGACACCAGGAGGTAAAGCTATGATTTATTCTTATTCACTGCGTGTTTGGCTCACCGGTCGCAAAGCTAAAGCGTCTTATATTGTAGACGAGAAGGGCTACCGTATCGGTTCTGAAGTCAAGGTTAGACTAGAAAAGAGTAGATTTGGCACGCAAGGTAGGCAATGTAATTTTAAAATTTTGTGGGGTGATGAGATCGGCGTTCAGGATGAAGAAAGCTGGTTTGAGGCAATTAAAAGCTCAAAACATTTATCATCTTCTGGTGCTTGGTATACGCTTGTTCACGCAGACGGCTCTGAAGAAAAGTTTCAGCCTTCCAAGTGGCCTGAAAAAATAAAAGAAGAAAAGTTTAAAAATAGGATTTTAGAAATTATGGACGAAGAAGTGATTTTAAAATTTGATAAACGTGAGGTAAACGCAGATCAATTTTATAATTTTGAAGAAGCATCTAATTAATCATTGAGGAAAAAAATGAGTCCGACATTCATAAGGTATTATTCAT
>Ga0209128_1003016_pt1 | contig 10554 bp, 7 predicted proteins | sample ETNvirnome_6_100_FD_184072 | JGI IMG/M metagenome (GOLD analysis project Ga0209128, IMG submission 184072) | Marine viral communities from the Pacific Ocean - ETNP_6_100 (SPAdes) (version 2) | ecosystem: Environmental > Aquatic > Marine > Oceanic | place: Pacific Ocean | collected 2013-06-19 | reverse complement strand
AATAACAGCAAACCCAGTAATGCTAGTTGATATATCCAATCCAAGGATCATATTTTTATTATACTATATATCAAGTTTTAGTTTAAAGGAAAGATCTTGATCTTCTTCTTTTAAGACTGGATTTGAAATTGTTGCAACGCCAATTAGATTTTTATTTTTATCATAAATCGCGACTCTCGAAATATAAACTTGTCGCTTGAAGGGGGCCGCATAATCTAGATAACTCGAACTTACTGTATTAAAAATAGTCCTAGAAGAATTTTCTTCATAAATTTGTGAAGATGTTGTCTGTGACTGACTTTGATTATATGACAAGAATGTCGGATTATTTGAATAATTCACTTCTCCACGGCGAGCATGTGCGAACATGGTCATTACTTGTACTTCTGTTGTTCCCTTAAAAGATAAATCAAACGATGCTTTTCCGTAACTTGTGCCGGCAGATGCTCGTGTAACGCCATCATTGGCGCCAGCACCAAAATAAATCCATTTTGGATTATCTGCAGAGGCGCCCTGTGCTAATTTGATGCTTTCGCCATTAAGATTCCATGAACCAGTTAATAATATAAAGCCTTCATCATATAAAACAACGCCGCCAACTGAGCCAGTATTCGAACCTGAGACCTCAATTAATTCTCCGTTATGTCTTTTGTCTTGCAATTCGGCTGCTAATGAACCTGTGAAATACCACTTAAGAGACAGGGAGCCGGGTTTAATTTTTGAACCAAAAATAATAGAAGGAATAGATATTAAATTAATTACCTGCTTACTTTTATCGCCATAAGAAGAAGTTACTTTATAATGCTCGCTCCTTATGCCATAAAAATTTAATCTATTTTTAAGAGCATAAAAATGTCGAAATTCTGGAGTTTCATAGTATATTGTTCTTCCATAAAAACTTGACGTAGTGCCTATTATTGTTTCGCCGGCCCCACCACTGACGGCGCCGGACATAAATTCTCGCACAATAGAGGCTGACATGGGATAACTTGAAGTTATTGTATCCCCGTAAGCATAATTGGTGGTATATGCTTGAGCACTAACAGTGCTAAAGGAATCGCCGGCGCCTCCTTTTGTAATAAATGGATAAATAAAATTATTAGAACCACTTAATTTATCTATGTTATATTCATATAAACTAACATGGCCGGGCGGGACATTATAGATTCTATTGCTAAATGCGCCGGATTGTTCCGGAATATTGTTATAATATATTTTACCATCAAAGACGAAAAACTCACATTTAGGATGAGTTTTCATCGTATTTAGAATAATATCATTTTCGCCAAACTTTTTTAAAGACATAATGACCTTTCGTCTAATAATTAGTCATTTATTCAATTAGTTTCTCAGCACTTATTGTATTTTAATAGTCTAGTCTTACACGCAAAGTTAATTCATTTGTTGGATCTTTGCGTAATGGCTCTGATAGCTTGGCAACCGCTAACAATTCACTATTCGAGCTATATAGTCCAATTGTTGTAATATAAGCAACGGGTGTATCAGTATTTACTGACTTTACACGGATAGTACTAGCAGACAAATATGTTGGATTTGAACTATAATTATATTTGTTATGAGGTACACGACAGAAATAAATTGTCGAATTAATCTCTGTAGTATTATTAAAGGTAATGTTCTGAATTCTATGTCGAACAGAATCGCATGTACCGGTAATAGAAGAACTAACAAAAGCACGATCAATACTCTTGTATCCCGAAGAATCACTAAAAAATTGAGTCGTTGAATAAGAAGTACCAAAAGAAGAAGTACTCAAAACAGCTATGCCGGCTTGATAAAAAATAACGCCGCGTGGAACACTACCCGTACTATCATAAAGTACCCCATAGTCACCACCAATAGTATTGGTAGTGCCGCCAGTATCCGAAGCAGAGGCATCCGATAATGTTTTAACCGTATTGGCGGCTAGCCCATGAGAAGTTGCCCAAGAACCAGTTCCAATAACAATCTTAAAGGTACCTTTCTTAATTTGATCTTTAGTAATTAATCGAGAGAGATTAATAAAAACACATTCACTCATTGAGCCAGTCTGGTCAAGAGTTAGATCTAACTCAAATTTTCTGACAACATTATTAGAACCAGTATAACCCAATAATACTTGAGAAAATTGATTATACATATTGATTTTCTTGCTCTGTTGAGAAGTTGATGCCGTTGTCGCACTTGAGGCCGACAATGGTGAACCTTCATCATAACCAATAGTTAAATCAAAAATATGATTTGCTGATGAACTTAGATAAGGATAATCATAAACACTCTGAAATTGTCCATGCGTATAGTTTTTAATATTACCTTCATCGGGGAACGTTCCATAAGTTCCACTGATAATTGTTCCGGTCAACGGAATCGATTCGTGTAAAAGTGTTCTAGTTGTCGTTACGTCTTTTGACGCGTCGAGCATCTCATAACTTGCTACTGCCATTTAATTTCTCCAATATTATTATGACAATTTAATTACTGTAGTGGGTACTTCAATGGTGGCGCCACTGTTGTCTCCCGCTACATAAACCATGGTATCAATAAAGTCAACAGTCACTCCCGATACGCGTGTTGTGTCGCTGACAGTGCCATATAATGAATATTCAGCACTTAATCCTGATTTAACAACGAGTGAAATACCCGTCATTACAGAGCGCGGTCCCCCGATCACTGAAAAGTCCTGATCAGTGGCCTGGGTATTATAAGAAATCTGATTAGGTATTGCATTAATCTTATAGCCGGTATAATTTTCTACGCCAATATTTAGGCTAGTTGGCGTTCCCGCAACTAAATCGATACTATAATTCAAATCTGTTCCGCCATCTCCGGAAGTATTATTAACATAAGAAGTGGGTGAGGCGCCTCTAACTTCAGAAATTATTCTATTATCAACAAAAACAGTAATACTAGTATCATTTAGATTATTAGCCACAATATTACTTTCTCTATTTTCCGAGCTTCCTACGGGGGTCGTTCCGAAGCCAGTATCTAAGCCACCTTCTACCATTATATAGCTATTACCAGTAGTAGAGCCTTCTAAATAAGAAATGCTGGCATCGTTTAATTTACTTTTAATGTTCTTGGCTGAAGTATCACCGGATGTATCCGTTACATAATAAAGTCCATTTCGTTTCCTGACATTATCACCATATGCGGTTTTTTCATTAATTTTAAGTACGGGCATATACAATAAATCTGTGGCCGCTGTGGCCAATAATCCGTAATTAATACCAGCATTAATTTGTGTAAAAGCCTCAAAAACGGGAGTTTGTAAAATTTCTAAATCATAATATGCTGAGCCCGATGAATGATTCTTTTTATAAAGACTATAATCAATTTCATCATCGCCAAGAGCAAACTTTACAATTTTAAAATTTCCTTGCGCCATCCGGCGTCGTCCAGTTTCGGTCAATACAGCATCAAGAATAATATCGCCCGAATTATCTAAAAAAGACATTTATATCCCTCTCTTTACGTAAATAGTCATGATTTTGGTTATTCGCTATTCAAATAATAAGTAATATTTAAATCAATTTTTCTATCAGTCTTTTTAGATGTTAGACGAATTTTAAAAGTTTTGTTCCAAATTAAATCATCTGCAGTTCCAACAATTAAGTTATTAATTTGTGAATAGGCGCCTTGATTAAAATCAACACCCTCCGTGTTAAGCTGCAGTTGTTTAAGATTTGGCTGTAGCTGAAAAAGCTTCTTATACTGTTTTGAAGTTTTATCAAATATTTCTTCTTCTAATTCTGATTCAAATAATACATTAAAAATTGCGTATACATAGCCTCCATCATTAATTAGCTGTGTCTCATATATTTCTGTTAGGTGTGATAAATTTCGCTGTTGATTCAATACTCTAAACAAATAGTAGTATTTTTTATTTGCCTGTACTTTAGCTTCATAAAAAACTGACGCGTCAGTATTTTTTGAATTTTTAATCTTTAAATCTAATGTTGCAATTAAATTACCATCGAAATCGGTAATCGCTTTTGGTTTTTCTGATAATCTATATACTTCTAAGTACCTGGGTTTTGAAATGCTTTCTTTCGCGAGAATTGAATTATCCAGCAAATCATTGGCATGCATATATTGTTGTTTATATGTTTGATCACTTTCACTAATTGTACTAGGAAAATCTGTTGATGTGTACGCATTATATGTAAAATTAAATCCCACTTTCTGGGAAGAATCTATGACTTGGTAGGGCACGACATTTAGTCTATTGGTGGGGTTGTCCAATACTCTTAGTGTCTTAGAATAAAGGGGTACTTCAACAACTTTAACTGTTGGTTCATAATTTAAATAAAGATCGGCTAAATAAGGATATGAGGAATATAATCTTTCATTATTCCCGAATTCACTACCGCCAAATGAATCATCAAAATTTGAGCTAGCATAACTCGCGCCATCAAATAATTTTTCAGCAGATTCTTCATCGGTAGAAAAAGGATCATAAAATTCCAAGCCTACCCTTCCGCCACTATCTTCACAATTTAATTGTCGGCTAAGTCTTAAATCACTAGTATTATATTTAATACCGACCGTTAACATATATGCATAAACATTATAGGTATATTCCGTATCAAATTTAACTTGGCTATCAAAAAAATCAAAATCGGCCATATCTTTTGAGTTAACAAGCCAAAAATTTTGCAAAATATTTTGCGTCTTATTGTCTCCGGCTGGGGGCCCACCGATCTTTTCTACACGATATGCAATCGCCTCGGTATGTCTTTCGTTAATGCCAAATAGATCGCTCCACTTATAAACGCCGGCATTACTCTCATTTGATATAAAATTTACTGTATCACTTAAAACACCCAAAACGGTTTCAGTATTAACATGGCGATATGTATCATCTTTGCTTGTTGCAGCTAATCGATGTAAGTTATCATCTCCTATAAACATACAATTTTCAGTCTTACTCATATAATTGTTATAGCAATAAGCTAAAAATTTAACATAATCAATCTCCCTCAAAGTAGTATTATTTACTTCCTGTACATGTTCAATCAATTCATCTTCCGAGCCGGCATCATAATCCAAATAATTAATATAATTTTTATTTACCGGGGTAAAATCATCTATTTTATTATCAAATATCTCATATAATACTTTAATAAATCTAGATGAGAAATTATTTTCATTAATAGAATCTATAAAATTGCTCGTTGGTGTTGTTGGAAATTTTATTTTTATTTTGAAAGGAAGGCACTCTTGGTAATCCTGTGTTGCGGAAATATTTTTTATTGTCTCTTGATCAAATAAAATTGTTTGTAATTTGTTTTTAGCCCATTTATTTGTAGATGCCGATAGTGGATTTTGCACCAAAGAAGAAGTTAAATATTGTATTGATAAATTGGTATTTTTTTTCACGAGATCATCAAAAAGTGTTATTCGCCATGATGGTACCGGGTAAGATATATTAGCTTTATTGAAAGTAAAAAAATTATTTATATTTTCATATTCTCCTTCAAGTGAAACAAAATTTATTAATTCATTTGGATATGCATTAACTAATGCCGGGTTTGTGTTAAAATCGTGACGTGAAAGATCTGCCAAAATATGATAATTCGGCAACAATAATTCAGAATCTAATCCTTTGACATAATCTTCATATTGTGGCAAATAATCCGAATAATCATATGATATTTGTATTTCGCTTGACGCATAACTAGCTAATGCTGATGCTGTAATTTTTGAATATGGTTTATCATATTTAAAGTTGAGATATTGAAAAACTGAAGTGTTGTATATACTGGAGTGCGTGTTTTCTCCGTGTGACCCGCCAAGCAGTAGGGCGCGCCAATGCAGATCATCTTTAACATATTCTTTGCCACCAGCGATTCTAACTGGGAATCTCTTATTTGGTATCACAATAGCACTATCAACTATTTTAGAATTAATTTCACTTTCTTTTTTGGCGGGCAAGAAGAGTTTATTAAAATATTTAAATTCAGGCTGACTCGGATCCGAGTTAGTAAAATTTATAGTTGTGCCATAATCTGATTCGTCTTCGTACCAGTAGCCGCCAATTGCTGTTCTAAAAGCATCTCTAGATGATCCAGAAAGAAGTCCTGAATCAATTATTTGATATTCAATAGCGCCCATTAATAATTCCTATCATCAATAAGTAGTTGTTGTTGTCGTAGTTGCTGATGTGGATGCAACGACGGCTGTGGAGACTGCAGCGGTATCAGTAACTGTGCCCGTTTCGGGACTGTCAAATATAGATAATTTTTTAAGACTAATTTTCTTTCTTTTGGCTTTCTTGAAATTAAAAACTGGCAGCGAGAGATCGGCTGAGCTTTTTATTATAGCGCTGACCAAATCATTAACTAAACTTTCGTAATTATTTTCAAAATTTGTGATGCTAGATCGCGAAAATGTAGATTGAATAGGGGCAGCGTCTCCCCCGTCTAAAACACTATAAATTTCAGAAGTGTTAGTCATCTGTGCGCCTCCACCCACATTGACAAGTAATTGCCCAATGGTAGTTGAATATTTGAATGATGGTCTTGTTGTGTTTCCGTAGGCCCATCCTACTATAAAAGATTCTCCTCCCAAGCCGAACGAAAGTACAGTATCGTTTTCCACTATTTTAAACGGAGATATTCCGCTAAGATTACTATCATTAAGTATATTCGCGTCTAGTCCGGTGTCGGCTGTATATTCAGTTAAAACCTCTTGTCCGGTCGCAAGCAGCGTAGTCGTCATGGCGGTTGTGGTGCCGTAAGTGTCAGTGGCGCCGGCTATCATTGTAGCGTTAAGAATTCCCTCTCGTACAGTTGCAGCATCATATATATTGCCATCAGAAGCCAATACTAAATATGTACCAAATATTAAATTAAAATTATCGGTACCGACAAGGCCGGCCCGATCAGTAATTGGTATTGCATACGCAATTTTCCAAATTTCATATTCTAATGCTTCGTCCGAATTGCTTCCGGAATCCGTATAAGTATCGACAACAACTGCGACACCGGCAACACCGTCGTCGGTGGTGTCAGTGTCGTCGGTGGTGTCAGTGTCGTCGGTGGTGTCAGTGTCGCCGGCGGTGGCGCCGGCGTATGTCCAGTCGGGGTCTTCTTCCCGGCTGACCCCTGTTTCAGTCTCTCCTGCCTCTGTGACCTCATCAACTGCTTCTTCAACGGCTTCAACAATGTCTTCAACGAGTTTCTTGGCCGTGTCTAATAATCCCATATCTTATTCCTTACTTGTTAATAATTATTCGCATAAATTAATTTTAAGTCTTAATATTTTCCACCACCCCAACATGCCTAAACATCATCGCGACGGTCGAAAGTTCTTGCCCGAAGCTTGCGGCGCGCCTAAGCCATGACTCGTTTGACTCTTAAATTGCTTCAAAGTACTATTAAAGCTTTTATCAGTATTGACCAATGCAATATCTGAGGCTAATCTGGTTATTTTATTCCCTGATTTTAATCTTCTTTCTGTCGCTTGTTTTTGCTGTGTATTCTCTTTTCGCCCAACATCAACTTCGTAAAAAGGATCATCTGCATTGGGAAAACTTTTGGTAGCATCTAAATTTTTACGTTTAGTGGGACGTTTAGACTTTGTAATATCAATATTGGGATTTGTAAGCGTTTCATCATCCGTCTGTTCAGTAATTAAAGTAAAATTCTTATCTAAACCATCAACTGTTGTACAACCAATGGTATCAAAAAGATTTAATGCGTCTAAGGATACATCTGTAGTATTTGTGAATTTTGTGACGTTGTTCTTTGACAATGTTTGTGTCGCCTTCATAATTCTATATTTTTCAATATTATTTTTTGCATTTACTCTTTGGCCATTAATGATTTTATCATTAGATATTACTCTATTGGGTTTCTTATTTTTTATTAATTTTTTATTACTATAGTTCATGATTGTCTCCTTTTCTTAAATCTTATGGTGCTCATTGAATTCCGCCGCCTCCAGAGGTGTCGGGGCCCCGTTCGGAGCCGCCGGCGCCGGTATAGCCGGATGTGGAGCCACCGGGCGTAGTGCCGCCAGCCCTGGCGCCGCCGGCATCCTCTGGTTCGGCCGTTGCGGGCCCGGTTGTAGCGGTGCCGGGCGTAGCGCCGCCAGCCCTAGCGCCGCCGGCATCCTCTGGGCCGGCTGTAGCAACGAGGGCGTCCCCGGTCGTAATCGTCAGCCTAGATGTCGTTGGCATTACCAATGTTGTTTCAAATGTTTTCGTATATCCTCCAATCATTGTTGCCATTTTATCGCCAACAATAGATGTTCTGTCGTTTGGGATGGCGCCATATACATTATTTATAAATTCTGAAAATGTACTATTAAAATCTTCAATCGCTTGTCTGCTTCCGTGTACAGGATTAAGCTGATCCGACATTGTTTGAGCAGTTTTTGTGATTTGGTCTATGTCTCCCCTATATGTATCGTATATTAAATCCAAATGTAATAAATAATTAATTGGACCTCTATACCAGGGGGCACTTTCTGAATCTTCATATCTGGCCAGGGCGCCCTCACTAAAGAAATTATTAAAGACACCTATATCTTCATTAAAACTACATAATTCGTTACTTGCAAAATCATAATATTCTTTAAAATCTTCATATGCAGTACGACAAGACGCAGTAAGCACTTGTGCAATATTAACTGTTTTATCAGTTATTGATGTTCTTGCTGTATATTCAGTTGCGGTCGAATTCTGTTGATAATCCAACAATTCATAACACATTAATCTATAATCCTTAATGCTCGAAAATTGTATATTTGTCGGATTAATAAAATTACGAAGTACTAGGCTACTAATATAGCCATTCGCGGCCCAATCCGGGTCGTCGGTGCCGTAAGGAGATGCCTGTATGGAGGCACCTATCTCACTCAGCGACAGGGCGGCCGATCTCGCGAGCACACCAGGATCAACTACGAGTCTTTCGGCGGTACCCTGATCCTGAAGGTAAACGTGGTTCATAACAGGATAAGTTTGTTCTTGCACAAAAGCACACCCGATAGTTACATCTTCTTCAGAACCATAACGATTAACATATGTATCTATCACTTCATAAGAATCATATGGTATGTGAGAGCCCCAGTTTTCTAACTTATTAATATCGAATAATTGTGATATATCAGAAGTACGACGCAAAGCCTTTTCATAATCAAAGAAAAAATATCCGCTAACTACTTCATATTTATTGTCGGTGTATTCATCGCCAACTCCCATTTTTGATGCTACCCAATTATTTGAATATATATAATTTGAACCAATAGGAGAGCCATCATGACTAAGTGTTACTTCATCACCAATCGGAGTTGCGCGCAAATCAACAACCTTTCCATTGTAAACTATTTTTCTTTTTAAGGCTTGTCCATTTTTAACAACTTTATTTATATTAAATATTCTTTCCCTGAAGCTCTTATAAAATTTACCAATGGGCTTGGCCGGCGTTTTGTCGGGAAATGCTCTTCTAAGCGTATTCAATTGTGGTAATAAATCGGCTTTATCTCCAAAAGTTTCTAGAATAAAAGAAATATTATCCATCATTCTTTTAAGCTTGGCATTTCCTGCTTCCTTCTCGTATTCTCCAGAATATTGATTCAATAGATCTTGAAAATTTTCAGCAATCTGTTCATGAGATATCTTATTAACTTTATAAGCCAAAGAATCGATTGCAATCATGGCGGTCTGATCATATATCGCATCATTATTATCTATATATTCTGATTGATTTCTGTCTGTTATTAAGCCATTCTCGAAAACTTTCTCATATGAAATATCAGATATTTGAGTATCAAGAAGCAGCATATTAGCGTCTTCTTCTTTTTCTGGTAAATCATCCAGATTTTCAGTACTGGCAAACGCCAATACTTGCATTGAAGTTACGGAATTCCAAGAGTCTGGAAGAATTTCTTCTGCCTCAACTCCTCCATATTCTACAACTGATGTTGGGGACCTAAATGTTTTTTCCGACATATATTTTAAAATTTTATTTCCATTTTCATCAAATAATGTCTCTGGTGTTTCTGATAACGGATAAATCTGACTTAAATATACTGTCCCGAAATCTACCGAATAACAGCGGCCTTTACTTCCATTAAGACAAATTTCGGTTTTTCCAGAAAATAATGAATTTGTATATTTATACAAAGCTAAAGGATTTACTTCTCCATTTATTATGTCTTCATAAAAGCCAGTATGGCTCATATTAATCATAATTAATGTATAATAATTTATTTTTTCAAGAGCAGATTTGTAAGCACTTTCATCTGATACGGCTACTCCGTTTTCTGACACCACTCTATCGATTTCATCAGATACAAATACAGATGTTTGAACCCTTAGTTGACTTTCGGAATCCGTCCCTTCAATATAAATTCTATCGATAAATGGCGCCGGAAGAAATTCACCAATATTACTTCGTACATCTCCCTTTAAAATTAATCTAGACATATTTCGGGCTCCGTAACTGATCCATAAATATCATAAAACAAACTTTTATCCTTCTCTTGTTCACAATCAAAATCTAAATCAATATAATATGATTCTTTATTAAATATTGAGGCGCCCCT
>Ga0209128_1003009_pt1 | contig 10575 bp, 15 predicted proteins | sample ETNvirnome_6_100_FD_184072 | JGI IMG/M metagenome (GOLD analysis project Ga0209128, IMG submission 184072) | Marine viral communities from the Pacific Ocean - ETNP_6_100 (SPAdes) (version 2) | ecosystem: Environmental > Aquatic > Marine > Oceanic | place: Pacific Ocean | collected 2013-06-19 | reverse complement strand
TAATAAACTAGCGAGAGTTTCATCTCCATAAAACATATCTAATTCATATACTGTTTTTAAATGAATAGCGAACGAATTAACCATTTGCTGTAAATCACCTAATTCCTCAGAAACTGATAGCAAACGCACAATGGCTCCACGCACATAAACTACCAATCCAATATTTAATATAACCGAAAATGTCAATATCGCAGACAATATTATTTCAATCCGACTCATTTGCTTTCTCCTTAGCGTCCTTTTTTTGTTGTTTCAGCACTTCGCGATTTTCTTCTATATACTTGCGCGTCAGCTGACCAACTTTCTTTTTGCCTTGAGGGTGCTTTTTCATATGCAAAGGCTTTGATAATAGCTTTTTCATGGTATTGGGGATTTCACATACTTTACAGTCTGCTAACGTTTCCTCAATACCATGAAAAACCATCACCAACTCCCCGCACTCTGCACACTCGTAACGATAACGAGGCATTATTCAGCGGCGGTATCGGCTGCCATCGGCTCGTTATCCGGCGGCAGGTGCACCGTGGGGGGGTTCTTGACAACCAGACCATCGTCGGTTGCTTCTAGTTCAAAACCCTTAAACACGGGCACGATATCTGACTGATGGAGTAAAGACTCCTGCAGCGCCATCATGATAGCGCCAATTGCTTGGTTAGATAATTGCATTTTTTCTCCTTTAATTACCATTTAAAATTATTTTTATAGTACTCGACTATCTTTTTGATTTCATCATCAAAACTCTTGGTTGGTCTCCACCCCAGAGACCGTAATTTGTTATCATTGAGGGCATATCTGACATCTTGTCCTTCGCGAACGTGAGTTAAGTCCAGATATGATCCCCACTCTTTTTTCTTTCCAAAATAACACTCCAATACCTTTGAAACCGTATCGATGTTCTTTTGTTCAAACCCTCCTGCTACGTTATAAATTCCATCATTTATTTCTGTATCAACAAGTGTGGTCACGGCTGTGGCAGTGTCGGCTGAATGTAACCAATTACGAATTGGCTCTCCTTGGTTGTGAAGTTTGATTCTCTTGCCTCTCATTAAAAGCTTAACAGCAAGGGGGATAAGTTTTTCGGGATATTGTCCTATTCCATAATTATTCGTTGGTCTTAAAATAACATATTTTAATCCATAAGTTCTACCCCACGCCATCACTAGCATATCGGCTGCAGCTTTTGACGCAGAGTACGGGTTACTTGGCTTTAAAATATCAGTCTCAACGTGCTCGCCCTCTACGATATCGCCATACACTTCGTCGGTGCTAAAATGGAGGAATACGGGGCGATCACTCACATTTGCTTGTTTCTGGCGAATTAAATCAAGAAGATTCTTTACGCCAGTTACGTTGGACGTAATGAAATCTGTGCTGTCGATAATGCTGTTTCCTACATGTGATTCGGCTGCTACATTAATGACATAATCGCAATCCGGTAAATACTTGAGCGTTGCAATATTTTCTTTCACAAATGTAAAATTAGGGTTATTATAAAACTCTACTAAAAATTCTTGATTTGCGGCGTATGTGAAGCAATCTATTCCATATACTTTCCAGCCTTTGCCTAAACACGCTCGGGTAACATGCGACCCAATAAGCCCCAAACACCCAGTTATTACCACTAATTTCATTTAATCTCCCGGTACGATTCTATGTGAATCGCTGTCGAAATGTTGAGTCGAAAATTCAAATAATTCTGAATCTTCAAGGGCTACCATTTGATGTCTTAGGCCTCGGTAAACATGGAAATTTTCTCCCGGGTGGAGCACCAGCTGTTTAGCCATGGCCAACTCATCATGGTGCGAATAATATACCATCATTTTTCCCGATTGAAGGTAAAATACCTCATCTTTTATCTTGTGATAATGCCAAGAACAGCGCTTTCCTTTGTTGAAAAACAGCAATTTACCGCAATACTCTTCGCAATTTACAATCCATTTTTCCCATCCCCAGCCCTTATCAACGTGAGTCATTGGTAACGTGTGTTTCATCAAGTTCTTATCTTCTCCACATAATCACTACAAATTCCTTTAATGTCTTGTTGTGCCATTTGTAAGGTCGTGTCTTCATCTTTGCACACCAAAATAGACCGCGAGCACACGGGCTTTCCGGGGTAAGTCCACAAATATCCTTTGCTGGTCAAAGTAAAGTCATCCTCTTGGTGCCAAAAACAATGTATTCCACATTCTATCATATTTTCAAGAGCTTGTAAATTTTTAGCATGACACCAAAACCCCTTTGTCTCCACAAACACTCGCTCTACCAAGTATTGCGGGCCGTCATGGCCCAAATACCACTTATCGTCTTTATACCAAACATCCACCTCTACATCATACCCTTTTTCGAGCGCAGTCAAAAGATAAAAAGGGCTATTCTCCAAATCGGGGCGGCGGCCCTTAATGTTTCCTCTATGGGCGATTAGCAGCATCCAACACCTGATATTTTAAAATCTTGCACAACTGGGGGCAGATATTTTTTTGAATATATTCCAATTCTTCGTCGGTAATAATATGTAATTTAGAATAAGTGGGAGCTTCCTCAAACACAGACTGCCAATTGGATTTGAGGCCGCGTGGTTCAACGCGAGGTTTAATATCATAATAAGCTTCAGGATCCGGACTCAAAGTGTCAAGTGAAAAATGAGTCCCCAACTTGTTAACAAACGACAATTTTTTCTCTTCGGTTTTAAGATCTTCATATCTCACTATTGCGCCCCTAGAATTATTTTGTGCTATAAATGCTAAATAATGACGGTTTATTTCATTCCAATTATGTAACATGGCCTGTAAAAATTCTTTTCGTATACGTGGTGGAACATAATCTTTTGGTTTTTTCTTGCCGCCTTCGGGTATTGGGGATCGTATGCGACTCACATATGAATCATAAAAATTTCTAACTGTGAAAAGGTACAATACCTCATTTTTCTTAAACGCCTCTTCGAATGCTTCTTCTTGCCCATTAAGTGTTTTCATGTTCTCATCGAAGTACTTGGCCGCTATCTTTTCAGTCTGCTCCCATGTCTTTCCGGACCAATCCAATTCTTCTTGAACTGGGCCGTGTTTCCACCCGCCCACGTTCGCCAAGCACAAACAATCAGAAAAATTAAATTTTATTAATTCTTGAATATAACAACTTCGTGTCCGCTGTAGTCCATGAATTTTAATAAATCTCACCTAGGTCGTCCTTTTTAAAAAACGCCGCAAATCTTCTGGTGTTCCAATCCCCCACATTTCATGGACGTAAAAAGGCACGAGAGTCTTGCCATCTTTTATCAGTTCGTTATAAACAGGCGCGATATAAAATTCATTATTCACTCTGGTATTGTTTTCTATCATATGATTCGCATATTTAACGAAATCGGAACCACGTCTATACCAATAGATGCCGCATGTGGCAATATCAGAAATTGGTCTCTTTTCAGCTACCTCTATAACAAATCCGCGCGAATTCGTTTTAACAAAAGACCACTTAGGATGTACAGCGTTAAAAGTAAAAACCATAGCATCGAGAGAAGTCAAATTTTTGAGGGTGTTAAAATTCTGAGGCTCATATTCGATAATCTGATCAGAATTGGCGATTAGTAAATCTTCATCATTGTTGATAAATTCCTCTGCTAAAAGTGCGGTACAAGCCGCCCCTTCCGTGAGTCCGTCAACAGGTACATATTTAAATTTACCATTGGTAATTCTGTCTAAGGTGTCAATCAGTCCGGAATACTTTTCCAGATGTTCAGTACGAACCAAAAAAATGTATTCGCAGTCAAAATCCAAATTTTCCACAACTGTTTGAATCATGGGCTTTCCATTAACATCAATTAATGGCTTGGGAAACGTATATCCTTCTTTGGCAAAGCGGCTTCCCTCACCTGCCATTGGAATTAAAATTTTCATCTATAAACTCCTTTAAAACTTTAATGTTAACTTGTTCTGCGTTTTCGACCTCTAAGACGGCACACCCGGCAGCATACGCCGCCTTCTTGCCTTTGGGAGAATCTTCAACAATTATAGCATCCTCAGGAGCTATATTAAAATGATCTAAAACTTTCTTATATCCTTCGGGATGCGGCTTGGGGTGTTCAACGTCTTGGTTGGTTATTATAAGCTCCAAATCTTCTTTAATGCCGGTCTTTTCCAGCATCAAATAAGCAGTTTCTCTAATACTATTAGTAAAGCAGGAAACTCCGACTGAATGTTCTTTGAGCCACTTCATCAGTGCTATTTTTTCTGGTCGTTGTGCGGCATTCTCTTGAATAATGTCTATTGTCTTTTTCTGTTTTAAGTTATATACCTGTTCGTGATCCTCTTCCGAGAGAATACCCATTTCTGTTAGTTTCCTCAATTTTACTTTTGTGGGAATTCCGTTAAACGTGGTGTAATGATCTGCGAGTGATATTTCGTAATTACATACTTCTTTTAATGACGCATTGAGGGCGTCTCGGTGCCAGTCGCACGCATCCAGCAGTACACCATCTAAATCAAATATTACCATTTTTAACACTTTATGCTACTCCTCGGATTGAATGATCAATCTTCTTTTCTTTCAATAACTCTTTTAGTGAAGCTTCATAGTCTGTAAAATTCCACTTTCCTTTAACAATGGCCGTCGCAAAATATGGATAAACAGTACTATCCCAATGAAAAGTTCCCCTCTTCTGGTCTTGCGGGAGGTAAGTCATGGCGGTTTTGACATTAAAATAAGAACAGGTTTGTGTAGCGAACGCTTCAAATTGCCAAATAGTGTCGCCGCCTGTTTTATCATAAACCATCTCCAAGGCTTTTTTATTACAAAGACTCGGTTGAATTGCGAATTTTAAATTCACAGGGTTTTCAAACACATAGGATAACTTCGTGGTATTTCTGAATGTGACTTCTTGATAGCTTGCACAAATTAACTTTACAATGTCTATTTCTCCGCCTTTAATACTCTCGGCTATTTCATTTAAATTTTGGTATAGCGGCACGTCATATAAAAACATATCTTCGTGATGAAACAATATTACTTCTTCGGGCACCTGTCTCAGACAATGAACCATTCGTTGTTGATATTTTAAATTATCATCATACTTAATCAACGTCCAATTGGGGCTTTCTATGGGGCCGGTGGCTTCATCAGAAAATAAATATTTTTGATGAGTAGGGAAATATTTATCGACTTGGCCAAACATAAGAGGCCACACATCCGAATAATCGGTATGAGAATAATAAACTAACGGAAACATCTTAAATCCACCTTGTCTTTTCGTACAAACCATTTTGCATGCAAAACCACTTGTGATATAAATGACTATCGGTTACGCGCCATAACGGATATGCCATTAAATCTTTACTTCTGTATTCCTTGGGGAGCACCAACTCGTTTGTAAATTGGCCACCATCATTGAAATCGTAAACATTGTATTTTTTTGAGTGTGGCCACGCTGTGGTGGCGCAACACTCATAATCTGAATGTGGTTGAAAATCTGCGAGGGCTCTTTCATAAATAGTACTATATTCTTCCATGATCGCCGGTGACCCATAAAACCACATATCTCCATAGCCACAGTTCATCTGATTCCAATAAGGAGTGTACAAAAAATTAGACTCATTATCGGGAAAAAATCGTATCTGGTTAACTGCAGCACCGCCGCGGGCGCCTATATCAAATCGGGTGGTGATTATCCAATCATATTCTCCGCTCAGTGCCAGCTTTAATGACTCACAACGAGAATAATAAAAGCTTAAAATCCTGCTTGCAACAGCGTTCTTATACATGGTTTGAGTGCGCGGGAAATTTACATCAAAATACGATTGATCAATTCCATGCTCGACAGCAATTTTATCGAAATCTATTTGTTCTTCGTAAACCGCCTCGTTAGGATTATATATTTCGGTGATTTTCTCTTCCATCTCCGGTTGCCAGCAGTGCACATAAAAATCTACATCAGTTGTCTGACTCACAACAACCTCTTGGAGGTGTTCATAACCTCGCGCACCGGTACTATAATCGCCCGTGCTTACCGTTCCAAAATAGCCATGTAAACAAACTGCCGCTTTCATGTCATATACCCCTTTTGGCACAACCAATCTCCAGCGACTTCTTCAATCGCTTTAATCTCATCAGGAGAGAGAGTTTCTTTGTATCCTCCCACAATTCCTTGATTAGTTATATGTGCCTCGGTGAGCATACTTATTTCTGCGACGAGAGGATCATAGTGCTCATGACCCTCTTTAACAGCGTCGGGTAAAAGTACTTCTACAAAGTGTAAAATTTGTTTAGCCTTCTCTATAGAGAGGTTTAAATTTAGAATCTGAGCTATGCTTGAAACTATAGATATCTTATGGTTTTCATCGCCATTCTTATAGTCTTCATATATGAATTCATAGTCCGCGTCATTCTTCCAATCGTTATATGCATTTAGCGTATTTACCGTATAGGCTCTAATATATTTTTCACGCTTAGACTCATTGAGGTCGATAAAAGATGTGGATAGGGCCCTGTGTTTCCTAATGTTAGAGGCCGCGCAGTCTCTCACATCTCTACGTGTAGTAAAAATTTTGGTATTTTCATGTTGAAGCATCATTTCACAATTAAGGTTTCGGCGGTGGGCCTTCCACACGCCAATTCCTTTTTCTGTTTCAGACGTTTGAATAATAATATCTTGTGGAGCGGTCGGGGTGGCTCGTTCGGCGCCGCCGGACGCCGACTCTGCAGTTGTTACACTAAAGAGATTCATAATCATATTATACAATAACGTACTGCCAGATTGTGGCATTCCAACCACTAAAATAACTTGCCTCATTAACCATCTCCAAATAATTTAAATTCTCGTAAATCTCTATAGGCCGGCTCTTCCGGCAAATCGTCGTTGTGGTGCGGAAAATTCTGCATCAACATCAAACCTCTGGCTGCTTGTTCGGGCGTCATATACGCATTCCAGCCGTTAATCTCAATATCATCTTCATGATATTTGACTTCGCTGCGGCCTTCATAGCGTCCTTTCATGAACCACATATATGCGTCATAATCATCCGTTAAGATCATGCCGCCTTTCCCTATTTTTAAATGTTTCTTAATATGAAAAGATAAACACATATAGCTTCCAGGGATATACATGTCCGAAGTAAACCGCTTGGCGGCATCATAAATTGGGTATGGTTTAAGCTGGTAAATTCCCTTCCAGTTGGCTTCTTCAAAATTAACATTTCCTCCTGCATGCATGATGGACTGTGGCACCGACAAATACGTACGGGCCGGAATTGTCACTTCTTGTACTTTTAAATATTCGCAACACAACAATAATGCGTCTGTACAGCTATCTGTTGACACTGCCCAAGGGGCGCCTGTATAATGGGCCACCTCCTCTTCAAACATTTTGACAATTTTATATGGATTGTGCTTCATCCTCTTTCCAATAAATAAAATTTCTTTCTAAAACCACACTTTTCAAACAAACGCAAGCTTGCTTCGTTTTCTAATTTTACTTTTGCATGAGCAGCGGGGTGAAGTTGCATAATTTGATTAATCATAAAACTTCCAACACCTTGTCCTTGAAAATCCGGGTGAGTTGCAACACGAATGTCATCATCAATAACGCCTACATAGCCCGCGGGCTTGCCATCCACTAAACAAATCCAATATTCATTGTTGTATTTAAGCATATATTCAGCTTGTTCGACAGCTGTAATCTCTTTTTGCTCGATAAACCCTTGTTTGACACCTTCTAGATTTCGAAGATTTCTTATGAATTCCCAAAACTTGGGGCCATTTTTTATTAACTCCATATGTCCACCTGCGATCCAAACGAACTACCACTGTTTAACCAATAGCTGGTTAAGTATCCACGCGTAAATTTCCACCCTTCTAAGTTTAACAAAGGATTAAGACAACTACCAATATCCAAAAATGTATTCTGGTTGTTGTCTCGATAGCATTCATATATCACGTAATTGCTTAAGCTGGCGGCGGAACACAAAACAATGTGATTAGTGAGTCCGTTCTCGGCAATATAATTTTTAATTTCCTCAACTATATTATAATCGTTTATCATACAATTTGTACCAATTTCGAACGTTTTTCGAACTTTAAACGGCAGATTCTCCACTTGAGCCAGCTTATTTACCACATATAGTATTTCTCTATCGACAAAGAGAGGCACCATTTCTTCGATAAAACGCTGATAGTTGGCATTAATCAATAGATTGGCAAATGTTAGATTCTCATGGCCTGGGCCGTGGGTTTCCAACATCCACTCAAAATTCTCTTTACCAACGTGCCCATCGGTGGTGGTGCAAATTCCTTTATAATATCCCTCTTGATTGTGAGTAAACGTTTCTAATAATTTCTCTCTATAAAATTGATGCTCTTCGGGTTTAAATTCTTTTTGTTCTTCTTCTGTATATCGATTAGCGCCTGACACATCTCCGGTAATATAGTGATTTTCTGATAGTAGTAGATGTTTGTTTTGCATGATGAACAATTCTCCATCGGAAAATCGTGTGAATGCAAAATTTTCACCTTTTTTAACTTTATTTAAAACAAAATCGAAAGCTTTGTGAAAGTCTTTTAAGTCCATACTGCCCATTTCTTTCTGTCGTGCAATCCTAGTTCATCCACTAATATGTCACGAATGCGAATGGCGGAATGGCCATCGCCATAGGGGCACTCTTCAGTGGGAATGTGATCGTCCTTAATCATGTAAAAATGCCTATCTAGTTCCTCAATATTACTCATAAAGGAAAAAACTCCCATACCTTCTGTCCGTTCGGTCTTTTCGCGACAGACGATACACTTCTTCTTAAAGAACGAAGACTCTTCTTGTAACCCTCCGCTATCTGTAATGACCATGTATGAAGAAGCCAACAATTTCAAAAATTCCGGATAAGCCATAGGCTCTACAACTTTTACCTGCTGCAACAGATCGCGATGCTTTTGAACATTTGGATTGGGATGAATTGGTAAAACAAATTCAAATTCAGGATTATCACGAGCAAGCTGATCGAACTTAGCAAACCATTCCGGCAATCTCTCGTGATTTTCTCGGCGATGCATCGTAATAACCACAGTGTTGGTATATTCTGGGACGATGTCCACCAAATTATCCAATACGGTGTTCCCAACTGTAAAGATTTTACCATCTACTCTTTCGTGAGTAAGATGAGACGTACAGACTTCCGTGGGCGACAAATGAATATCTGCCAGACACGAAAGAGCGCGTCGGTTGAATTCTTCCGGATAGGGATGGTCTTTGTTAAAAGTCCGTAAGCCGGCTTCCAAGTGAATAATCTTAAGTTTTCTGTGATAGGCTGCCAATCCTACAGCAAATGCTGAGGTAGTATCTCCTTGTACGAGTACTGAATCCACATCTTCAAAAAATTTATTATTATTCATTATAGATGACACAATTGCATCCAATCGATTCTCTCCGTGGTCGATGTTCAGCCGATGAAAGGTGCCCATCACTTCTTTTTGTACATGCGATAACAAATCAACATGTTGACCGGTAAATAGCAATTTAAAGGGAATATGTCCCCCGAAAGCCTTAAAAAGCGGCTTAATTTTAATGTACTCTGGCCGAGTACCGAAACTGATTAGCATCATAGTTTTACTCCCCTCACTGTGTTCCAACCTTTTCTAATTCCTGTTTGCACGCACACATCTCGCTCGTTAAAAAACTGCTGGTGTGAAACGGCGTTATTTGTTGACGTTGCTTTGGTGTCAATTCCCAATTCGTTTCCCATAATAGAACCATGCATTTCTGGTTCGTCTGACGGATGTGGAGGGCAATAAGTGGGAATCCCACCGTGAATCTTTGCCATAAACGCAAACTGAATGTCCTCTCCATTGTCCCAAGTGGTGGGTTTTTCTTGCCACAGATATTTCAGCCACTCTCGCTTAAAAAACCAGGCATGCCCTACCAAATCGACTTCGGTTGTCTCTGCATTCTGCGAAGGCCAACCACACCTCTCGTGCTGAACGTATCGATTGCCGTGTAGAATGATACCTGCACTCCCGAGAATTCCCTCGTTGGTCTCCATGGTGCTTAAACAATTTTCGAACCATTTAGCGCCTGGTACAGTATCATCATCAAATATGGCAATGTACTCTGTATCAGCCAAGAGAGCCGCGGCAAATCTGCCGTAAAATTTCCAGTTGTAATCATTATGAAAAACCCTATCTACGTCTAAACTTTTAAAATCAAATCCGTCATTGTCTTCGTGTGCATTCACCCACAGCCAAATCTGTGCTGGTTTGGTGGATTGTGCACGAATTGCCTCTATCTGCATTTTCAAGTTATAAGGGCGCCGATATGCGTTAAGGATAACAGTAATATTATCTCCTCGTATGATTTCTTTGGTCTCAGATAAGGCTGTTTTAATATCATCATAAACACGAGAGCGTTGTGAGCGTACAAATTCTATTAACTCCTTCCCTTTATATTGTTTAAACCAATCCTCAGAAATGCACCCGTTAAGGGGGGTGGTCTTGATCGCACAATCTAACATACGGGCTTCTATAAGCACTCGATTAAAACTTTCTAAAACGCTAGGAATAAATACATGTGTTTTATGTTTTGATAACTGCTCAATGAAGTCTGCC
>Ga0209128_1003003_pt1 | contig 10586 bp, 13 predicted proteins | sample ETNvirnome_6_100_FD_184072 | JGI IMG/M metagenome (GOLD analysis project Ga0209128, IMG submission 184072) | Marine viral communities from the Pacific Ocean - ETNP_6_100 (SPAdes) (version 2) | ecosystem: Environmental > Aquatic > Marine > Oceanic | place: Pacific Ocean | collected 2013-06-19 | reverse complement strand
ATGATAAAACAGTTATGTACAATATGATTGATTCTGTTTATCATGCAAGCAGGGCTGAGACTTACGGGTTGGTTAGGCATGAGTGCGAACAGCATGGAATTCCCTTCAACGACCTGTTTGGATCTTCTAAACATTCTGAATATTGGGAAGAAGATAGGATATTAGAATCATGGAAAAACTTATTGATTTAACTAATACTACTAATTATATTATTAATTTAGATGAAGACCAAAACAGACTAAACCAATCTATGATAGAGATTAGTAAATTAGGAATAGAGGCACAGAGGTTTCCTGCTGTGAAGCATACCTTGGGGATTATAGGTTGTGGTAGCTCGCACTACAAACTACTTCATGGGATGGGAGAGAATACTTTAGTATTAGAGGATGATGTTTGTTCTCTAAGCTCGGATAAAACTATCTGGAGCGTCCCAGAAGAAGCTGATGCTATTTATTTTGGAATATCAAATCACGGATATATACGGAATAGCCCATATGGGCATAAGGGAGTTGTTTTAGCTACTCAGTATAATAAAAACTACAAAAGAGTATTTAATATGTGCTCAACTCATGCAATATTATATATTTCAAAAACTTACATAGATGCCGCCAAAGATATTGTGTTAAAATCATTAAAGGAAAATATACCCTTTGATGTAGGGCTGGCGAGCATACATAGAAATTTTAATATTTTAACACCTAACTCCCCCTTGTTTTTTCAAAGGGATCAACCTGAGTTTACAAATTTTGAACTAGAGGTATGATTACTTTTGCGCCTGGATATTATGGGTGGCTTGGGAATCAAATGTTTCAATACGCAGCAGTGTTCTCTTTAGCTAAAAAATTAAGAACTGAAGCGGGATTCCCTCAAAATAAACCTAATTTATTTGATATATTTAATTTAACAGCCTCTAAAGATGGCACCGCTCCTTTCTTATTAGAGGAAAAAGGATTTCATTACACTCCACTACCTACAACTAATAAAGATTTAATGTTAAGGGGTTATTTTCAATCAGAAAAATATTTTAAAGATTATGAAGAAGAGCTACGAAAAGAATTTACTTTTAAAAGTAAGGTAGATGAGGTAGCACCTCAGACAACGAGCATACATGTAAGAAGAGGTGATTATGTAACTTTACCAAATCATCATCCCTTGTGTACTTTAGAATATTATAAAAAAGCTATCTCTATGTTTTCTGATCAAAAATTTTTAGTGTTTTCTGATGATTTAGATTGGTGTAGAGATAATATAAAGGGGGCTTCCGTGTCCTACAGTGATGGGCTATCGCCAGAAGAGGACTTACACCGTATGACAATGTGTGATAACCATATTATTGCTAATAGTTCTTTTAGTTGGTGGGGAGCGTGGCTGTCAAATGGTGAGGGTAAGGTCATAGCTCCAAAGCAATGGTTTGGACCAAAGGGTCCAGGCTCTAGCAAGGATTTAATTCCTAATGAATGGATATTATTATGAAACCCCAACTATTCACCTCTGATCCGTCCATTCAAAACAACTTAAAGGATCAAGAGAAACATATTAGTGTTTCTCTTGATTGCTTAGAGTATAACCCCAAAGCAGCTTTAAAAGTATTCATACAGCTAGAACCCCCCTCCATTAAAGATTTAAGATCTGCTTTGATAAATAATCATCACTCGTTTGATCTAATTTTAGCTTGGCATACTGATATCTTAGAGGGATGTCCAAATTCTAAAAGGTTCATTTACGGGGATTGTTGGATTGACATAGAGACGTTTAAAAGCAATAAGAAAAATCAAGTATCATTCATAGCTTCTGATAAGATAATTTCTGAGGGACATAAACTAAGGCAGGAAGTTTATGAGTTTTTACAATCGTACAAAGCTGATAATTTTTCTATAATGAATGTAAGGACTCCTCCTAGAATCCCAACGAAACATCCTATTTTTGAAGAAGCAAAATTTTCAATAGTTATAGAAAATGAAAAGTGCGAGAACTGGATAACAGAGAAACTTATAGATTGCTTGATTACTAAAACAATTCCTATTTACTGGGGCTCTCCTAATGTTGGGGAATTCTTTAATCAGGACGGCATTTTGTGTTTCTCTGATTTAGAACACTTACAAAAAGTTCTTTCTGAGATTACGCCTAAAATGTATGAAGAGCTATTACCCATTATTGAGGAAAATTATAAGTTAGCATTTAAGTATCGTGAGTTTTTTAAAAGAGTTGACGAAGAGATTGATTTGTTATGAGAATATCTGTTTGTATTCCTACTTATGAAATGAAAGGTAAGGGGGTAGATTTTTTAACTCATTCCTTTTTATGGTTAGAAAAGCAAACATTCCAAGACTTTGAAGTTATCGTTTCTGATCATAGTGAAAATGATGATATAAAAAATTTATGTAAATCTAAAGGTAATCTTGATATAAAGTATATTAGAAACGAGAAAAACAGAGGCTCCTCATCCTCTAACTTAAACAATGCTTTACAGAAGGCAATAGGTGAAGTAATTAAGATTCTTTTTCAAGATGATTATATTTGTGACACCCATTGCTTAGAAATGATACAGGAGAAGTTTCAAGATTCGAGAGTTAGTTGGGTGGTGAATGGCACCATTCATACCTCTGATGGGAATCAATTCTTTAATCCTCTGATCCCTCGCTATAACAAAACTATACATTTAGGAAATAATACAATTAGCTCCCCTTCTGTTTTAGCCATTCGTAATAAAGAGGTACTCCCCTTTGATGAAAAACTATCATGGCTCATGGATGTAGAGTACTATAAGCGTCTCTATGAGAAGCATGGTGAGCCCACGATTATTGAAAATATATTAGTGGTTAATAGATTATGGGATGGTCAAATATCCAACAGTATGATTACTCAGGATATAATTAATGAAGAAGTTTCATATGTTAAGGCTAAACACTCATGAAAGTTGCTGTACTAACTTCTAGTTTTGGGGGCTCTCAAAAGATACACACACCTAATCATAGGTACGAAGATGTTGATTACTACGCTTATGTAGATAGAAAACATGAATGCCACGGATGGAAACAGATCATATCTCCTTCCTTCAGTTTAGACGAAAAGTATAGAGGTAGACGAGATGCCAAAATTTATAAGATTTTGCCCCACCTATTTCTCCCAGACTATGATTATTGGATCTGGGCTGATCCCACGCATGAGGCTGTAATAGATCCTAAAGATATTTGTTCTAAGTTAGGAAGTTATGATATAGGTTTATTTACCCATGTACATAGAGACTGCGCCTACGATGAAGCTCATGAAGTTAATAAATTAGGATATGATGATCCTGACCTATTAGAAAGACAACTTGAGTATTACTCATCATGTGAGTTTCCTAAAAATTATGGGCTTTATGAGCTTCCAGTCTTTGTTAGAAAGAATACTCCCCAAATTCATAAACTCAATTTGAAATGGTGGGAGCTAATTTGTCGTTACTCTTCAAGAGATCAAATTAGCTTACCTTTTATTTTATGGCAAATGGGGCTAATTCCTCATATTTTTGAGGGGTATGCTAACAACGGGCTTAATCAAAACCCCTATTTGCCTCAGGTTAGATGGAAGGACCAATAGATGTGCAGTTTTATAGTAACCAATAGAGAGTTTAAACGGTCTTCCCTTAAAGATGTTAATTATTTCACTCAGTTAAGGGGGCCAGACGTTACCGCTATAGAAGAAGTGCAAGAGTTTACTTTCCTTCATAATTTACTAAGTATTACGGGGGATCTAACTGTTCAACCTTTTATAAAAGATAAAATTGCATGTCTTTATAATGGAGAAATTTATAATTACGATAAAGATAAGTATGATAGTGACGGAGAGTGTCTTATTGATTTGTATTTAGAATATGGAACTTCATTTACGCAACAGTTGGATGGTGAGTTTGCTATTGTATTGTTTGATTTTGAAAAAGATTTACTTATATTAAGTACAGATGCTTTTTCTACTAAGCCTTTATGGTATGGAGATAATGAAAACCATTGGGGTATTTCTTCTTATCGTACTCCTCTTACGAAGCTTGGTTTTACGGAAGCAACTAAACTTAAAGCTAATACTATATGCGTGTTTGAAATATCTTCCCATCAGTTATTAGAGCAGCACCCTGTCATTACTTATGATCTTACCCAACACAAGGATACTTATGAGGACTGGACCTTGGCTTTTGAGGAGGCTATAGCTAAGAGGACTAAGGGTGTTCGTGAAAAGATTTTTATAGGTTTAAGTAGTGGGTACGATAGCGGAGCCATTTGTTGCGAATTATTAAAAAATAATACAAAGTTTAAAGCCTATTCTGTTAGAGGAAGTGAAAATTCTAATATTCTGGGTCAAAGACACAGGCTTGTACTGGAAGCTGGCAACGAGCACGAACTCCTAAATTTTACAAAATCTCTATGGGATGTGGCGCATCAACACATAGTCGATAAGGTGGAGGAATTTAAGTATACAATTAGGTCCATGACTAGCGACTACAATGAGTATTGGCTTTCGCTAAAGGATGATAATGGGTCTAATGGTCTTTCTTATATTTCTTCCTTGGCTAAAAGAGATGGTTGTAAAATTTATATGTCTGGACAAGGCGCAGACGAACTTTTCTCTGATTATGGGTTTGCGGGGGAGAAGAAATATCCGCACAGCAATTTTGGGGGACTTTTTCCTGAGGATTTAAATACAATATTTCCTTGGCCCAGCTTTTATGAAAGCAGCATGGAATCATATTTAGCAAAAGAGGAACATATAGCAGGGAGTTACGGCTTGGAGGCCAGATACCCCTTCCTTGATCCTAAAGTAGTTCAAGAATTTTTGTGGTTGAAGCCTGAATTAAAAAATTCTAATTACAAGTCTGTAATTCATAACTATTTAGAGCAAAATTATTTTCCTTTCGCAGTAAATGAAAAGATAGGTTTTTAATAATGAGGAGGCTTATTTGTTATGTAACAGGTGGTTTAGGAAATAGAGTTTTACCTCTTGCTTCTTTTATAGAGTTTGCTAAGAGAAGTGATAGAGAACTATTTGTTTATTGGCCCTTAGATTTTCGATGTGGGGCGCATTTTTCTGAGCTTTATTCTGATGAGTTACTTTTTGTAGATGATTCCTTTTTAGCAGCGTTGCCTGTCATAAACACTCAAATTTTTTGTAGGTTTGATGATGGTGTAACTAATGATTACACGATTTACAATAGAAACTACCTGTGGAATGCGAGAGCGGGAGGGAGGTTGGTAATTGGAGAACCTACGGTGGATAATGAAGTAGAGAACCTTGTTTGTTGTACTAACACTTTTTTGTCCTGTATTCCCGAGAAAGATTGTGAAGAGGCTGTTAGAAAGCTACAAATAAAACGGGATATAATTGAAGATGCTAATAAGATTGCTTTAAGTTTAGGACTGAATAAAAATATTCTGGGTGTTCATTTGCGTGGGACAGACTACAATTTATCGCCTTCTCACTATGCTCAAATGATACATTCTGAGATGCCCGACTACTCTTTTGATAGTTTATTTTTTTGCTCTGATGATTCAACATATGAAGAGCATATGGACTCTTTATTTCCAAACTCTCTTAGAAGAAAGAACAAAGTTTATATTACCAAAGGAAACGAGGACAAAGGAGGCTGGACTCATAACACGGACACCACCCCCGAGTCCTTACGGGATGCTTTGATTGATATTGTTTTATTAGCTAAAACAAATTTTAAGATCTATAATAAGACGAGTACGTTCGCTGAGTATGCTAGGATATTGTCTCATGAATAATCATTTAGAAGTAACATTAACTGCTGGGTGCCCTATGATGTGTTCTTATTGCCCCCAAACTAATTACATTAAGGGATATAAAGCTACAAATACAACTTCTAAGAAAAATATGTCTTTAGAGGATTATAAGGTAATTCTCAAGAATGTTGATCATAGAATTAACCATGTGTTCTTTACAGGATTTACAGAAGCTTTGGCACACCCTGAGTGGGATCAGTTTGTAGAGCACACCAAGTCTCAAGGATATAAAACAACATTTAATACAACTCTGTATGGAGCAACAAAAGAAAAGATTGATCGCATGGTAGATCTTGATGTGGATGTTGAAATTCACTTAACGGATAGCCGTATTGATATCCCAGAGGGCATGATAGAATACTTTGCCGAGAAGTATAAGAGGAGCAACGCTATATTCAATTTCTTTACAGAGAAAGGGAGAAATCTTTTACCTATCAAAGGTGACCACAGGGCTATCGCTGCACATTCTAGAGGCGATAACTTAGAGCATATTCCCCGCAGAGTTATATCTGCGCCTGTTAGGTGCAATAGCAATCGCTTCTTTAGTAATGTAGTAATACCGAATGGGGATGTGTCTGTATGCTGCTCTGATTTTTCTTTAAAACATATAATGGGAAATTTGCTGACACAGACGTTAAAAGAGATTCATAACGGAGAACCTATGAGAAATTTTTTCAAGAAAATGGGAGAAGGAGACACTTCTTTCATATGTAATAACTGTGATTACGCTTACCCAAGATGAATGAAATGATTAAATTAGCAGAAGCAACGATAGATAATAAAGACATAGATGAGTTAGTAGAGTGGCTAAAGACATATCCCAGACTAACGAAAGGACCACTAACTACCGTTTTTGAAGATAAGTGGAGTAACTACTTAGGAGTTAAATATTCTAACTTTGTTAATTCTGGTTCCTCTGCGAATCTTTTGATGTTAGCAACATTAATGGAAGCTGGTAAGTTAGAACCAGGGGACGGGGTAATTGTTCCTGCGTTATCTTGGGCAACGGATGTAGCCCCTATCATGCAGTTAGGGTTAAGACCTATGCTATGTGATTGTGATTTAGATGATTACTCTGTTGACCCTAAACATTTCCGAGATCTTCTTGAAAACGGCGAGTTAGAAGAGAATGCTATAAGAAGATCTTCTCTAAGGCACAGAGCTAAAGCTGCAATTATAGTACCTGTATTAGGATATGTCCCAGAAATAGAGTCCATTAAAGACTTATGTGATAAGTTTGATGTAATTTTATTAGAGGATTGCTGTGAGGCTCTAGGATCTGAGTATAGAGGACAAAAGCTGGGAACCTTTGGAGAGATGTCTACCTTCTCAACTTACTTCGGTCATCACATATCAACTATTGAAGGTGGGATGGTTTGTACTTCTAATCCTGAGTATGATACTATTCTTAAATCTATCCGCAGTCACGGGTGGTCTAGGGACTGGAGTTCCAGTACACAAAAAAAGGTTAATAAGAAGTGGAAGGTATCAGAGTTTGATTCACTTTATACTTTTTATCATGCTGGGTTTAATGTAAGGTCTACCGATCTTCAAGCGTTCTTGGGTATTAGGCAGCTTGATAAATTAGAAGAGATAAATAAAACAAGATATGAAAACTTTTTACTATATTCTGATCTTCTAGAAGTGCCCCCCCAACCTGATTATTGTTTTATTTCTAATTTTGCTTTTCCTATTGTAAGTAAGAATAGGGATAAAATAGTTAAAGTTCTTCAAGAGAATAATGTTGAGGTTAGACCTATGATATGTGGATCAATGGGTAAGCAACCCTTCTATGTAAAAAAGTATGGTAAGAAATACTTGCCTAACGCAGACCTATTAATAGAGCAGGGGATGTACCTACCTAACCATCATTTATTAACTCGTAAAGATATCAAGTTTATCTGTGGATTGATCAAGGACATTATATGAAAGTTATAGTTACTGGAGGTAGTGGGTTTGTAGGTAAGAGACTTAAAAAAGTCAAACCTAATTGGATCTATTTATCCTCCTCTGATGTAGACCTGTTATCTTATGATGCGTGTCTTGATTACTTCAGTAGAGAAAAGCCTGATGCTGTTATACACTTGGCTGGGAAGGTGGGGGGTATTAAAGACAATGCTACTCACCCTGCTGATTTCTTTTATGAAAACTCCACTATTAATTCCAATGTTGTTCACGCATGTTATAAGGCAGGAGTAAAAAGGCTGTTAGCCTCTTTAAGCACATGCGCCTTTCCTGATCGGTTGGGTACATTATCTTACCCTTTCACTGAGGAAGATTTTCTTAATGGACCTCCTGCTGGGACTAACAGAGCTTATGGTTTTACTAAAAGAGCTTTATACATTCAAATCCAATCTTATAGAAAACAATATGGGGTAGACTATTCATGTTTTTGTCCTTCCAACCTTTATGGTCCCGACGACAATTTTAATATTGAAACGTCTCACTTTGTACCTGCCATGATAAAGAAGATCCACGAAGCAAAAGAAAATGAGGTGGTAGAGTTTTGGGGAACAGGAGAACCTCTTAGACAGCAGTTGTTTGTAGATGACCTATGCAAAGCAATTCCCGAGCTGTTAGAGCATCATCATGGGGATACCCCGATTATAGTTGCTCCTGACGAAAATTTAAGTATTAGTAAGATGATTGCAATATTTTGTTCTATGATAAACAAGAAGATTGAAGTTATTTTTAATGGAGAGCTTGACGGACAGTTCAGGAAGGACGGTTCTAATGGAAAGTTTAAAGAGCTTGTTCAAGGCTTTAAGTTTACTCCCTTCGAGGAGGGTATGATTAAGACATATGAGTGGTATAAAAAGAGCATTAGTAACAGGGATTAGCGGACAGGACGGCTCCTATTTAGCTGAACTCCTCTTAGAGAAGGGGTATGAGGTCTGGGGTCTTTTGAGGAGGCATTCTGTACCCGAGAATCAGACCAGCAGATTAGGTGATTTAGGGTTAATAGAAAATTCTAACCTTAAATTAGTCTATGGGGATTTATTAGATATGCCATCACTTCTCCATATACTACAAGAGTGCAACCCAGATGAAATTTATAATCTAGCCGCTCAGTCTCATGTTAGAATAAGTTTTGACCAGCCAGCCTTTACAACTATGGCTGATGCTAATGGGGTTTTGAATCTTTTAGAGGCTATGCGTCTTATGTGTCCCTCCGCAAGGATGTATCAGGCTTGTTCATCAGAAATGTTTGGTAATGAGTGTGATGCAGACGGGTATAGGAGAGAGACTACTAAGATGTTACCTGTTAGTCCTTATGCTTGCGCTAAACTGTACGCATATAATTTATGTAGAACTTATAGATCTTCTTATGACATGTTTATCTCCAATGGAATCTTGTTTAATCATGAATCTCCAAGGAGAGGTTTGAATTTCGTTACCAATAAAGTAGTAGATGGTGCTGTTAAAATCTATAAAGGAGAAAAGGATACATTAGCACTAGGTAATTTAGATGCTACTAGAGATTGGGGCCACGCTAAAGATTATGTCAGAGCCATGTGGTTAATGTTACAGTATATTAAGCCTGATGATTTTGTATGTGCTATGGGAGAATCCTATTCCATAAGAGAGCTGTGTGACATGGTTTTTTCCAAGCTTGGTATGAATTATAAAGATTATGTCACTATTGATCCTAAGTATTTTAGGCCAACGGAGCTTCGTGATCTTAAAGGCGATCCTTCTAAGATAAAGGAAACTCTTGGGTGGGAACCAACTTATAATTTTAAAAGTATGATTGAAGAAATGATAGAAGCCCGTCTATAATAAACCATGATAGCACTCATATTCACAATTTGGCTCCTGACGATGGAGAAGCTTGGCTATGAGGTAACGTATGTGGATTACATATTCATGGCATTCATCTATCTTATTAATCTGGCAACCTTTGCCGTAAAGGTATCACTACTAAATGAAAACTCCACAGGTAAAAATCAAACTTTTAACACACTCAGCTTTGGTTCCCGTAAGAAAGTCAAATGATGCTGCGGCATATGACCTCTTCTCAGATGAGACTCTTGGCCTACCTCCCAACAAGGTTACAGCAGTTAAGACAGGAGTAGCTCTGGAGATCCCGAGAGGTTGGAAGGGTGAGATATACTCAAGAAGTGGATTATCCCTCAAGGGGTTGGTTGTAGCTAATCAACCTGGAAAAATTGATAGCGATTATCGTGGTCCTATAAAGATCCTTTTGCATAATTGGACCTCTTCTTATATAGCTCTAACAAAAGGTGATCGCATCGCACAGTTAGAGATCAATCCTGTTTATGATGTAGACTTTGTAGAGGTAGACGAGCTATCAAAAACAGATAGAGGAGAAAAGGGCTTAGGCTCAACAGGAAAATGAAGAAGGAAACGTACAGACCCCTGCCCAAGGGATTAACTATAAAACCCTCACCTATTGAGGGGTTAGGTCTTTTTACAAATAGAGCTATAGGCATGGGGGAGCATTTAGGGCTAACTCATATATTTTTAGGAACGATGACTATTCGCACTCCGTTGGGAGGGTTTATTAATCATTCAGAAAATCCAAATTGTGAACTAAGAGATAGTGTAGAATTTAGGGGTGGACCTGTGAAGCCTAATAAAGATCTTTGGGTGCTTGGTAAAGACATAAAGCAAGGGGAAGAACTCACAATTAAATATACTATGTATGACCCTATTAAAGAAAATGAATAAGTCAAATGAATGAAGATGTTCTGAAGAGATTAAAGTCTGCTGGGCTGTTGTCTGCAACTGAATTAAACTTAGGGGATGTACCAACAGGAAGTTATGCTCTTAACCGTGTAATTTCTGGGG